>JACCDZ010742279.1_pt1 | contig 11814 bp, 7 predicted proteins | sample 7449551 | NCBI WGS metagenome assembly JACCDZ01 (sample SAMN15323452, study PRJNA562643) | freshwater metagenome | isolation source: river surface water | place: USA:Blue River Watershed | collected 2017-08-18
GAAGTCGAGTTGATTGATCTGGTCAATCTGGGGCTGTACCACGCGGTCAAGGAACTCAATCCGCAGGCAGACCTGCCGCCACTCAACGAACTGGCGGCCTACAACAAGTTGCAGGCGCCCCTGAATTTCATTGATGAGCAGGGCGAACTGACCTTGCTCAGCAGTCATCGCGACGAGATTTATGCGCTGGCGGCGACCTTGCGCTGAGCAAGGGAAATGCGCAGGGCACGCAATAATGCCGCCGCCAACAACCCGCTGACCAGCGCCCAGCCCAGTGCCTGCAGGTTGCTCAGGCCTTCCTGATACAGCTGGGGCACAATCCCCAGGCCAATCAGCGCCGCCAGCAGAGCCGCCTCGCGTGGCTTGACCGGCACAGGGCGGCACAGATAAAACAGCGCAGGCAGCAGCAGTGCCGCAGTCGGAAAACTGCGATAGCGCGGATCAAACACCAGCCCCAGCATCAGCACCGCACCGGCAAAGCCGCTGGCCAGCAATAACCAGCCGGCATTGGCTTCCAGCCGGGCGAACAACAACTGGCGCCAACCCTGGCGTGCGCTGAGAGTCAACGCGGCGTGCAGCAGTACCAGCAGATTGAGTAACAGCAGCAGACCGCTCCACAGCCACTCGCCGGCAAAGCGGCTGGTGATCAACGCCAGTTCAAGCCACAGCAAGCTGGCGGCCGAGCCCAGTCCGGCGACCAACGGCAGTAATAGCGCTGCGCGCACCGAGCCGGGACGGCCGGCCAGCAACAGGGCGGCGAGGGTCAGCAGCAATGTTGCAGCTAACCATTGCGGCCAGGCGGGAAGGTTGGAGACCTCACCGGCGAGCACGCCTTTGTCTTGCCGGTCAGCATCAAACAGGCCCCAGTAACCGCCCACAGCCCCTTCGCTTTCGCGCTTCCACGGCTGGTCAAAGGCTTCGATCAGGTTGTAGTCCCAACCCTTGTGCTCAGCCATCTGCACGAAACCACGGATGAATCTGGCTTCATTGATCCGGCTGGGCAGGGCGGTTTCACGCTGCCGCCCTTCGCTGGGCCAGCCGGTTTCACCGATCAGAATGCCTTTGGGCGCGTATTGCTCGCCGAATGCCTGACGAATCTTGCCCACATGCGCCAGCGCCTCATCAATGCCCATCGGCTGGTCTTCCCAGTAGGGCAACAGGTGAATCGTCAGGAAATCAACCGCCGGTGCGACTTCCGGGTACTGATGCCAGAACTCCCAGACATCGGCGTAGGTGACCGGTTGTTTGACCTGGCTTTTGACCGCCTCGATCAGCTTGACTAGCTGTGCACCGGTCACTTCCTTGCGCAGCAAAGCCTCGTTACCCACGATAACGGCGCTGACCACATCCGGGTTGGCATTGGCACTGCTGATCAGTCCGTCGATTTCAATCTGCGTATCCAGCGGATTGCTGCTGACCCAGGCACCGAGGATCAGCTTCAAACCATGCTTGCGGGCCAGCTCCGGCAAGGCTTCCAGGCCGGTTACCGAGTAGGTGCGAATACACTCAAAGCGCTGGGCGAGCAGCGCGAGATCAGCGTCCATGCGCTCTTTATGGATCACCAGGGGCTGGTCGAATGGCGACTGATGCTTGTCAAACGGTGTGTAGGACGCGCATTGCAGCTTGTGCGTTGCAGTCGCCGCATCCGGCAAGGTCAGCGGTTGGCCGATGGCGAACCAGAGTCCGGTGAGGGCAAACAGGCCCAGCAGGCAGGCAAACAGATACGGCAGGATCAGGGAGCGGTGACGGGCGGGCATGGCGATTGATCGCGAGTGATGGCAAGGCGCGCATCTTAGCGGAATCCCGCGTTTAACAGGAGTCGCCAGTGGCGCAGCGTGCAGGTTGCTGCAGCGGGCTCAAACGGCGGCCCGCTGCCAGAGTTTTTCGTGAAAGAAAAAGCCCACGGCGTTGCACAACGGTTCGATGATCGCCACCAGGCCGCCGGCGGTCAGACTGCCGGTAATCAGGTAGGCCACAGCGAAAGCGATACAGAAGTGCATGGCGGTAAAGGTTGCTGTCTTGAGCATGATGGCTACTCCTGAAACTGGATGACAAGTTTCTCCAAGGCCTCTCAACGGCGCCAATCAGCGCTGCCAATGGCGGCGATAGGAATGCCTGATCAGGCGGCTGCCGGGCACTGTGGGCGCCGTAAGACTTTGGTCGAATCCTGCCTGATCTACGACTAAGGTCGTCTGTTGTCTGGGCCGTGCGGCACTAGAGTGGAATCACCACTCAACAGTCGCAGAAGGTCACAGCCATGAACGACGACATGTTTAACCGGGTTACTGCCAACCCGCACTACCAGGAGTTGAAGGCCAAGCGCAGCCGCTTTGCCTGGACGCTCACCCTCATCATGCTTGCGGTGTACTACGGCTACATCCTGCTGATCGCTTTCAAGAAAGAGCTGCTTGCCACCCCCATCGGTGATGGCGTGATGACGGTTGGTATACCTGTAGGGCTGGGGGTGATCGTCTTTACCATTCTGATCACCGGTTTCTATGTGCGTCGGGCGAACTCGGAATTTGACGAGCTGACCCGTAAGATCGTCGAGGAGTCCCGTCAATGAAACGGCATAATATTCAGGCCTTGCTGGCGCTGTTGCTCGCCGGCTTCTCCGCTACCGCGCTGGCAGCCGGTGGCGATCTCGGGCAGCTGGAAAAGCAGGCAACCAACTGGACTGCCATCGGCATGTTCTCGATCTTCGTGATTGCCACGCTGTTCATTACCAAGTGGGCAGCTTCAAAAACCAAGTCGGCTGCTGATTTCTATACCGCCGGTGGCGGTATCACCGGTTTCCAGAACGGCCTGGCGATTGCCGGTGACTACATGTCGGCGGCGTCCTTTCTGGGTATTTCCGCGGCGGTGATGGTCGGTGGTTACGACGGCCTGATCTACTCGATCGGCTTCCTCGTTGGCTGGCCGATCCTGACCTTCCTGATGGCCGAGCGCCTGCGCAACCTGGGCAAATTCACCTTTGCCGATGTGGCGGCCTATCGCTTCAAACAAGGCCCGATCCGGGTGTTTGCGGCTTCCGGCACGCTGGTGGTAGTGGCGTTCTATCTGATCGCGCAGATGGTCGGTGCCGGGCAGCTGATCAAGCTGCTGTTTGGCCTTGAGTACTGGGTCGCGGTGGTCAGTGTCGGCGCGCTGATGATGGTCTATGTCCTGTTCGGCGGCATGACTGCCACCACCTGGGTACAGATCATCAAGGCCGGCTTGCTGCTGTCGGGTGCTTCGTTCATGGCCTTCATGGTGCTGATGCACTACGGCTTCTCGCCAGAGGCGCTGTTCGCGGCGGCGGTACAGGTCAAGGAAGCCGGAGCTGTGGCTGCCGGTCAGGATGCTGCTGCAGCGGCGACTACCGGTTTGTCGATCATGGCGCCGGGCAGCTTCGTCAAGGACCCGATTTCGGCCATTTCCTTTGGTATGGCGCTGATGTTCGGTACTGCCGGCCTGCCGCACATCCTGATGCGCTTCTTCACCGTTCCCGATGGCAAGGAAGCCCGCAAGTCGGTGTTCTGGGCAACCACCTGGATCGGCTACTTCTACCTGCTGACCTTCATCATCGGTTTCGGCGCGATCGTCCTGGTCTCGACCAATCCGCAGTTCCTCGATGTGGGTGGCGTGCTGCGCGGCGGTGGCAACATGGCGGCTATCCATCTGGCGGATGCGGTTGGCGGCAACCTGTTCCTGGGCTTCATTTCGGCAGTCGCTTTCGCCACCATTCTGGCCGTGGTTTCCGGGCTGACGCTGTCTGGTGCCTCAGCGGTGTCGCATGACCTGTACGCCACTGTGTTCAAGAAGGGCAAGGCTGATTCGGCTTCCGAGCTGAAAGTGTCGCGCCGCACCACCGTGGTGCTGGGTATCGTGGCAGTGATTCTGGGGATTGCCTTCGAGAAGCAGAACATCGCTTTCATGGTCTCGCTGGCGTTCGCCATCGCTGCATCGGCCAACTTCCCGGTGCTGTTCATGTCACTGATGTGGAAGAACTGCACCACCCGTGGTGCCACCATCGGCGGCTTCATGGGGCTGGTCACCGCGGTAGTGCTGACCGCGCTGTCCAAGTCGATCTGGGTCGATATCTTCGGTAATGCCGAAGCGATCTTCCCGTACACCTCGCCAGCACTGTTTTCGATGATCGCCGGCTTCGGCGGGATCTGGCTGTTCTCCGTGCTGGACAACAGCGACCGTGGACGCATCGACCGTGCCGGCTATCCGTCCCAGGCCTTGCGTGGCGAGACTGGCATCGGCATCTCGGCAGCTTCGGCTCACTGATACGTTGGTAACACCGCTTCATTCAGGCAGCCTGCGGGCTGCCTTTTTTATTGGGGGGATTTGTCTGGTGCAGGCGCTTGCAGCGGTGCAGCGAACGGAATTTTGCTCAGTGCAAGCGTATGCGCCTGATTTTGCGGCGTATTGAGCTAAGATTCATTGAGCTTTACCAAGGCCCCAGTAAGGATTTTTATTTGATATACGGACTGCCACAGTTTCTTCAGCGGATCCTGGCGCCAGCCTGTCTGGGCGTGCTGCTGACTGTCTGCTTGCCGTTACAGGTTGTCGCCCATCCTGAAGGGTCTTCGAAGCGCGTTTTGTTGCTGCACTCCTTTGCCCAGGAGGAGCTTTGGCCCAGTTCGATCAACAAGGGCGTCAAGCAGGCGCTGAGCACCTCCGGTCAACCGGTTGAGCTGTATGTTGAACACTTGAATCTGGTCAACCTGTCGGCCAGTGATGCGCAGGCACTGGCTGACTTTCTGACCGCCAAGTACCACACGCACAGGCCGGACTTGATCCTGTTGCCCGATGAGCCCGCCACCGCGTTCTTTCGTCGTTACCGGGAAATGATTTTCGCCGGTACACCCTTGGTGATGGCACCGCGCGAACCGACGAGCCCTGCGCAACTGCAAGCCCTGGGTGCGAATGCCTTTGAATTGCCCGACTTTCCTGACCCGATGGCGACGCTGGATCTGATCCATGCACTCATGCCCGAGGCGCGCACGCTGGTTCTGATCGGTAATGCGCCAGGCGCCGCGCTCAACAGCAGAGCCCCGCTGCTGGAGCATGCCCGGGAGCTGTTTCCGGATGTGCGTGATCTGTCTCTGGAACATTATGACGCGCTAAAGGCGCGCTTGAAGAATCTGCCGCATGGCGCGGTTATCCATATGGAACCCTGGATATACGACCGCCAAGACAAGCTGAGGCCACCCCTGCAAGTGCTTGATGGTTTTGTCGAGACCACAAGTGCACCGATTTTCGGTCAGTTCGAGCTGATGCTCGGGCGCGGTGCCGTCGGCGGAAAAATGATTTCCGGGGAGCGGCGTGGTCATGCACTTGGCATGGCGGCATTGCAATTCTTCAACGGCCAACTGACCCCGCAAGCCGGACTTGAGCCAGTCCGTCAGTCCATCGTGTTTGATTACCTGGCACTGCAACGCTTCGGGCTGCAAGAGCGGCCACTTCCGCCGGACAGCACACTGATCAACGCGCCGGTTTCAATTTTTGAGAGCAATCCACAACCATTTTTGATGGGTGCGATCGTCTTGGTAGTGCTGCTGGGGTTGATTGTCTTGCTGGTCATGGGCTTGCGACTGCGCCGCCAGTCGAATCGTTTGCTGCAGGAAAACGAACAGCGCTATCGCCAGTTGTTTGATCACAATCCCTCGGCGATGTTGGTCTACGAACAGACCAAATTTACCGTGCGGGCTGCCAATCAGGCTTTCGTATCGCTGCTGGGAATACCCCAGGAGGCAATCAAAGGGCGCTGCATCGACACCATAGTGATACCCGAGCAGCGTCAGTCACTGATGGCCAGAGCGCGGGAGCTGAATGACGGTTCATTGTCAACCGCCTACTGGAAGGGGCTGACCCGTTCGGGCGAAGTCCGGGTGATGGAGGCGGTGGGGCAGGGCATCGAGTTTGAAGGGCGCCCGGCACGGGCAGTTCTGCTCAATGATGTGTCGCAGCGCATGGCTACTGAAGAGGCACTCAAGACCAGCGAGCTGCGTCTGGAGCAGATTATCGAGGGTAGCCCGTTACCCACAGTGGTAATGGATGCGGATCTGCATGTGACGCACTGGAACAAGGCGCTTGAATGGCTGACGCGGACCCCGGCCAGTGCCATGGTCGGTCGGCGGCATGATCTGGGCGCGCTGATGCGTGCCGGTCGTCCGATGCTGATCGAGGCACTCCTGCAGGGACAGACCATTGAACAGATGAACAGCGTCGAGGGTGTCAATGTGCGCGGTTCCTACTTTCTGCCCGAAGGGGTGGAAGAGGAAACCTACCACCCGGACCTGGGGCCGCGCTGGCTGCACAGCGTTGCGGTACCGCTGCGCGCCGCCGATGGCCGCTTGCTTGGCGGCATTCAGTCGATCATTGATATCACCGAGTTGAAACTGGCCAGCCAGTCCTTGCAGCAGCTCAACACAGACCTTGAACAACGTGTGGAGTTGCGCACGGCCGAGTTGTCTGCTGCCAATCAGGAGCTGCAACGGGCCATGCAACAACTGGTACAGAGCGAGAAACTGGCTGCTCTGGGCGGACTGGTGGCGGGCGTGGCACATGAGCTGAACACACCGATCGGCAATGCCATGACCGTGGTCACGGCGCTGCATGAAAACCTCAGCGCCTTTCAGCAGGATGTGGATAACAACAATCTGCGGCGCAGCCAGATCAATGCGTTCATGAACGGTTGCAGCGATGCCTGTGCGATGCTCGAACGCAATACCAAGCGCGCGGCGGACCTGGTGGCCAGTTTTAAACAGGTGGCTGTGGATCAAACCACTGTGCGGCGTCGGCGCTTTCGTCTGGTAGAGGCGCTGGACGAAACCCTGCGCACCTTGTCGCCGCTGTTCAAGCGCCAGCCGGTCACGATCAACCTGAGTGTCTCCGATGCGCTGGAAATGGACAGCTTTCCCGGCCCGCTTGAACAAGTGGTGACCAATCTGGTGAACAACGCCGTGGTACACGCGCGGGGCGACAAGCCGGCACTGGAAATCGGCATCACTGCCGAACCGGTGATCCTGCAGGGGGCCCTGGCGGTTGAGATCAGCGTTCAGGATGACGGAATCGGCATGTCCGAAGAAGTCTCACACAAAGTCTTTGATCCGTTTTTTACCACCCGGCTTGGGTTGGGTGGCTCCGGGCTTGGCCTGTATGTGGTGTACAACCTGGTAACCGGCATGCTGGGCGGGCAGATACGGCTGCATTCAACACCGGGTGAAGGCAGCTGTTTTATCGTCACCATCCCGTTGCAGGCACCGCAGGTAGAGGCTCAGGCATAAATGGTCAGATTCTTTCAGGCGCTTTCAGGCTCATAACGTTGGTTAACCGTTGAGAAGTGATGTGAACGCTATCCAGTCATACCCCGTGTCATCGCTCAGCCGGCGTCTTGTGCGCATCTGCTGGCTGGGCCTGTGGTTGTGCTGGCCGGGGTTTGTCGCGGCTGAGGAATTGCCGCCGGTTCGGGTGCTGGTCATTGAGTCGTTTGCCGCAGACTCGCCCCTGAGCGTGGCCTTCAATCACGAACTCTCACAGCAGCTGCAGCGTTCGCCGCGGCGGATCGAGCTGGATATCCAAAGCATTGATACTTACCGTTTCAATGATGCGCCAGCCAAGGCTGCGCATGCCCGGTACATTGCCCACCGCTATTCCCAGGCTGCGCCTGACTTTCTGCTGGCAGCCGATCGTAATGCCTCGGCGTTCATACTGACCGAGCTGGCGGAATTTTATCCGGATACTCCGCTGATCAGTCTGGGTACTGCCGAAGGAGAACTGGAGCGTCCTGAAACGCGTCGTCAGATCCACAATGTCACGGACAAACCGGACTTTCTGGGCAATATGTGGCTGATTCGCCAGTTGCTGCCAAATCTCCGGCAACTGATCGTGGTGGGCGATACCGGGCTTTTGCGGCCTGACCTGCAGCAGGCGCTGGAGCGCGCACGCACGGAATTCCCTGTGGTTACTGACCTCTCAGAAGCCCGGGAGAAGCAGGTGCTGGAGGTGCTGGCGCAATTGCCTCCCGACAGTGCCGTGCTGATAACAGGTTATTTGCTGGACGATAATGGCCAGCGGATGGACCTCACCCAAACCAGCCACAAGGTCGTCGGAATCTCTCCGGTACCGACATTCGGTGTGGTGGATATGGGGCCCCACATAGGCCTGGCAGGCGGCAAGATGGTCAGCCCGGTCGGTCGTGCGCGGGCAGTTGCGGATAAGTTTTTGCAGTTGATCGGCGGTGAAAATCAGCCCGCGTCTGCACAGTCGGGAAATTATCAGTCGCTTGTCTTTGATCATGCCGCACTGCAACGCTTCGGGCTTGAGCAGCTTGACCTGCCTGAAGGCAGCGTTGTGCGCAATCAACCCATGGGGATTTCCGATACCAATCCGCGTCTCACTCTTGCGGCCCTGTTTCTGGCGCTGATCCTGCTGTTGGTCGTGGTTTATCTGCTGATGCGCTTCTACCTGCGTCATGCGGCGGGTCGGCGTCTGGCGCAGCGCGCCAAGAGTTACCGTGTGTTGTTTGAAGAAAATCCGGCACCGATGCTGGTGTATGAGCCGGCAAGCCGGGCGATTCTGGCGATCAACCAGTCGTTTACGCGCATCTTCGGTTTCAGCCTTGACGAAATTGTCGGAGCGCCGTTTGCCAGCTTGCTGGTCGAGCAGCAGCGCAGTGCCATGACCGAGGCGATTTCCAGACTGCGCAATGAACAGGTGGGCTCTGCTAGCTCGCAATGGATGGTGAATACCCGCAGTGGTCAGCAGCGGCAGGTCGAGGTGCTTTCCCGCCCGCTGATCTTTGCTGGCAAGCAGGCGCGTGTGGTGCAAATGAGTGATATCACTGACCGACTGGCTGCTCAGGAGACGATTCGCCAGCGTGAGCAGTTGTTGCACCAGATCATCGAAAACAGCCCGCTGCCTACTGTGGTACTGGATGCCCGGCAACAGGTGACCGACTGGAACTTTGCCCTTGAATTGCTGAGCCGTTTGCCGGCCAGGAGCATGGTTGGCAAACGCCATAATCTGGGGGTGCTGATTGGCACTCCGGATGGCGGGCCAACCCTGGCGGAGTGCCTGTTGCAGGGACTTGATCCGGATGATCCTCTGGGTAAAGGCATCCGGCGCGGGGTATTTCGTTCCGCGACGCTGACCGAAGGGATTGAGCTTGAGGTGTTCAATGCGCGTCTGCAGCGCTGGACCCACAGTATTGCCGTGCCCCTGCGCAAGCCCGACGGCACCTTGCTTGGCGCGATTCAGTCAGCGCTGGATGTGACTCAGTTGCGCGAAACGGAAGCTGCCCTGCACCGGGCCAATGAGGAGCTGGAAAAGCGCGTCCAGTTGCGAACCGATGAACTGAACGCCGCCAGTGAAGAACTGCAGCGGGCCATGCAGCAACTGGTGCAAAGCGAGAAGCTGGCTGCACTGGGCGGTCTGGTGGCCGGCGTGGCGCATGAGCTCAATACGCCGATCGGCAATGCCATGACCGTTGTAACGACGCTGATCGATCATCTTGCGGCATTTCGCGCCGAGGTCGATGCCAATACGCTGCGGCGCAACCAGATCAGCAGTTTTATCGAAACCTGCAGCCAGGCGTGCATCATGCTTGAGCGCAACACCCAGAGGGCTGCAGAGTTGGTCGCCAGCTTCAAGCAGGTGGCGGTTGACCAGACCAGTATGCGCCGGCGTCAATTCAGTCTGCGTGAGGCGGTGGAAGAAACGCTGCTGACCGTTGCTCCCGGCTACAAGCACCAGCCGGTTTCGGTCACCCATGACATTCCGCAAGTACTCGAACTGAACAGTTATCCCGGGGCACTGGAGCAGGCAATCAGCACACTGGTTGAGAATGCGGTGATCCACGCGCGAGGTGATCACCCGCAACTGAGCATCAAGATCAGTGCTGAGCCAGTCAACCTGAAAGACAGCCCGGCGGTGTCCATCAGCGTGCAGGACGATGGGATCGGCATGAGCGAGGAAATCGCGCGAAAGGTCTTCGATCCGTTTTTCACCACGCAACTGGGGCAGGGTGGTTCGGGGCTGGGGCTGTATGTGGTGTATAGCCTGGTCACCGGTGTACTGGGCGGAACCATCAGCCTGCGTACCCTGCCGGAGTTGGGCAGTTGTTTTACCGTGGTGGTGCCGCTGAGTGCGCCCGAAGCCGAGCCCGCAGGCGAACCTGTTGATCCGGCCGGTTAATCTCCTGATGTTCTAGGTTGGGTTAGGCCCACGGCCGTAACCCAACAAACGCCCGTGAGCCGGATAAGGGCGATGCCATTGGCCTCGATGGTGGATGACGCCGGGGGTCACCACGCAAGGCGACACTCCGCTGTTCGTTGCTAACCCACCCGTATAACCGCGCGTTGAGTGTTCAAACTTCAGCGGGCCGGATCAGCAAATAGTCTGGTTCTGTCGCGCCACCGCTGAACGGCTGGCTGACAGCGCTGAATAAAAAACGGCCTGCATCAGAGCAGGCCGTTGAGTGTGGGCAGATGACTAGCGAATGCCGACGCCTGCCAGTGACTCTGGCGTCCATTTTACCGGGCTCAGCGGCGGGACGAATTTGACACCACCGTAAGGGCCGGTCATGCCGGTGATGTTGTAACTGCCCTTGATCAGGTCGTAGATCATGTGCGCCGGTCCGACCGGAACCTTGACGTCGTAGCTGGGTGCCGGGAATGCCAGGGAACCACGCTAGATTTCACCACGGGCATCGTATTCATCAGAGGCCAGCGCCTGCCAGGTATCTTCATCAAGGTAGAACACGCGCCGGTGATAAATGTGGCGCTTGCCGGGTTTCAACGTGGCCTCCACGACCCAGACGCGGTGCAGTTCCCAGCGCACAAAATCAGGATTCACCACGTTCGGCGTCAGCATGCCCTCGACGTCGGTGTCGTAAACGATCTTGTAGTTGTTATAGGGCACCAGCAGCTCTTTCTTGCCCAGCAGCTTCCAGTCAAAGCGATCGATCGAACCTGAGAAGACAAAGGTGTCATCGTAGGTTGAAGCGCCGGCTGATCCGGGGTTTGGTGTGTCATAGGCAAGGTCCGGGGCCAGCTTGACCCGGCGCTGCCCTGGCAGGTACTGCCAGGCACGCCGCGGTTGCTCCAGGGGATTGAGCGCATCCTGAATCAGCGTGGCTTCTCCGGCACGGCGAGCCGGTGCGGTGTAATTGAGTTTGATCCGGTAGAAGGTTTCCTTGGGCTCACCGGTAGTGGTGCGTGCCTCGTTCTCATAGAACGGGAAGTTGACCGTGGCTTCCCCGGTGGTGGCCAGCGTCGCCACGCCGGCATTGTCCACATTCCAGTTGTCGAACTTGCTTTCGGCCGTGCCGCCCATGTAACGCAGCAAATGGTTCCAGATTGCCTGGGTGCCGTCTGCCGGAATCGGGAATGGCGTACCCGGCAGGGCATTGCTGACGCCCATGCCATCTTCACTGTTGGTCGCCTGGGCGGCGTTTTTCAGGGTGTTGTCCAGTACCCATTGTGGGTAGGCCGCCGAGCGATGGGTGGGATAGACGTCGAGGCGGAAATCCGGATAGCGCTTCATCAATTCGGCAACCGTTGCCGTCAACTGTTCCTTGTGAGCCTCGACATCGGCGCCCTTGATCACCAGTCTGGGCTTCTCGTCGGCATAGGGATTGGGTCGCATGCTCTCGCCGACGTTGAATCCATTGGGTAAGGTCGTGTTGCCCCCGGTGTACTCCGGAATGGTGCCATCGGCATTGGCCGCTTTTTCCGCGCCAAGGATGGTCAGGCTCTGTCCCAGCTTGGCGATGTCTTCAGCGGATGCTGCCGCATGCGCTGAAACACTGACAGCCAGGGA
>JACCDZ010796203.1_pt1 | contig 11813 bp, 20 predicted proteins | sample 7449551 | NCBI WGS metagenome assembly JACCDZ01 (sample SAMN15323452, study PRJNA562643) | freshwater metagenome | isolation source: river surface water | place: USA:Blue River Watershed | collected 2017-08-18
CAACATCATAGATCCAGAACTGAAGATATTCTTCTGATTCTTTTAAGTCTGCCGCTGTTGGTTTTTGTTGCCGCGCCAAAGAAATCAATTTGTTGAAATCTTGCGATAATCTATTTGTGTACAACTCCCCGTCCAAAACAAGATCTGGGTGTTTATCAAATACAGGTTTCAATACTTTAGAAATATGTGGCGCAGAAATAATAGGCTTACCTTGTCTTGACCACATTCCTTTTGAATTAACAATACAACGACAATTATGAACCAATATTTTATTTGCAAAATAATTATTATTATCTTTTATCTCTAAATTGTATCTGGTTAATGACTTAATCGGAGTTATTTTTATTATTTTGACAGATCTCATTTTTTGATTTTACCTCGCTTAGAATCTTAGATTTTATTTTTTCAAACTTATTATAATTGTTAATTTGAGACTCCCAAAAAACAAAGACTTTGTATCCAAAAGATTTTATTTGTTTTAATCTTATTTTATCAAACTCCCACACTTCTTGTGCAGTTTTAAATTTTCGTTTTCCACGACTCCAAAGAAATTCTACAGAGTCCATAGGCTTATAGTCTTTTTTATTACAATGATAATGATCGCCAAAAATTTCTATAACTAAACCAATTTGGTCTATTTGAATATCTAAAATCGGAGAATAAATGCATCCTAACTCTTTGTTAAATTTCCTACATAGATTTTTAACTTCATTTTTATGATTTATATTATGTTCATTTAAAAAATCTGATACTTTCTTATGTGGAGTGCTTAATTTACCATTGTTTGATTTAAAACTTTCTAAAAAAACTGAGCTAGCGACTCCATATTTTTCATAAAAAGTTTTTCTACTTTTTTCTTTCACTTCTTGTAATTGAAACACATTGTTAACTCCGTATTTCTGTTTAACAGTTTCATTTCTCTTCTTATAAAAGACGGTACCTCTACTAAGACAATTTTCTTTACCATATTTTTCGATACACGTTTTTTTACGTTTTTCTTTTACTACTTGTAAACTGTTGGATTCTTTTATAGTTTTTGTTTTTATTCCATGTTTTTTTGCGAGATCAATTATAGTTGATGCAGATGTTGTTAAATTTTTCGGTTTTGCATATTTGCATACAAATCCATGTGCTGATAAATTAGATGTGATAAATATTTCAATTAACAATTCTTTTTCAAAGATACTGTTCAAATAAGCATTTCTTTTTTTATCATTTTGTTTTTTTAATAGTTCTAAATCTGGTATTAAAGCCTCAAATTCTGCTATTGTTTTTGCCATTTATACATTATATATCTAACAACAAACAATCTTCATTTAATTTAAGATCTTTTACAGGTACCCAATCTTTTCTAGATTCTGACCAAAATTGATGGTTAATAGTTGTTCGTATTTTTGTGCCATTTTCAAATTCAAGCTCAACCCATTCTTCTGATTCATCAAAAGACATAAAAGAAAGTATTTCTTTCTCTTCTATTTGCATAGTTTCAATATTAACACTTAAAACATTAACGCAAAGCCTATTCTCAACAATTTTACCTATTTCAATTTCTTTACCATCCGCACAAGTTATTAATGTATCATACGAAAAACACCCGTCATACTTACTCTGGGAAAACACAATGTTTTGTGAAAAATCTTTTTCCACACATGTGTAGTCTTCACCATATTCTTTTGCCAACATTGGCTTTATGTAGTTGTCTTTCTCAAGGGACTCTTCATCTAAAGAATCTTTATAGTTTCCTTGGGCTAGTTTCTTTTTGTAGCTTGCCGCAACTTCCAACAAACACTGCTCTGAAGGAGAAGATTCGTTTTTCTTGCCAATATTCTTTCCTTCGCAAGTAGTCCACTCCGATACAACAATTTGACCATTAAGAACCCCAGAGTGCATTCTGTATTTATTTTCCTCTGATTCAATCCACCAAACTCTTGTGTTTTGATTTGAATCTTTTTTGTATAGTTCTTTATGTTTTGTTATTGCCATTTTGTTTTCTCTCTTTGTTACTGCTTCTGTTCAGAAATTTGCTGAATTAATATCTGTTTAATTTCCTCAAGACCAACACGAATAGTAGCTGTTAGACTTTGATACTTTTTAAGAGTTGCGACATTTTTTGAAAAATGTTGATCAATATAATGATCTTCACTAACTGCCCAAGCTTGTTGGGTTTTTTTATTATAGACCCAAATTAAATGTTCTTGCCGCATTCGAAATATAACGTCTCCAATTATTACGATGTTTCCTTCCGTATGATTTGGATTCCACTCAATACAAGTTAAGACATAAGGTTTTGTATCATCAACAGTTGTTTTGTTAAACTTTTGTTTAAAGTTTTTCCATCTTATCTTTGCGACACTATGGCCTAAAACATAATAACCGTTTTTCCCGTTTTCTTCGCTTGAAAGTTGACCACCAACAAAACTAATGGTTTCAGATTCCCCATTGGGAAGTTTACAATCTACTACTCCTGTATAGTTTTGTGGAATTTTATTGTTCTTTTTAAAATCTTCACAAGAAGATGGACCTCGTGGATGATAATAAAAGTGTGGAACTTGTATTTCTATTACTGAACTCATTTTTATGGATTTCCTCGATATTGATTATTGAATTTAGAAAGTTGGTCTAATAAAATATGATTAAGATCTGTTAGTAACGTTTTAGTATACAAATCATCTTTAAAATACTTTTCGGATTGACTGTTAAAAACAGTTGTTTCTCGTCTTGATAAGAGTTCGCTTTTTTCTAATCCCCAAAATTCCTTGGTTGTTTCATTTACTACCCAATAGAGTTTCTGAATATCAAGTTTCCATTTTAGCGGTCCCATAGAAATAAGCACACCGTAGGCGTTTTCTTGCTCGGCAGTCATTGAAAAATTTGGATCCAACACAACTGGGAAACTTACTGTTGTCCCTTTCAATCTTTTTGTTTCTTTCCAGGCTTTCTGTGTTGTCTTCTTTCCTTTTATGAAAAAATACCGCTGATTATATCTTGGAATTTCAATTGCGGGTCCGTCGTCCGAACCAACAATCCCATTTACTATTCGAACTAGATCAAATTCTTTATACCTAGTTTTTATTTCTATAGTTCCAGTAAATCCAGGTGGGACACGACCTTCTTCAATTAGTTCATGAACTAGCTTTTGATCATATTCAAATCTATATGCTGAAATTATTCTACCATCTTTTGTAGTATCTTTTGTTTCGTCAAACTTTAGGATTTCTATCATTTACTTTCCTTTTGCAGATTAAACACAAAAAGCCCAACCTTAACGAAAGGTTGAGCCATTTGCTTTTGTTTTCTAATGCTCAAGCACTTGGGTATTCAATTGGAATACCCAGCTTCGTCGCAAGAATTTCCAATTCTTCTTTTACTGCCGAAGCAAGTGTGTTTGAATTGATTGTGTTCTTAAAACCCTTTCCCCACTTATCATATGTTTTCATGTGAACAAAGATCGGATTACCCTCTACGACCAAATGTTTGGCATATGACATGCCTCGAAACAAATTTTTAACATCATGGTCGGCCCACAACTCTCCATCCTTTGAAAGATTCACATGAAAAGCGTGAACAACAACCCTGTTAAGTTCATGCGTTGCGAGAGGTTCAAGGAATTGCTTTTGGAGAGGGAAGCTTACTTCCTCCAAAACCTCCCTAACCGCACAATCCTCGATTGATTCACCAGGATCAACAAAACCTCCAATTAATCCTTGGAGACCATCCCAACGCTGACACATCACAACAATGTCAACAACTTGTTCGGGATCTACGTTTGGATCACCATAGTTCTTGTAAAGCTTTGACCTCAATGTCATTGCAACGAAAGCTCCATTCTTCTTTCCTTCAATGGTAGTGCCGAATGGAAGTTCACGAACGAGATTTGCCATTTTCTTGTCTTTCTTGTGAGAGTTGTTGTTGTTGTTATGGATAGAAACGAGATTGTTTTTGTTTAAAACATTTTAGGATAATCTCGAACAGGGTTTTGTTCTGTTTCCAAAGCTTGCTTGTAGGCTTTGGTCATATCTTCTGAAGATTGGAAATCAAAAAGAAAGAATCTTCCATCTTCGGTTAAGATGCCGCGAATTTCTTCTACTTCTCCGCGGTCACTAAACCAACCTTTTCCTTCAACAGCTTCATCAGCTTTTTCTTTTGTGAGAAAATAACCAATCAGTTTTCTATGAAAGTCGTTTACTTGCTCAAATGCGGCGAAAAAAGTAAAAAACCTTCCCACCACAGAGATGCCATTTTCAAACTTCATTTTTCACCTTGAAAGTTTAGCTGTTTGTTTCTGCCACACGACTATGTTCTTCATAGTAACGAATAGTATAGCCTTCAGTTTCAAGAGATGCTTTCAACACATCATTCATTTTATGAGTTTTAACAACATCAAGATTCTCTTCTTTGTTAAGATGTTGCGGACCCCAAGTTTGGTCTATTTCAACCTTTGATTTAAGGTCTTCTAGTTTTTCTGCTGGGTAGATAACAACAGCCGTTTTATTTTCAGTGGTCATTTTTACTTAGTTTTCTCTTCCTTTTTATTTTTTGAAACTTCAATCAATTCTTCTTCTTTAATATTTTTGTTCGCGTTTAATTCATTCAAAGTTTCTTTATCATCAAGGACACGGATCTTCTCGGTTGTGTCTTCTAGTAAAGAATTCATTGACTCCATCAATCCGCCCTTGGCTAGCGTAAGCAGCCCGCCCAACGCTGTCAATGCCTCCCCGCCCGCAACCGCAATACCCTCGACTCTAAATTCTGTCGCTAGCTCCTCCATTACAGGCTGATATTTCTCTGGGAATTTCTCTTTCACGATCGGCAACAGTTGACCCATGAGATAACCAATAAGTCCTTTACCATACTCAGATTCAAACAAAGACGTTATCCCAGCTCGAATTGATTTTGTTTCTTTGTTTGTTTTTCCAAGTGAAAGCAGGTTTATCAATGTTTCTTTAACAACAGAAACAGATTTTCTGCATGCAATTCTGATGCCAGCTTGTCTCAAATCCACTTTCGCTTGAGTAATAAAAGTTGGCTTTTCAGCTACATCCAGGTTTTCCGTTTCTTTTGGATTCGAAACAGAAGTGCCTTTAGGGTTACCATTTTCTTGTTTTCGTTGAGTTAATTTCATAAACTCTTCTTTGGTTCTACCTATTCCATTAAGGTAATATTCCACACCTTCTGGAAACATAGAAGCTGGCCCGTCTTCTCGATGACGTTTACCATCTTTAAACCAATGAGTCGCTCCATTAGAAGCAACCGCAGTTCCAGTGTATTTGTTGTCTTTAGTCCATTTGAGCCAATCAATTCCATTAATTAAACTAGGATCATCTATATACACTGAATTAATTTGCTCTTGGTGAGTTATCTTATTTGTGTTCATTTCTATAGTTCCTACATGAGATGGTTCTTTTCTTAGAAGAGTTCCTTCAACCCACCATTCTTTATGTCCATCTTGGTATTCAATCGCAGGTCCATCTTCTCTATGCCGTCTTCCTTCTTTATACCAAGATTTGTCTCCATTCGGATATTCAACAATTCCAGTAAAGTTTTTTGGAACTTCTGAAGTGCTCTTTACTTTGAGGGTTTCCACTTTTGACTTCTTGAGTTCTTGGACCTTGACCTTCCATTCTTTTTCGGTGTATGCCGAACCATCAAGATACCAATATTTGGTTCCATTTGAATACTCACATGCTGGACCATCTTCTCGATGGTACAACCCATCTTTAAACCAAGATTTGGTTCCACCTGGATATTCAACAATCCCAGTGAAATTATCAGGTCTATCCTCACCATTCTTCAGTTTCAAAACTTCCACTTTTGACTCCTTGAGTTTCTCGACCTTTTCTTTCCAGACTTTTTCAGAAAAAAACTGCCCTTCAAGATACCATTCTTTATATCCATTTGTCCATTCACATGCTGGGCCATCTTCTCGATGACATTTTCCTTCTTTAAACCACTCTTTTGATCCATTTGGCCACTCTTTTGCAGGACCATCCTCTCGATGAAGCATTCCTTCTTTATACCACTGTTTTCCTCCATCTGGTAATTCAACCGCAGGACCATCAAGTCGATGGTATTTTCCTTCTTTATACCAATATTTTGTTCCATTTGAAAATTCTACTGCTGGCCCATCTTCCCGATGACGTTTACCATCTTTAAACCATTGTTTTGTTCCATCTGGATTTTCCACAATTCCAATGTATTCTACAGGTGGAGGTTGAAAGGAAAGGAGTTTTATTACATTCATTTGAAACTCTTGGGGGAAAGGTTAAAAACCTGACTTAATCATCTACACCAGTAACCAGAAAAGCTGGTACCCATACAACCAAGCTTTTCCAAGGGATCTTCACAATACACTTATAAAAATGTTCATTCGTTTCGATAACCCTTGCATTGAACACTTTATCCCAAGGAAGCTTTCTTTCATCTGTTGATTTAATGCCTCGATCTGTTGAAGCAAACTGGTCTATATCAAAATAAACAAACTGAGTTGCTTTTGACTCATCAAACATCAATGATTTATTAAGGTATTCAGGATTTGTTGTTTTCTGCGCCATTTTCTTTTTCTTCCTTTTGTTGTTTAGCCGTTTTTGTTTTTAGGTAAAAAATTAACGAAGCAATTGCCGCAGCAAGTCCAAAACCATACAGTCCTTGTTTCATGATTGTTTTCCTATTGTGATCAACAGTTTCCTTTCACTTTCTTTAAGAGGTTGATCCACTTTATATGGACCCAAAAGAGCCAGAAGATCATTTATAATATTTTTTCCACGGTCTTTAAAGTTAAATTCTCTATTTGAGAACTTACAAATAATTTGTACCTTATGACCTTCCTCAATCCAAGGTTTTATTTGATTGGCTTTTGTTTGAAGATCATTGTGTGAAGTTACAGGTCTAACTTGAACCTCCTTCATATCTAATACTTTTTGCTTCTGAGCCTTTTCTTTTTTCTGTTGATCAAATTTATATTTGCCAAACTCCATTATCTTGCAAATAGGATCGCCATCTTTTGATTTGGCAATTTCAATTAAATCAAGATTTGATTGTTGTGCCATTCTGATCGCTTCAGAGAAAGGCTGCATTCCAATATTCTTGCCATCCTCATTAATAAGCATTACTTGAGATGCTTTAATTTGGTTATTGACTCTTGTTTTGATCTGTGGAACTTTATTATATTGTTTTTGCGGCTTCATTTGGTTTTCTTTTTGATTTCAGTTCTTTGTTCAATTCACACAAGTAGCTATACAAGCGTGCCTCAACAATGTTTTGAGGATTTGTTCCTTTGGTTGAAGATAGCTCAATAAACAGATTTGTTTTTTCAATTTGTTTATTGATAAAATTTTCCGAACATTGACTGACTGTATTAAGATTAGAAATCCTATCAGATAGTTTAACCGTCAATGCAACTGGGTCTTCTGAGAGTCTTGAATAATATGATGTTTCATCCAACAGATCATCTTTTGTAACAAATTTCACGGCTCTTGCAACAACAGGGCCAAAAAGATGATCTATCATTTCAATGCTAATTTCTTGTGTGTCTTCAAGTGTATCATGCAGCAAACATGAAATTATAACATCTCTTTTGAATGTTTTTCCAATATCCATTGCAACAAGAGCGGCTGCTCTACAATGTTCAAAATATCTAATTGGATTGCCCGACCCATCTAGCTCTTTTCTTGTTTGCGATCTATGTGCGTGTTTTGCAAGTGTGTAAGCCACTTGAATGTCTAGAAGTTCAGACGGTGCTAAATAAGACCTAAGTCTGTCAAAGAATGTCTGCTTGGTTTCATTGTGAGGAGTTGGGTTCATCGCTTACCTTTCTTATTGTTTGACACCGAGACGTTGAAGGAGTAGTTTGTTTGGATGGCAAGATTCAATAAATGTAGTGGATACTCCAAGGTTGTTTTGAACAAACATTCCCACAGCAGCAGACCGAGATATCCCAGCAATGCAGTTTACAAGAAGAACCCATTCATGTTTTGAATTGAAATGATGATTTAAAATGAAGTTCTTTATCTTTCTTGCTTGGTTATGAGATGCCCCGAAACTTGGGTGAACTACATCATCAAAAAACATTGACAATATATGCTTGCTGCTCCCTATAACCAATCCTTTTGATCTAAAACCAGAAATGGTAATCCAACAGACATTCTTTCCTTCGGCCTCCAAAGAGGCTTTAATTGTCTTTGCTGACACACGCGGCGCAACGATACACGAAGTAATCATTTTGATGATTTCTTTTGTTTTGGTTTTCGCTTGAACACAGATCTCACCTTATCTGCTCCAGAAGAAACTTTCTCTTTTGTTTTTTGAAACAAAGTTTTTGGTTTTTTATCTTCGAATTCTTTTTCAATTTCTTTATGGATCTCAATATACCTTTGAACAGTATCCGAATGATTATACTTTCTTGTAATTTCATCAAACTTAAGTTCAGAAAGGTCTTTAACAACGGAGGTTTGATGAACAAACCAAGACTCTATTCTCTTTCTAGTATCAGAAAGAAAATAAGAACTGTCATCTCTGGTGTGTTCTTCAGGCTGTTTTTCTTCATCCTTTTCAAACAAGGAGAAGAGTTTTGTTTTTGCCTTATTGTAAAGACCTTCTCCGTTGTTCATGGTCTGTCTACCATGCGCACTGCCGCGGCGCGTGTCAATGGCGCAAGACGCTATCTTTCTTGTACTGTCTCTGCTGGTATAAACTCAAGCTTCATATCCATTTTAGCTTTGATCATGTCAAATGATACTGGGAAATAATTCCAACAATCAACTCCAATATCAATTCGTTTTGAGTGCGGGTCGTCTTTAAGTGTCCCGTGGCAATGTCCATGAAGCATATAAGAACCGTAAAATGATTTATTCCAACTTAGAAATGGGTAGTGAGACATTATAATTGGTATATCATTTACCTCAATCTCACAATAATCTCCGTAAGAATCAAAAAGTTGTTTAACCTCGCCTTTTAGGCTTTTATCGTGGTTGCCACGAATAAAATGAATCTCTTTTCCCTTGAGTGAAAGAATCATATCTTTCAGTTGCTTCTCATCTTCTTTTGTTTTAAGAAACGCAAAATCACCAAGGAAAAAACATATGTCTTCTTCTTTAACATTAGAATTCCAATTGTCTATAATAGTAGAATTCATCTCTTTAACTGAAGAGAATGGTCGATTACTATATTTGATTATATTAGCATGAAACAAATGCCAGTCTGAACTAAACCATACATTTGTTTTTTCTGATGTTGTGATTTTTCTTGTCATTTATAAATGATCCTTGATCGGTGTTGATTTTTGTTTTATATTTTGAGTGCAATGCGAAATAGTATGGACTTGTATTAACAGTAATAAAATCCATAATCAGTCCTGGAATGTTTGGTATGTCTAATATTTTATTTTTGTCAAGAAGCTTATACCACATGAGATTATATTTTCCTTTGTAGTAGTCAAGAATAATGTATTTCCTTAATGAAACCATCTCTTGGTTTTTATCTTCAAGATACCATCTCTTTGTTCCACATATCAATTCAACAGCTGGGCCATCTTCTCGATGCCGTTTTCCTTCTTTATACCAATGTTTTTCTTTATCAAGATAATCAATAGCTGGACCATCTTCTCGATGAAGATTACCTTCTTTATACCAATATTTGGTTCTATTTGGCCACTCAACAATTCCAGTGAAGTTTTTTGGAATTTCTGAAGAGTGGTTTGCTTTTATGATATTCATTTCTCAATCAATCCTGGAATGTCTGGGTATTCAAATACGTTATCTTTGCCAAGAAGTTTGTGCCACATGATTCCATATTCTCCCTTACAATAATCAAGAACAATATAATTTTCAAGATTTATTTGATCATAATCTTCATCTTCAAGATACCACCATTCTGGTCCATTTGGTAATTCTATTGCTGGACCATCTTCTCGATGACGTTTACCATCTTTAAACCAATGTTTTTCTCCATCTGGCCATTCTTTTGCTGGTCCATCTTCTCTATGAGCTAGACCATCAAGATACCAAGATTTTGTTCCGTTTGGATCTTCAATCGCTGGGCCATCTTCTCGATGAAGCTTTCCTTCAAGATACCATTCTTTATATCCACTTTCCCATTCAACCGCTGGTCCATCTTCTCGATGTTGTTTTCCTTCAACCCACCACTCTTTTGATCCATTTACATACTCAATTGCTGGTCCATCAAGTCGATGACGTTTATCTCTAACCCACCATTCTTTATGCCCATCTACATATTCACATGCAGGACTATTTTCTTTGTGAAGTTTTCCTTCAACCCACCACTCTTTTGATCCATCCAACCATTCCATTGCTGGGCCATCATGCCGATGAAACTTTCCTTCTTTGAGCCATTGTTTAGCTCCATTTGGATAGATAGCAATTCCTGTAAAGTACGCTGGGATTTCTGACCAAGTTTTTATGAATATTATATTCATTTCTCAATCAAACCTGGAATGTCTGGATATTCGAATATACTGTTTCGACCAAGAAGTTTATACCACATAAGGTCATATTTTCCCTTATAACAATCAAGAACAACAAAGTCTTTCAAGTTTATTTCATTGTACTTTTTACCTTCAAGGTACCAAGATTTTGCTCCACCTAGGTATTCAACCGCTGGGCCATCTTCTCTATGAAGAAGACCATTTTTACACCACCATTTGTCCCCAGTTGGAAATTCTACAATCCCTGTAAAGTGATTTGGAATTTCTTTATAACTTTTCACTTTTATTATTTTCATTTCTTAAACTTAAAGGCAAAAGGTAAAAGTTCAGAAAATCGATACTTCTGTTTTTGGGTGCCGTCGGCGGCGACGAGATACACAGGGCAGTCATCGACGAATTCAGAAATAAACTGTCTACAAGCGCCGCACGGTGCCGCGGGGATATCCGAGCCGCTGGCGATGATGATTCCGCTGATAGTAGTTGGTTTATATTGAACTAGTTCACACAAAGCAACTCTTTCAGCGCATATGGTTAATCCATAAGAGGCATTCTCAACATTTGTTCCATAAACAATAAAACTAGAATTATCATCTGCTGCTATAATCCCTGAAGCAACAGAGAAATTTGAATATGGAGAATAAGAATTCTTTCTAAAGTCTGTGGTTGATTTAAATAAGTCGTTTAAAGAATATACTCCTGGTAGATTCTCTCTCATTGAAGTTTAAGTCCGTTTTTCAACTTATATGTTGATGGCATATCAAGTCGTTTTATAAACGGCTCGTCTTTCATCAAGAGAATCATCTCTTTTGAGATTTCCAAAACAAAAATAGGAGTGACTTCAGTTATAACTTTTATGTCGTTTGCCGCGAAATATTCAATTGCATTATTTCGTTCGGAAGAAACAACCGTGGCAATTACAGAAAAAATTCTTTCCTGCGATTCCTCTTCGTTTAACTTAAACTGTAGAGAAGCAGAAATCACTTCTTCTTTTGGCATAGATGCTTTTGATAGGAAAACCATTTTTGTTTTTTATCCTTTTCTGGTGACGTTTTTTTAACTGGTTGCTTTGCGATGACTTATGGGTTTCTTACCCATACAGAAAAAATTGTTTGAGGCACTACCTCATTGTTTTGGCTAACCGCATAAACAGTAACTTTGCAAACCCTTCCATCGATATTTGGTTCAATAACGGAAACCCTTCCGTAACAATGATTCACTGGGATTGTTAAAAACGGCACGCAGAAACTATCTATCTCAACATCCGAACTAACATATTGATATCTACAATATCCTGGACCTGGTGTTTCTTCAAGAGAAACAAATCCACTTGGGATTGCTCTTCCAAACCATTGATTCATTTGAATCTTATTCTCCA
>JACCDZ010955094.1_pt1 | contig 11813 bp, 14 predicted proteins | sample 7449551 | NCBI WGS metagenome assembly JACCDZ01 (sample SAMN15323452, study PRJNA562643) | freshwater metagenome | isolation source: river surface water | place: USA:Blue River Watershed | collected 2017-08-18
GAAAAAGAGAGAAGAAAATTATGAATGATAAAATCCCGCTAATGCGGGATTTTTTTTATGGTTTGATATAAATATCAATAAAACAAAAAATCCTACAGAAATGTAGGATTTAATTTTGGTGGGCGATATAGATTTATCTTCAAATCAAATGCTAGATTTTCTGTTTAATTTTTTAGAAAATGAATAAAAAAAAAACACCTAATTTATCATTAGGTGTTTTGGTACGACTTGTGGAGATAGAAAATCTATATTCAAACTTTTTAACAAAAAAATCTAATTTAATTTGCAATATGATGTAATATAAATGCTCCAGTTGACATTAGTAATAATGCAAAAAAATTTTGTTTAGACAAATGTTCTTTAAAAAAAATAATATTTAAAACTATTGTTGTTAGTGGACTTGAAAGGAAAAGCAGACTGGAAAGAAAGGGATCAGTTTGTTTTAAACCTAAAAAACTACACAAAAGAGCAAAGAAAATTATAATAGCCATAAAAATTATTTTGGAAAAATAATTCCTATAATAACAAATTTTAAAATCTTCTTTTTTATATAAAATACCCAAAAGAAAAGAAGTAATAAAAACAATTAGTTCTTGGTTTGATAGGATTACAAATGTTGGAATTTCTAAACTTAAATTTTTCCAATGAATAATTGAAGAAACAGAAAATGAAATTGTCATGATTAACATCAGAATATGTTGGTTTAATTTCATTTTTATAGATTTATTTTTTGTTGATTGTATGTAAAAAATAAAACCAATAATAACAAACAATACTCCAATAATTGAATATTTGAATTCTAATTTTTCTATTAATAGCAAATATAATGTTGTAAACAATATACCTAATAAATTATAAACACCCAGCCATTGCAACGAAGCTTTTTTAATAACAGTCAACATACACAATAAACCAACAACTCCAAAAATAGAGCCTATACTCACATGAAGTAATTGAATTGTTGTTATGTTTTTAAAATATTCAAAATAAAAAGCGATTGCTAGTGAAAGTAAAGCTGTTATTGAAGCTCTGTAGGATACTAAAAATAAAATTGTTGTATGCTGTAAATTTTTCTTCCAGAGTATATTATTGAAAGAAAAAAGTACAATTGATAAAAGTATAAATGCCATTATTAACCAATTATAAAATTAAAAGATACTCTTTCAAAAGCTTTAAATTTTGTTCTCCTAATTAAGTCATTTATTTTTACTTGTGCCATTTTATTTGTTATTTCGTCTTGTTCTAAATAGCTAATTTTTAATAATGTTAAGGTAAAAAATAGATTTATATAATCAACGTAACCTATTTCCACTTTTTCAAGGTCGATGAGTTCTAAATTTTTCTTTGCGATTTTAATGGTATTGTTTTGTAAATTTACGTTGGCTAATCCAATTAAATAAATAGCGTTTGTAGTTTCGGAAGACCAAACTTCATCTTCAAATACTTCTTCATAATATTGTGTGAGTAATTTTTCTAAAAAGTCGAATGCTTCATTAATAATTAGTGCCAGGATAATTTCAATTAAAAAAAAACTAATTTTAGTTGTTTTACATTCTAAAAGAATTTCTTTTTTAATAAGGTCTAAATTTTCTGTATGACAAAGTAGTTTCATTCCATAATATCTTCCCTTTAATGTTATGTGAAAACTATCAAAGTCTTTAGGTTTCTTGATTTTGAAAGGCAAAACAGTATCTTCAACATAATACGTTTTGTAGTAATACATTAGTTCTGTAAATAACAAATCTGAATTATTTTCATTGTTTTTTTGAATTAATTGAATTATTTTAAAATAAGTATTGTGTAAATTGGTGTAATCAATGTGTAATAAAGGAATGTTATTCCTGAAGTTATCATAAGGAATTAATTCATCATAAATTTTTAATGCTTTTTTTTCAGGTAATGACAATAAAATAAGGGAAACAATAATTCCAAATTTATGAAGTTGGGTACTACTAACTTGATTAAAGTTGACTTTTTGAAAAATAGTTTTTAATAAGTCAATATTGTTTTTTTCAATATGATGATTAACAAAGTATCCCAAATACACCACGTTGTTTTCGTTGAGCAAACCTAAATCAATTTGATTAATTTGAGTTTCATTAATCGTTGTAAATTTATTTATAAGCAAAAGATACTGTTGGAAATACCAATCATCATAATTTGCTTTTTGATGTTTGTAATTCGAGAATGAGGCATATCCTAAATATTTAGCTATTTTATTGAGCGTAGCAACATTAGGTTCTCGTTTTTCTAAAAAACCAAATAATCGTCGAAGTGTATTGTACCCTATAGCACTTTGAATTACATATTCAATTTCTTCTTTTAGAATCTTTAAGTCTTTGATGGTTTTTACTGTAATATTCGATTTCTTTTGAACATCGAATAACAATTGGGAATAATCTTGTTTCATTATGGGCTATTTATGGGCTAAATATAAATTATAAAAATTTAATTTTAAAATTATTTTTTAAATAAAATTCAATGAGTTCAATTACTGACAAACCAATAAATCATAAGCAAGATGATTTATTGAAAGTAGAAAAATACAGTCAAGCATTATCAAATTTCATAACTCGAAGTGATACACCTATTACCGTTGGTTTACAAGGAGAATGGGGAACAGGTAAAACTTCCTTAATGTCATTGCTTTTAGAAGATTTTAATGAAAAGAACATAGCATGTTCTTGGGTTAATACATGGGAATATAGTATGTTTCGTGGTGCTAATGAAACTACACCAGGAGTATTGCGAGGTATGCTAGAAAAGTTAAAAGCTTCCTGTGTAGACAGAAAAATATGGACATTAAAGGATGATAGTCAAGAAAAATTTAAAAAGGCGGCTCGTTTTTTAGGAGGATTAGCTAATCAAATCATTGCAAATCAAACAGGAGTTAATATAAAAGAAGCATCTGAAGGCAGTAATAATTCTCAAAATTCAACAGCCGAAATTGCAGAAATAAAAGCATTAATTACAGAGTTAATTAATGAACTTATTAAAGACACTTCAAATCCAATACAAAAAGTGGTTTTTTTTGTTGATGATTTGGATCGTATACCTCCTGGTGATGCCGTTGAGGTTTTAGAAGCTTTAAAAAATATATTTGATATTCCAAACTGCATTTTCATTTTAGCTATTGATTATGATGTAGTTGTAAAAGGATTAGAAAGTAAATTTGGTCCAAAAACAGAAGAAAATGAACGTGAATTTCGTTCCTTTTTTGATAAAATTATCCAAGTCCCCTTTTCAATGCCAACGGGTACTTACGACATAGAAAACTTTTTAGTTAAAAAATTAAATAGTATAGGTATCAAAATTTCTGAAGATGAAAAAGAACTTTACACTAAAGCCGTAAAACACAGTATTGGATTCAATCCAAGGAGTTTAAAACGTTATTTAAATTCTTTTAGTCTAATTAATCATCTTAAGGAAATTGAAATAGATGATGAGAATTCAAAAGGCGATGATTTTATGTTATTTGCTCTTTTAGGCATACAAATATCATACCCTAGAATATTTAGACTTTTATCTCAACAACCCAACTTTACCCTTTGGAATAAAGGTTTTGGAAATAAATTTGGTATTGAATGGGAAGAAATTCAGGAAAAAATTAGAAAATTTGGAGAGTCCGAATTTATTGATGAAGAATGGGAACAAGTAACTTGGGGTGCTTGTCAGACCGATTCTTATTTAAAAGCAAGAGCGTTTTCGGTTTTAGAATTGTTGAATTTACTTAGAGATAAATTTGGGGACAATCTAGAGCAAGAATTGGATTATGCTATGGAATTTGCTGCTATAACAAGTGTTGACGATGATGTAGAAACCAAACAAGCCGTACAAAAAGTAGGAAATAAAACATTATATAATGGACTTGTAACAAAAATTGAACAACTAAAAGAAGAAGGTTATGATGACGATTCGATACTTAATTTTGAAATTTTTTGGAAAATTTTAGATATCAAATTAACTAATAATTCTAAATACAGAATTAATTATGCCAAAAGTGGCTGTAGTTTCAATGATGATTCTAAAGAAGGAAAGAAAAATAAACAATTTGTTTATGTAGATAATCCTCAAAAAACAAACTCAGGAATGAAAGTTAATTTAAAAGGAAATTCTGGTCTTGTAAATAGTTGCTATCAAAAATACAGCTTAAAGTATGCTTTAGAAGATTCTAAAAATTTTGTTATTGAATCTGATGATTTAATTTTAAAACCATTGTTATATAAAGAAATTGGAGGCGAACAATACAGGAATTTATTAACGGATATTGGAAATGAGATTGATTAACTATGTTTGATAACTTAACCATCAATAAATTAGGTTTTTATGTTTATGCGCTATTAAATCCTTTAACTAATAAGGTTTTTTATATAGGTAAAGGTGTGGATAATCGTGTTTTTGCTCATAAAAACGAAGTACTTGAAAATAGAAGTAATTTGACTTCTTTAAAATCTATTGAAATTAAAGAGATATTAGAAAAAAAATTAGATATAAAGCATTTAATTATTAGACATGGTTTAACAGAAAAAGAAGCTTTTTTGGTAGAAGCAACTTTAATTGATTATCATAATTTTTCATTCGAAAAATTAACTAATGAGGTTGCAGGTCATCAAAGTGGGTTTTATGGAATTAAAACTACAGATGAGTTAATTCGACAGTATAATGCACCAAAATTAGATAGTTTATTTCATAAAGTAGTTATTATTAATATAAATAAAAGGTATGCAAGTGCTAAAAATTCTAATCTTTCAATTTACGAGGCTACTAAAGAGTCATGGGTAGTGAGTAAAGATAGGTTAGAAGAATTAGAATATGCTTTAGCAGAATTTGAAGGAATAATTATTGGAGTCTACAAAATAAATAATTGGTATCCATCAAAAACAAACAACAACAAGCAAAATAACCGTTGGGGTTTTAATGGTGAAGAAGCAAGTATAGAAATAAAAGAAATCTATTTTAATAAATCTATACAACATATTAAAAAAAAAGGTGCTGCGAATCCTATTAGATATAATTTATAACTTATTTAACTATGTCAGATAAAGAACAAAAAAAGAGAGAAAGGGAACGTGCTTCTGCAGAAAGAGAAAGAGCTGCTGAAGTAAAAAAACGGGAAAGAGAACGTGCTTCTGCAGAAAGAAAAAGAGCTGCTGAAGTAAAAAAACGAGAAAGAGAACGTGCTTCTGCTGAAAGAAAAAGAGTAGCTGAAGCAAAAAAAAGGGAAAGAGAAAAAAAGGCAGCTGCTAGAAAGCGAAAGTAAATAATGGTGTAATCCGAAAAACCAAAGAGTAGGAAAATTAAACAATGTAAACATGGCAACAATTAAAGTAACAAAAGCAAGTTCTGTTCAAAGTATTAAAAAACAATTTACTAAAGAATTTAGTTGTAATATTCGAATTTACAACGGAGCTAAATTTGCAGATGAAAAAATGAAAATTAGTGACCTTTCAAAAACAGATAACCCAGGTGGTGATTTAGAATTAGGTGCTAGAAGTAGAGTGGAAAATGTTGAAAAATATTTCAAAGATACTTTTGGAATAAAAGTTCAAATTTCAAATGCTGATGATACAAAATTAGCAGGTAATGAATTGACTTTAACACAAGCAGGTAAATTATAACAATCTTTAACAAGGAGGTTTTGAAATAAAAGCCTCCTTTAAAAAATAAAATTTTAAAATAAAAATTATGGGATTATTTAATATTATAAAAGACCACTTCAACAAAGCAGAATTTACAATTGCACCTAATAAAAAATTAAAAACAATTTCTAAAGAATTTAAAGATGCATTTGGATTGAGTTTGATTTTTTATAAAGGTAAAATGATTGCTGAAGATACATTAACCCTAGCTGCTTTAAACAACAAAACTAGTAAAACTGTTGACACAACATCTAAAGATGGTCTTAAATTAAAAGCTAGTATGAAAGTGGGAGAAGCCGAAAAAATGTTTGACAAATTATACGGAGTTACCGTTCAAATTAAAGACAAACCTGGCAAAAACTTAGTTGACAACAATTTAACTATAGGTGACGCAGCTAGACAGTAATTTATGTTAAAAGCAATTAAAAACAAACAAACAGAACTATTAGTATCCTTAGGTATGGTGCTATCTTTATTGATTTGCGCCTCTGTTTTAATGTATTTTTTAGAACATGATGCACAACCTGAATCGTTTAAAGATTTATCTACTTCACTTTGGTGGGGAATTAATAAATATTTAGCTACAATAGGTGGTGAAGATGTTAATCCAATAACTCCAGCAGGAAAGTTTTTAGGTGGGCTTATAGCAGTCCTTGGAGTTGGTTTGTTTGCTTTACCTGCTGGTATAATTGCTTCTGGTTTTATTGAAGAAATTGAAAATAAAAAAGTAAAAAATGAATTAATAAACATAGAATTAAAATTACAACATGCATTTACTGTTGAATATTTTGGTCCTGTAATTAAGATAAAAAAAACTTTAAATTTAGAACATTTACCAAGAAAGTGGCTAAGCTTACAAGACATAAAATATAAAATGTGTATTTCTGAAAGTGATGTACTTAAGGTGTGTGAATTTTCTAATTATTTTAGATTAAATAATGTAAAATTAAATGACACATTTAGTGCGGGTTTGGAATTTATTAATTCAAATAGATCTTATGGTCAATTTATTAATAGAAAATCAAAATTAACTATTATTAATCTATATCCTTGTATTCAGCCCTTTTTTGGACATTTCAGCATGGCTATTGCCGATGTTTTAAAGGCAAACTATATTTCAAATGAAAAGTACAGTAGCTATACATATCTTAAGGACAACCAGCTCAATATGGTTAATAATATCAGTTATTTCAATAATTCTAATATTCATCATTCTATAGAAGATATTAAAAAAGATATTAATTTATTGAAAGAAACTGACACTACTTTTATTTTTTTAGTAAATGCAGCAGATAATGAATTTTTAATGCAGTTTAATATTGGTGCTTCTATTGGTGATGATAGTTTTGATAATGGTTATATGTTTAATAACAAAGAAAAATTAAACTCTTTTTTTGATAAAGCAAAACTCATTTCAAATAAACATGATAAAATGATTTCGAAGCATGGCAAAGTTGGAAAACCAGGAGAACAGCATATTTCTAATTTTATAATTGATGATTGTAAAAATGACTTATTAATGCTACACGTAAACGTTTCAATTTTAAAAACTAAAGATCAAGAATATTATCACTATATAAATGATTTTGCAGAAATATTTCAAGAGATTTAAAATAATTTATAATAAATAAAATAAAAATGGAATCATTTTACAAATTACTATACATGGCTCTTTCAGATGGCATTTAAACTTCAAAAGAGAGAGAATTACTAATAATAAAAGCTAAAGAATTAAATATAGACGAAATTGAAGCTGAAATGCTTATTGAATCTAAATTAAGTGCTATTCAAACTCAAGAAAAAAAATACTGAAGAAAAATCAGATGGATTTTTGATTTCTGATGAGGAATTAATACTGAGAACGACTAAATGGGTAAATAGGATATCAGAAAAAAGTTTAAAAATTGAAGTAGAACGTTTTCCTAGAATTGATGGAGACTCTGGTAAATATCAAAATTATTTTGATCAAGTTTCAGATGTTTTGAAAAAGTTAAATTCTTTTGGTATGATTACAAGTGTAGAAGGTTTGCTACCAGGAGTAGGCAATTTAGTAAAAGCATATCTTAAGCTATCGGGCGCTCAAGGTCTCGAAAATTTAGTGAATAATCAAATTAGAAAAATTGCAGATAATTATTTACTTATCCTCGAATTAAGAGCTAAGAATAATGAAATAATTGCTAATAAATATGAGTCTTTATTAGAAAAGAAAAAAAAACAAGTGTCTTTATTTGAAAAGAACAATAAAAAAGGTTTTAAAGGATTATTTAGTTAAATTACAAAACTATCTATTCAAATTAATTATTAAAATGAAATTGAAAATAATTTATTTATGTTGTTTTGGATTACCTTTTGTTAGCTTCTCTCAATCCATAGTAAATACAGAAAATATGTCTGCAAAATTAGATAGCACTTTTGTTTTTTCTACAAGTCTTGATGGAAATTATACAACAGGAAATATAGAACTGATACAAGTCAATAGTGCTAATCAGTTGGCCTATAAAAATGGTAAGAGTTTAGTACGACTATTTTTTAATTACGAGTATATTTCACAAGACAATGAAACAATATCATCTGACTATACTAGTCAATTGAGATATAGTTATTCATTAAACAATAGTTCCATCTATTCTTTTGTTCAGGGACAAAAGGCACTTTCTTTATCATTGAATAGTAGGTATTTACTTGGAATTGGATATCGAAAGAGTTTAATAAAAAAAAATAAAAATTATTTAGATTTAGCATTTGGGCCTTTTTATGAAAACGAGATATATCTTAAAGATACTGAAAATGATGTTCATATTATTAATTATAGATACGGTTTTAGTTCATTTTTTAATATTAAAATTTCAGATAAATTAGAAAATAACACAGTGATTTATTATCAACTAAATGCTGAAAATTTTGATGATTATAGAGTTTATTTAGAACCTAAATTAGTTTATAATTTTGAGCATTTTAAAATATATAGTTCATTAAGATATCGCTATCATTCAACTCCATATATAGATATTAAGAATATCGATGCTCAAGTATTATTTGGTTTTAGTTACGATATAGGCTTTAATTAATTTAATTGTAAAATTAACTTACAAGAATATGAAAAAAATAATATACCTTACATTGTTATCAATCGTTTTTATATCCTGTGATTCTAACGAAATAAATATAAAAAAAACATATCTTAGGCTAAACGATGGTGAAATTTCTGCTACTTCAAAGTACATTTGGCCAGAAGATCATAAAAATCTATATACATTTGAGCAACGATTTTTAAATAAAAATAAACTATTGTCTTTTGATATTGAAACGATAGAGAAACTTAATGCTGATAGTTATTGTGTAACATTTAATTGTAGTAATGGTAATGAAGAATTATCACAATATTTTAAAAAAAAAGGAAATTTTGTTTCTAGTAATAAAATTGTAGACACTTTTTTTGTTAAAAAAGCGAATGGAAAAGAGTACATAACTTTTGACTGGGATTTGAATGAAAAGTTTATTTCAAATAATGTAAAATTATCAAGTATATTGGTAGAGCGATTAAATTTAAGATCGGGTCCTGGACAAAAATTTAACGTTATTGGGCAGTTAGAAAATGGCGATGAATTATTAATTGATGATAGTTACGAGAATTCAAATTGGAGAAAGGGTATTGGTTTTGATGAAAATGGTAATATTAAGCAAGTTTATTTTTCTTCAAAGTTGACAGATCGAAAAGAGATCAGTTTTTTTACCCTAAATTGGGAAGACAGTTTAGGAATAGTTGTTATTTCTTTACTAGGTATATTGGTCCTCTTTGTGGTTTATCCCTTGTTGTTTTCAGCTCTTTTTAGAGCTGGTGGAGATGGGGCAGGGACCTTTGCCATAATTTTATTTGTAGTTTTGATTGTAGCCGTTTATTTTACATATCAAATAATTGAAACTGCTGTATTTGAATTATTTATGATTAATTTACCTTTTTGATAGAAAATATTTTACTTTGATAAAACCATCAGACCTCTTATGAAGATAGAGGTTTCTTGGTTTGTGAGTTAATAGAAGATTTATCTTTAAACTTTTGAACCAAAAAACATCTCAAAAAAATAGAGATGTTTTGGTACTACTTGTGGTCGATATTGATTTATCTTCAAATCAACTATTAGAATTTCTTGAAAATTTTACTGAAGAATGTCGTACTTCATCGCCTTGTAGACTTCAAAGTTAATTATTTTAGTTTGTATTTTAATATTTCATACGGAGTTTTTCCTTTAAAAGAACCATGAGGTCTGCTAAAATTATAAAAGTTTTCCCATTGCTCTAATTTTACATTCAAATCTACATCATCAGTGTAACTCAAGAGTTGATAAAATTCCTTTTTATCGGTTAAATGTGAGCGTTCTACTTTTCCGTTTAATTGAGGTGTCCCTGCTTTAATAAATCGATGTCTCATGCCTAAATCTTGAATGTGCCAATGAAATTTTGATTGAAACTCATGTCCGTTATCGGTTTGTATTGTATTTATTCTAAAAGGAAATTTATCTATTACATAATCAATAAAGTCAATTGAACTATTTTGATTGTGACTATCATATATTTTAAGAGCTCTTATTCGAGTTGCATCGTCAATTGCCGTATATTGAAAACGCTTGATTTTATTACCTTGATTATCATAAAATATTAAAAATTTCACGTCAATTTGTACATGATGACCTGGGGTCTGCTTTTCATATCGAATACTATGCATAGCTCTTCGAGTTATCTTTCTGTCAAGTCTTTCCACTTTATTTCTTTTTAAAATTCTAAAAACACTTGATTCAGAAATATTAATATCATGATATCTTTCCAAATACCATTTAATTCGCCAAGTACCTAATTTATGTTCTTTTCTTAATTCTAATACCTTTTCAACAACCTCTTTTTTAATTTGATTAGGAAAATTGTAAGCAATTGGTTTTTTTCTTATCAAACCATTTTTCCCATCTTTCTCAAATGCTTTTTTCCACTTATAAAAAGTACTTTTTTTAACTCCGAAAAGTTCGTAAGCTTCTTTATTGTTTTTGCATGTTTGTGCAAATTTCAACACTTTAACTTTTATCATAAAAGTTAAATAATCTTTGATTTCTTTTGTCTTTTCCATAACTGTAATACTATCTTAGTTTTTTGCTAATTTAGTCTACAATGCTATGACGTATTCACAGCGACCAGTTCAGGATTAGAAACAATTATGCTAAAACTTTTGAAGCTTTTAAAACAAGAATATTAGCAAAAATTACAGCATTAACTTTAGTTCAATATGTAAATCGTCAGCAAAAAGTGGACTGATTTAGTTCAAAACTAAGAGAGTGTTTTCAAAAATTATTAACTTTGAAATAGTATGAAAACACCTAAGAAAAAAACAGCTGAGAATTTCATTAAAGACATTCGTAGAAATACACGAAGAATCTTTAGTTCTGAACAAAAAATTCAAATTGTTATGGAAGCTTTACGAGCAGAAATGTCTGTTGCAGAATTATGTCGTAAGTATTCCATCAATGAATCCCAGTTTTACAAATGGAACAAAGAGTTTTTAGAAGCTGGTAAAAAGCGTTTAGCAGGCGATACATCAAGAGAAGCCACCAGTGATGAAGTAGCAGAACTCAAGAAAGAAAATCAGCGTTTAAAAGTCATGATTGCCGATTTAGTTTTACGCTACGATATTGTAAAAAAAAGCTTGGACATGCTGGATTAACTGAAAAGTTTAAAAAATATATGCGACTTACAGTATCCGAAAAACAAGAAATCATTCACCTGGTTACTCGTTCAGAAATTGGCGTAAATCGAACACTTCGGGAGATTGGAATCAATAAAAGTACGTTTTACAATTGGTATCATGCTTACAGCGAAAATGGTGTTGAAGGTTTAATTCCAACTAAAAGAACATCAAACAGACAATGGAATAGCATTCCACAAGAACAGAAGAATTTGGTTGTGAAATTAGCTTTAGATTATCCTGATTTATCCTCACGGGAATTAGCTTGTAAAATGACCGATGAACAGCAAATATTTCTATCAGAATCAAGTGTTTATCGAATTTTAAAAGCAAGAGGGTTAATTACAGCTCCAGCTCATATTTTCCTGAGTGCAGGCGATGAATTTACCAATAAAACAGGCTTCGTACATCAAATGTGGCAAACGGATTTTACCTATTTTAAAATA
>JACCDZ010771340.1_pt1 | contig 11806 bp, 13 predicted proteins | sample 7449551 | NCBI WGS metagenome assembly JACCDZ01 (sample SAMN15323452, study PRJNA562643) | freshwater metagenome | isolation source: river surface water | place: USA:Blue River Watershed | collected 2017-08-18
CGCAAGCGGGTCTGGCAGCTGCCGCACACCCACCCGCTGCACAGGCCAGCGCAGAGCTTCGCGATGGAGCCACGCCATGATACTGGTCATGCTTCGCGAAGCCCTGCTCGCACTGAAAGCCAACCGCCTGCGCAGCTTCCTGACCATGCTCGGCATGATCATCGGCGTCGGCTCGGTCATCGCCATGCTCGCCATTGGTCAGGGCGTGCAGGCGCGCATTGAGCAATCCATCAAGAGTATGGGCTCCAACCTGTTCATCATCCTGCCCGGTGCCACCAGCGCCAACGGCGTGCGCAGCGGCTTCGGCAGCGCACCCAATCTCACCGTGGAAGATGCCACCGCGCTGAAGAACACCCGCCATGTGATTGCCGTGGCTCCGGTGGTGCAATCCAACGCGCAGGTGATTTACGGCACGCAGAACTGGAACACCACCATCATCGGCAGTAATGCCGACTACTTCGGCCTGCGCGACTGGGTGGTGAAATCGGGCTATGCCTTTGATGCACCGGAGCTGCAATCGGCGGCGCAGGTCGCGCTCATCGGCCAGCAGGTCGCCACCAACCTCTTCGGCGACAACGACCCGATTGGCGAAACACTGCGCATCCGCAATGTGCCCTTCCAGGTCATCGGCGTGCTGGGCAGCAAAGGCCAAAGTCTCGATGGCCGCGACCAGGACGACACCATCGTCATTCCCATCACCACGGCGCAACGCAAGCTCTCCGGCAATCGTTTCCGCAGCTCGGTGCGGCTGATCATGGTGCAAGCCGAAAGCGAGGCCGTGATGCCGCAGGCCGAGCAGGAGTTGCGCGATCAGCTACGCCAGCGCCATCGCCTGAGTGCCGATGCCGAGGACGACTTCACGCTGCAGAACCTCACCGCCATCGCCAAGACGGCCGCCGAGACTACCGCCATCCTGTCGCTGCTGCTCGGTGCCATCGCCGGCATTTCGCTGCTGGTCGGCGGCATCGGCATCATGAACATCATGCTGGTGTCGGTCACCGAGCGCACCCGCGAGATCGGCATCCGCATGGCCATCGGCGCACGCCCGAATGCCATCCGCATGCAATTTTTGCTGGAGGCGATCCTGATTTCGCTGGTGGGATGCTTTATCGGTGTCGGCGTTGGCATTGCGGGTGCCTACGCGGCCGCGATGGCCTTTGATCTGCTGGTCATCGTCACGCTCAGCTCAATGCTGCTGGCGTTTGGCGTGGCCGCCGCGATTGGCGTGTTTTTCGGGTTCTACCCGGCCAATCGCGCCGCCAAATTGAAGCCGATTGATGCGTTGCGGTATCAGTGATGCGGCATAAGCTGCGCTTAAAAATGGTGCGGCTTAACGCAACGAATCGCGCACAGACCCAAACCACTCATGCAACGCACGACGGCTATTGCCCAGCGATTCGTGCTGAGGTGTCCAGCGCTCGATGAAGCTGTAGCCATCGGCCTCGGTGGTGAACTGCGTAGGTGCCGGCAGCACCGTGAAGCCGGCGCGCTCGAAGTCCTTCACGGCGCGCGGCAGATGGCCGGCATGACTGACCAGCACGATCTGGCGTATACCGAGCGGCTGCAGAATGGCCGCCGTTAGCTCGGCATTCTCGGCGGTGGTTTTCGATGCCGGCTCCAGCCATCGCACCGGCACACCAAAGTCCTCGCGCAAGCTCTCAGCCATCAGCTCGGCCTCCGGGCGCTGACCGCTCAGCGGCATCCCGCCCGTGACCAGAATCGGCAAGCCGGACGCCCGCTGAATGCGAGCAGCATAGCGCAGCCGCGTTAGCACCTGCGGGCTGGACACATCGAGACCGGCGAACTCTGGGGCCAGCGGCGTGCGACCACCGCCGAGCACCACAATCGCGCCATAGCCCGCGGCCTGCAACTGCGTCAGATCCTTGAGCGGTTGTACACGCGCTTCCAGCGGGCGCGACAGCCAGCCGCTGCCAACCGGCGTCGCCAGCACATAGAGCGATGAAATGGCGAGTACAGCAAGGATGGTGGCGCTGTAGCGACGGCCGCGCCAGGCCAGCACCAGCGCGCAAATGCCGAGCAGGCATTGCAGGCCGGGCGGCAGCAGGAAGAGATGGATGAGTTGGGTCAGGATCATGAGGCGGCTACAGTGAGGAAGTGATGAGACTTACCGCTTCATGCGAGGTGTAAAGTCACTCCACTGCTCAACCCTGAAGCCACGAATATCTCGCACAGACGCCGAAAACCACGGCATGAGTTTCAGCGCGTCCAAGGCATCCATGAGGTTCGCCAAGTCTTCGCTGTCACACACATAAAGACTGCCCTGCACTCTTCGGAAGTTGTATCGAGCGAGATTGGCAGCGATATCCACATAGGCCGCCGTCACACCTTTGGGGTGATTCTGCTGCGTATCCTTTACAACCAAATCAAAGGCAATAGCAAACATCAGGCAGCCTCTGGATCACTCATGGCCTGCTCAAGAGGGTACTCAAGCTCTTCTTGGGTTTCGATGACTTGGATATTGACCGTCCAGCTATCGCCTTTTTTCTGCCCGGCACTCAACACGCGGTAGGGTTGACCGAATGCGCTGAATTGGTGAAATGTCCCGATGATGTCAGGTACTGGAAAACGATCCATGGCAATATACCTCGCAGAGTAGTGACTGATTCTATAGCTCTTAATCGCGACCGCCAATGACCAGCCGCGATCCATCAAACCGCTGATGACTCAGCCTTTGCGCTTCACACTCGCTTTGCGCGGCTTGGCTTTTTTAGCCGTAGCAGCGGGTGCTGGCTCGGCGGCGGGAGCCGCAGCTACGGGGGCTGCCTCTGTGGGGGCAGCTTGTGTTGCAGCAGCCTCTGTCGGAGTCGCTTCAGCTGGGACGACAACAGCCTCATTGCTTGCACCAACAGCAACAGGCACTTCACTGGCCACTGCGGCTGTAGCGGTCGGAGCTGCAAGCGCTGCGGCCGCATCAACAGGCAATGCCTCTGTCGTGGTTTTCTCAACAACAGCCTCGGTCACAGGTGCTGCGGACACAACCGGCTCAGCAACTATCGGCGCGACTGGAGCAAACACGGCGACCGGTGCAACCACAGCCACAGGCGTCGGCGCCTCCAAGCTAGCTCTCAGCACAGGATCATCGGCCGGAATCAGCTTGAGCTGGGTTTCGCGACCACCTTTGTGAAATTCGTTGGCTTTGACCAGAAGATTTTTATCGTTATAGCAAGCCTTGGTTCTGACCTTGTCATTGCCAATTGCTGCCTCAATCGGGTTCAGGAAAATTTCGAAGATGCCGGCAGAGCCCAAATCCAGAATCGAGTAGAAGAAGGCTCGGGCATATTTGGCTCCCCCACTGCCCTCGGTATAGCTGTGTACATCACATTGAGTGGAGTCAGCAGACACCGTGAAATCACCGAGCTCGCTGCGCACGGCATCGCGACTGGCTCCTTGAGTCAAAAAGCTCAGATCCTTGGGGGAAGGCTTATTGAGTGCGCGATTGACCGAGCAGCCCGTGGTGGCCACGGCCGTGGCGAGAAAAAGCACAGCAGAAAGATGTTTCATGATGGATGTCCCTATCGGTTTGATTGTTCGTGGAGCAGAAATTCTAAGGCACTTCATGCCAATTTAGTATCTCCAGCGGGATGACGATACGCCTAATGCCAAAGCTGTCATCTGCACGAAAAATGCTTTCAAGCTCACTCCATGAGCTCAGTCACTCATAAGCTGCAAAGCAACAACCGAAGCGCGGAAAGAGAATTGAAATGACACTCGTACTGGGATTGATAGGATTCGGGCTGCTCGCCGCCATGGCCTACATGCTCTACCTCGCCGTCATCATCGGCGGTGCACTCCTGCTGACCGGCCTCGTATTAATCGTCGGGATATATGTCGGTCTGGTTGATAGCATCGGGCCGGGAGCCACTTGGTCGATTATTTTTGCCATTGGTGTCGGGCTTACGCTATTTTTGCTGCACAAAAACGCAGAGCAAGAGCGCATCGAAGCGGCCCGCTTGGCGGAAGAAGAAAAGCAGCGCGCCATTGCCATCGAAGCCGAACGCCAACGCCGAATTGCCTTGGATGCCGCCGACAAAGCCGCCACTGAAGCCGCGCTGGCAAAACCATGGCATGATCGCACCTTGGACGATTGGAAGCGCGTTTGGTTTGACTGACCCCAGCTCAACCAAAGACATCAAGGAGGAAAAATGAATCTCGATAGCATCAAAGCAGCCATCCCCAAGAGCATCACGCTCAAGCTCGATTCAGCCAAGATGAACGCGTTGCTGCAAAAGGCGATTGCCGGGCAAGAGAACATCACCCAAGCCAGCATCGTGTGCGAAGACGGCAGCCTGCAATTATCCGCCAGCTTGCTGTTAGCCGGCACGCGCATGGTTTACACCACTCGGCTCGGGCTGGATGACATCACGCTCACGCCCGAGCGGCGTGTCATCTCGTTACGCCGCCTCGAACCAGACAATCTCAGCGGCAGCGGCCCGGTCTCCATGCTCATGGCGTGGTTCATCAACGCTATTTTGTGCGGGCTATTCGGCATAGACATCGCCGCCGCCAGCGTTCGCTCGGTGGATGGCCTCGTGATTGAAAAGAATCGCGTTATCGCCGACCTCGACAAGCTCGGCCTGACGCCCAAGATTCAGCAAGCCGCTGCCGACAAAATGACCGAGATGGTCAAGGAGCACGCTGGGCTTTTGCTGCTTGGTGGGCTCCAAGGCATCGCTGCACGAATCGCGCTGCAGGCCGCCCTGCCCACGCTGGCACAAAAAGCCAGCGCACTTGCGTTGCAACGCGTACAAGTCACCAACCTCAAAATTACTGCCGCAGAAGGCTTGTCAGGTGACTTGAAGCTGGCTGATATGGAGGGGGTCGCATGAGCCACGATATGAATACGCCAGAAGAAAAAGAATCTGTAGAAGTCGAGCAGCCGGCCAAGCGGTCTTCATGGGAGCAAGCACTCGACCGCCATATCGAAAAGGCGAATGAGAGCCTCTCCAAGCTGCCCACCCCAAACAGCATCGACAATGTAAATGAATGGGCCGAATTCATTGAGGAGCGCATTCAGCGCAGCCATGAACACCTGCGCAAGGAATTCAAAAGCGACCTTGCAGAGTGGCAGAAGGCCATGCGGATTCAGGCGTTCTGGCAATGGGTGACTACTGCTGCCGTCATAACCGCTTTTGTCATTCAGAAATACTTGATGTAACCACCATGTCGCGCACCTACCGCATTCACCAGATCGACCAGATGCTGAACAACCGGCACCATGTCACGATCCCGGACTTTCTGGACGCGCTCGAAGTATCGCTGGCGACCTTCAAGCGCGACCTGGAGTTCATGCGCGACCAGCTCAATGCACCCATCATCTGGGATCGCGAGCTGAGCGCGTACCGGCTGGATGCAACACCAGACAACTGCCGCTATCAGCTCCCCGGTCTGTGGCTGAATGCCGGCGAGGCCCATGCGCTGCTGACCTTGCACCAACTGCTGGAGCAACTCGAACCTGGTCTGCTCGGGCAGCACATTGCGCCCATACGGCAGCGGCTGGTGGGGTTGCTGCAAGGCGAAGGGCTGGACCCGGACACGCTGAGTCGGCGCGTGCGTCTACTGCAACCCATGAAGCGACATGCCGCGCTAGACGGCTTCGAGCGAATCGCACGAGCAACGCTGGATCGCCAGCGGCTTCGCCTCCAGCACTTCAATCGCAACACCGGCGAACGCACCGCGCGTGAGGTTAGCCCGCAACGCCTCACCTGCTATCGCGACAACTGGTATCTGGAAGCTTGGTGCCACTCCCGCGAAGCCATCCGCAGCTTCGCGCTGGATGCCATCGAAAGCGCAGAGCTGCTAAGCGAGCCCGCCATTGAGCTGGATGATGCTCAGCTGGCAGAAGTGCTAGGCACAGGTTTCGGCATGTTCAACGGGCGCGATGTGCAATGGGCGGAGCTTGTGTTCGCGCCATTGCGCGCCAGCTGGGTGAGCCGCCAAGTTTGGCACTCGGAGCAAATCGGAGAGCTTTTGCCTGATGGTCGCTTTCGTGTCCGCATTCCGTATACAGATGACCGGGAGCTGGTGAATGAGATTTTGTCGTATATGCCGGATGTGACGGTGGTCGGGCCGACGGCGCTGGCTCAGCGCGTGACGGATGTGCTTCGGGCAGGGGTTTATGCGCAAACCGAATCCAGGCTCACTCTGTGAGCCCAGCTCACCTCTAGAATGGCCAAAACAACCCAAGGAGAAACATCATGATCGGCGGTCTTTTGGTACAAGCAGCGCGCATTACAACGACCTTCAGTATCTTTGGCGGCATGGCAGGTGCGGGGGTGGCAGGCCCTGCCGGGGCCGTCGCTGGAGGAGTCGGTGGCGCTGCTTGCGCCGTGGGCTTCATGGCCCTTGCAACGGTAGTGGCAGGTGGCATTGCGCTGTCCAGCACACTCTCTTCTTGAACATTTTTGAGCTCGGGTTAGCGAGGCAAATGGACATGCGTACTGGAATACTGTTTTCTCTTTTGATTACCACGACTTCGGGCGTCGGCTGTACTGGCCTCAAGTGTAGATGTCGTGCTGCGCATTTTTTGATCTGATATTAGTGCCGCGCGGAACGAATGAATAACAACTTCACAGGAAACATCATGGCTGGCAAAGATACGAGTACCGCAAACCCTGAGCTACTCTTGACAGAGTTTACTAACCGCCTGTTGCGCTTACGGGCCGCGTCTTCGTTCATTGAAGGGCAGGCATGCTTTGACGAAGACCTTCAGAACTTGATTCGTAAATTCCGTATCTCGTCTATCCTTGCTAACCGATACACTGTTTGCATCGCTGGCAGTCAAGGCGCAGGTAAGACCACGCTCCTGCGCAACATTTACGGACTGGAGAAAACATGGCTGGCCGACAACTCCGGTCGTGGCGAAAAAGTCCCGCTACTTGTTGTTGAGGACGAGGACATCGCCGAGCCATGGGGCGAGGTTCAGGTGATAGGTCGATCGCAGAACGGGGCTGCATGTTTCGAAGAGCGTAGGGTCACCCCTGATGAGTTCCGAACGATCCTCCAAGGCTGGCTGCCAGAGCATGTTCTGCCGATTCTGCATGTACCGGCACGATATTTCCATGGTGCGAACTTGTCTTTTTTGTTGCTCCCGGGCTACGAAGTAGGTACAGAAGCAACTCGCTACTGGCAGGATCTGATGCGCCATGCACTGTTGGCGTCAGCGGCTTGCATTGTGGTTACTGATGCTTCTCTAATGGCTGAGGTGTCGCAGCGGGAAATTTTGGCTGACCTTCAGAGACAATATCTTGATGGCTCTAGGCCAGTGATTGCAGTTGCACGCACGGAGAATTTGTCGGAAGAGGAGAGACAACAGCTCACTCAGACTGCGGCAGGAGTATTTGCCGTGGCTCCACCCTATGAACAAAGAATTGTTTGCGTTGGCACTGGCACCGGATCCTATCTTGACTCTTGGCGTCAGCAGATCATGACTGCCGTTCAAACCTACTGCACTCCATCAGTAGCAGCTCGGCAGCGCAAGCTGAGCTATCTTGACGGAATTTTGGCGCGAGAGGTTCCGGAGTTGCTTGGGCGGGTGCAGTTAGAGTTCTCTAGTGCCAGCGGGGTAGTTTCTGCGGCTGAGCGAGAAAAGAATGCAATTCTTGAGGAGCTCGATAAGCGCGTGAGTGCTTTGCGTGTGAAATACCGTAAGCAACTGGCGACAAGTTTACAGGGGCATACTACAAGAGCCCTTAAGTCCGGCAGGGAGCGCTACAAGAGCGAGGAAGAAGGTTTCGGGAGAAATGTTGCAAACATATGGCGCTATGTAATGAAAAGCTCTGGTGAGCGCGAAGATATTCACTTGGAGCGTATTAACAGTGTCTGGGAGCAGCCTGGCGACATACCAGGAGGCTTCTCACCTTCTTATACAGATGCTCTACGCACTTTGACGATCGGTGAATTACACATAGCTGGAGCAGCGTCGGCGGGAAATGCTCCTACCGGCAATCTGCTCGGCTATGGCGCTTCAATGCTGGAGGATGAGCCCATATCAGATCTCACACCTGCAGTGCAGTCGGGTATTCAGTCGCTCTTCAACCCGCGCCGGGAGGATGCTCGCGCCTTGGCTAGCGAGGAGCGCAAGGAGATGCTCAAGGCTCTTAAGCTCGTTCCTGTGCTAGCGCTGGAGTATGTGCGGCTCAATCAGATTTTTCTGGCTGATGCCGTTAAGCAGGCTGCGGTGGACGCTCCCCAGTCACTAGACTTGCATCATGTCATGAAGAACGCTAATGAGTCTGTTCAAGGTCTTGCCGATACGCATTCAAGTATTATCAAAGCTATTGCGACCATTCTGGCCGTTGATGTTGCAGCGGATGGCAAGATCGACACACTTCCCGCGTTGTTCGCGGCGATAAAACAGGTTGTTGAACCTGCAGCTGTTGTCGCGACTGGCACAGCCGGAGCTGCTGGTGGAGCGGCTGCGGCTACCAATGTGGCTGCCGCAGGCTCTGCTGCCGGAGCAGGGGTCGCAATGGCTGCTGCTTGCACAGTGGCTGTTGCATTTATGGCATATGCTGTTGTTAATCAAGTGCAGCAGCAGGACGCTGTACATCGTCATTTCATTGTGACTGCAATCAACTCAATACGCGATCAGCACATGGCTCAATATACTGAGCTATACGATGACCTTATGCACCAGATCCGTGAGACATTAGAGAGTCGCTTGTCTATGCGTTACCGTCTCGACGAGGGTGCTGGCAGACGCGATAGCATTGTCCGGTCGCTGGCAGATGTCGAAACCATGCGTGGAGACCTGCAGGAGGCTATCCGTGCCGATTACGCGATGGGATGACTTGTACGCTTCGCGCCTTGACTGGGCCGAACATGCGTACGCGACATTCCTGCACAGTATTGACGAAGAGGTCGCCCGTGATTTTGAGCGCAAAGGTGAGATAACCGTTGTGCTGTATGGTCGTACGCAGGTCGGCAAAACAACGCTTTTGTTGAAGGTGTTAGGTATTGCGGACGATTATTATGCTCATGTAAGCCATACGCTCCGAGGTGGAAGAGAGTTAGGCCACTCGGCTACAGCGACTGCAACTCGTTATGCACGCTCACCTGACAGCTATTGGCACATCGGCTCAAATCAATCCCCCCCGCTTGATGGCAGAGCGCTGGAGCAGCAGCTCGCAGAGATACGAAAACGCGTCGAAGCAGGAAGGTACGATACGGACAGCCCTCTCAATGTCTGGATTCCCCGTCAATATTTCGTGCAACAGGCCTCAAGTATCGAGGTCCGCATCCTCGACCTTCCCGGAACACATTCCGTCAATATCAATGAGCAGAAGCATGTTGCCCGCGTGGCTGAGCGATTCGTGCCCGCAGCAGATGTGGTGCTGTTAGTAGGCAAGGCGAATGCACTAGGCTTTCTTAAGCCGGAAGAGTTGGGATTTGAAGAGCTCCAATACTGGCCGCATTCGCCCGACCGCTTCAAAATCATACTTACACACACCTATTCTGATCAGAGCACCAAGGACTGGATTGCTGAGCAAGGCGGATGTGACACCAACTCCATCCGCCAGAAAATGCTGGAGCAGTTGCGAACTCACGACTCCAACCTGCCTGACAAGCTTGTAAATTCGCTGTTCCCGGTTGAGTTTGGCGGGTCTTGGGATGCATTGCGAAGTACGAGAGACCCCGTCTTTCAGCATGCCGAGCCTGTCGTGGCCCGATTAATCAGTGACCTTACCAAGAGTGTGCTCGAGTCCGCCACCAAATATGCCCGCATTCGCTCCGCTTTCAATATACATGCAGCAATCAAGGAAAGGCGTCGGAGTGACGCTGAAAAATTAGAGGCTCGCAAACTGACCTTAGTCGCGACAGCTGAATTAGAGCAGCGTCGGCTTGAGGCTCTGAATACTGAGATTAGTAGGCAAAAAAAAGAGATAGAAGCTATACGTAAATCTCTAAGGAAGCTCACTGATGCTGGCAAAAAAGGTCAGGAAGCAATCTCCACTATTATTTCGTCAGGCACAAAAGGTATATCCAAGACTGCCAAGGAAGTCGTCGCCATCACAGAGTTTATCGCTGAGGAGAAAGGGAGACTTTCAATTCAATGGGAGGAACTGCGCAATGAAATTAACCTCGATGGGGCATCAGCTGAGCTTGGAGAGTATCCGTACTCGCATGTAAATCATTGCTTTAGCGATATCATGAGCATCCTGATGAGCTATTCGGGTCCTTTCTCAAATAAATATCTCTGGCTAGACAACTATCTGAGCGATCGTGAAAAGGCGCTGAAGGCGCAAGCACTAGCCGTTACTAGCCTACGCTCTAATGCCAAAGATCAGCTCAAACAATTGATAAGCAAGGAGGCAGCACGCATTGACCGGAAGGAGAAAAAGGCGTGCAACCAACAATCTGAACTACAGTCAAACCACCGCTCTCTAATGGAAAGAGCCCAAACAGCCGAGCATCAGGTTCTCGAGGCAGATACACAAATCCGAGCCTTTACTGATGAGTCTAAAGCCCGCGAGCTGCGGGCCCAGCCCTTCGAGAAACACCTGCACTCTGCATTCGGATGCGAACTTGAAGCTCAACTCAAATGTATATCTGCGGCAAGTAATCCAGTTGAGAAATTCTCTCGGCTTTGCTTCACTGTACTACTTACCGATGATTATCAGAAGCTGGGGAGTTAAATGAGAAATATTGATCTGGAAAGCCACGAAGCCTTGAGAGTGCTTCTGGCAGACCTGATAGCCGAGCCAATCGGAAAGTCGATTGACGAAAAAACGGCACCAGAACTTAAGCGTGTAATAGGCCAGCTGGGTGCTTTAGCCAATAAGCAATCCGACCTAGGCAAGGACATCAAATCGGTATATGACGAGCTTGAGGAGGGCTTTCACAAAATCCATTCCAACATCAATTCTGTGCAACAGCGCTTGAGCGACCACGAAATTGGATCTGAGTTACAACAAATTACAGTAATGCTGGGGGCGCTTGAGGGGAAAGTCATCGCTATTCATGACTTGCAAAGTGAAGTCGCTGCTAAGGAGCTGAAGGTCGCGAGTGCTGATCGACTGGGTCTTGTACTTGCAGGGTTGAGCTCACTCAAAAAGCTCGCAGCGGCGATATTGCTTGTGTCTATCGTTGGCTTGGCTTGTGTAGCTTCGCTATTGGTACATTAACCCAGTTGACGCATCGCATGCTCAATCCGTTGGAAAATTGACTGATGAGTCACTCATGCCGCTGAACAGAACGGTGAGTGGGCGCCATCGCAAGCGCTAACCATCACCTCCACAACTTCTCTATACTTGGCCCTTCTCGCCAGCCGCCCCCTTCGGCAGATGATCTGCCCACGGCCCCTGGCAACACAAAAGTATTGAGCACCATGCAAGAACAGTATCTCCCCAGCACCGTCGAAGCCGCCGCCCAGACCGAGTGGAACAGCGCCGACGCTTTCCGCGCCGATGACCACTCGACCAAGCCGCGCTACTACTGCCTGTCCATGTTCCCCTACCCCAGCGGCAAGCTGCACATGGGGCATGTGCGCAACTACACCATCGGCGATGTGCTGGCGCGCTACAAGCACCTGAACGGTTTCAATGTGCTGCAGCCCATGGGCTGGGACGCTTTCGGCCTGCCCGCCGAAAATGCTGCGATGAAGAATCAGGTCGCGCCCGCAGCGTGGACCTACGCCAACATCGACTACATGAAGACCCAGCTCAAGTCGCTGGGGCTGGCCATCGACTGGTCGCGCGAGGTCACCACCTGCAAGCCGGATTACTACCGCTGGGAGCAATGGCTGTTTACCCGCCTGTTCCGCAAAGGCGTGATCTACAAGAAGTCC
>JACCDZ010017447.1_pt1 | contig 11805 bp, 20 predicted proteins | sample 7449551 | NCBI WGS metagenome assembly JACCDZ01 (sample SAMN15323452, study PRJNA562643) | freshwater metagenome | isolation source: river surface water | place: USA:Blue River Watershed | collected 2017-08-18
CAAGTGTTGTGAATAATACTCAAGTAAACATCACAACAGAATCTGTTAGTACCGCAGATTTATTGAATAGAATGAGAATTGCTAAATCCGGTTCTTAGATTATAATATAAATAAACTAAAAGGAGAAAAGATGAAATACGTAGCATTAAAGGATTTTAATGAATTTAAAAAAGGCGATGACGTTCCTGCTGAATTTGTTGAACAAAGATTTATTAGATCTAAGAAAATTGGAATAGTTTATTCGGATTCAGTTGAAACTAAAGAGGTATCGGGAGAATTGATTGTAGAAGTTGTTCCAGAAAAGGTTCAAGAAGAAATTCTATTAGAAGATAGTTCATCTGTAGAGGTAATTACCGAGGAAGTTGAAATTGTAGAAGTTCCAGTTAAGGAAACTAAGAAAAGTAAAAAATAATTTAAAGCTAGATAGATTGATTTCTATCTAGCTTTTTTTATGCCCAAATTTTTAACAATCGTATCTAAAGTGGATTTTATTATAAAATCTCTCATCCAATCCACAATTATACTTCTCTAAAAGAAAACTCTCGTAATCTTCTGATTCTTTTCTATTTTCGAATTCTTTTATAATATAATAGAGATAATCTTTTTTATTTTGCTTTTGATCTATGATGAATTCCGGATCTGTGCTTGAAGAGAAGTACCCAAGATCTTTCTTTGGTTGGATCTCAGAACTTCTAACTCCGATATAATATTTCTTTAATCGTTTATTTGTGATTCTGTAGACGTAATGATACATGATTAAACGTAAATCACGTTATTTTCTTTTTAATGATTCAAACGTATATCCTAATTCCAAATAGTTTTGAAAATATTCTGGTTTAACAAATTTTATAATATTTTCTCCAGGAATATGCATTGCTTTTGTACCTGTGGTTCCTGATTTTCTTACAATTTTCATTCCTCTTTCCCATCCGTTTGTTATATATAATTCTATATCTTTCTCTAAAATAGATTTACAGTTACCGTCTTTTGACATAGTAACCTTCTTCTTTTTGTAATATCCATTATTTAAATATTCTTCTAATTTATGCTGTTCAATCAATATTCCTTCTATAAATTCTTCTGAATAAACTCTGATTCTAGGTTTGCCTTTCTTTATCATTTTTCTTTCGTATCCTTGCGATAAATAAAACTCTAATTCCTCTTGATAGATATTAACATTTTTGCCATCTTTACTAACGAATATTCTTCCAGTTAAAGTTTCTGCAATTTGTTTTCTCGTTTGTTCCGAATAACAATCTGTTTTTCCTGCGTTCCACGGAATATTACCCATTAAACCTTCAGATATTCTTTTCCTTTCTTCTTCTGGTCTTATTCTACCATAACTACCATTATTTTCTCCACAAAATGCGCTTATTAATTCGCCAGATAAAAATCTAGGATCTTTATTACTAATATAATGTTTATTACCTTCTGTATCTACCACTGATATCATCCCAGTTGGATTAAATTTACCACAAGCGTTATGTCTATTGTAAAACTTTTTATGAACTTGTACGTTAAATTTAGCATGTAAAATTTCCTCATGATAGTTGGCTTCAATTCTAGTAAAAATATCTTAATTACTTTATACTTATAGTCGCTAGGATTTTGTTTTTGATCTAATTTAAATTCTCTATTATTAGACGAACTGAAATATGTTACTCCTATTTCTTCTTTAGGTAAACAATTGCAAGAGTGAACTCCATAATAGTGCATTCCTTCTTTTATATTTGTTATTCTATACGTATAATGATATTTCATATCATCAACTAAATTTCTTCTTTTTGTCATTTTATTTCCTTGTAATTTAATTTTACAAGAGCGAATTAGTAGGTTCAAATTAATTAAGAGCTGGAACCTACTACAGAGCAGCTCTTAATTAAATTCTCTTGTATATATTATTTATATATTTTGTAGGGAGTATATATCCCTACTTTAAGAAACTGAAATTGGCGCTGGGTCCGACCACTTTGTCAATAACGTTTCTTCTAGTCTTTCTAATTCGGCTGTTGCTTCAGATTTCATATCAGCATAATTAATTCTTGCTCCGCCGATAAGAGTTTGGTCTAGAGTTCCTGTATTATTCCCCCATTGATATCTTGTTTTCGCAACACAATAATCTTTAATCCATTCGTGATTGTAAATATAATCACCATCTTCATCCGCTATGTATTCGTATTGATAATGAACAACCGCAGCTCCAGTATAATTTTGAAGAACATTTAGAGTTTTCTTATATGGGTTGAAATTATACGCAATATCGTCTCCGAAGAATTTATCGAGAACAGCTTTTGTTGTACTAATTCCTATAATTGCTGGAATAATATCCCCAGTTAAAGAACCTGAGAAAAATTGAGAACTCCATATATCGGGAACGTATCCGGCTCCAAAATTAGTACTGAAATTAGTAATATTCGATGTACTTCCTCGGGATAACTTTATTAAGTTTGTAATTGCGTCTGGCATCGGGTATTCTCCCATACCGTGTAACTGAACTACAACAGTGTCCTCAAGTGTTCCATACGCAAATTCTGAAAAATGAAGTACCGCGTGATCTATAATCTGAGATATTTGTGCATCGGTTACATGAACTTTTACAATAGGTTGTCCTAGAGTAGTCTTTATATAATTCATCAATTGAGTTTTTGTATTTATTCTAGCCATTTAAATTCCTTGTGGTATTTTTATTTATTTATATTCAAACCAGAACAATTAATCCACATTTGTTCCAGAGTATAAATTTTATTATCATTCTTTATATTATAACACTCTATAAAATTATCGTTCCAGAATATTTTAGTAAAATCGAGGGGAATTCCTATACCATTTATGGATTCGTTTGAATATTTTATAACTGTTAATGCTCGGATATTTCCATATTCGTGTACTAACTTCCGTTCGTGTTTCTCGACTTCTAAATAACTTCTTCTATTTGTTTGTGGATATTACATTGTTATATTCGACATCGCGTAAGTTAAATATAAAACCTCTTTAGAATAATCGTTACTAGCATCAGATTGAATGTGACCTCTATCTCTTCCTCGATTGGTATAATCACTAGACGAAGCTCTGTATTGTACCGGGATATTTTTATCATCGTAAAATGCAAATCTTTCTTTAATGCTTGTTTGATTAGATCTATCAGTTAATTCAATATAACTTGCTGTTGTGGATTTATACGAATAATTGTAACAAGACTTGAAAACTCCATTATTCAATACTTGGTCGCAATTTTTGAAATATTTTTCGATATTTACTTCTGCTGAATTTAAAACACAAGCAAAAGATATTAATAATAATTTATACATAATATTCATTAAAATCCTTTTTAAATTTATTTATATAAATATTTTAAAATAATGGAGAAAGAATGTATAATTTCAATATAAATGAAAATCCAGAATACGATTTGAATACAGAGCTAATCGACGAATGTATCAATCTTTATGGAGTACCCACAAAATTTCTAGTTACAATTAAATTGAACTCAGATGATACTATTTTCGGAGATTATTCTAGTATTAAAACGGACGGCACAAAAATATTCGACGTGTATATGATGCCCGAAAACTCGGATTCTTGGGATTCAGGAGGCTATAATTTTTCAGATTTTGGAATGCTCAATAACGACACTACTACGGTATTCGTTTCAAAGAATTCTGTTGAAACGATAATTGATATAGAATTCAAAGATATATATGGTTGTCTTGTGGTTATGCCGAATAATAAAATCATGGAAGTTACGGATGTTCAATTTGAAGTTCCTGGGGTTAATAACTTATTTACTTTCAAGAATGCTAAATCAGCATATAAATTAACTTTAAAACCGTATTCTGTGAAATTGACAGACGAAATAGACACAACGGATATATCTGTAGATCCTCTTGAAGATTACTCAACGCTAGATAATTATTTTGATGAATTACTAGATAGAAAAGTTCAACAAGATACCGAAATGGAAATAATTCCTGCAGTAGATACGGTTAAAAAACAAATTGGTGTAGAAATTGACTTAGTACAAAAGAAACCAAGAGTGTCTAGAGTCGAAGATTCAATATTCGGTGAATTTAATTAAAATATTATGTTCTTTATTATATAATTATAAATAAATTAAAAAGGATTAAAAATGAAAAAGAATAATTTTAGAGAATATCTAAGAGAGGCACAAATAATGTATACTGGGCTGAAAGACCACGATTGGTCGGAACCGGATGCTTCTATTAGAAAGTTAGGAAAAGTTTTTGGTAAAGAAGTTGGTGTTTTTGGATTTAAAGATAATAAAGAGAGATATATTTATCTTCCCGAAGAAGAGATTTCAAAAGGAGCATTCGACCATTTAGAATTAAAATCTGGGGAATATCTAGTTAGATTCATCACATTAACTTCGTCAATTGGGCATGGACAAGCTCCATTGATTAAAATTAATCCGAGTAAAGGACTAGTATGGTTCTTAAAGGATTATGATGCGGATAACGAAGATTTAGAATTTGAAACAAAATCGCAAAAGATGTCTTTTATCAGAACATCTTTAAAATAGGTATTAAAAATATGAACACATTCAGAGAATGGTTAAGGGAAGGTGATTATAAAAAGTTTATGACTGATTTATCATTATTAGAAATAAATACAAATGAATCATTAGATTCTCATGCTGAAATTTTAAAATCTGAATTAGAAACTGGATTTAAATATTATTATTTCAATATAGGAGAGAAGAAATTCAAAGTTATTCTAGAAGTAGTTGATGATGAAACTGGTATAAATTTTGAACAATTTATAAATGGTAGATACACAACAGCTGGAATAACTAATAATTTATCAGCAAAAGAAGCGATGTTATTATTTGGCACAATTTTATATATTATTAAAAAGTATTCTATAACTAATTATTATTCTATATTTACAGATAATATTAAAAAGTTCCGAGCATATATGAGAATTTTAACAGGTAAAGGCGCTAAAAATATAAGATATCATGAAATCTATGGTGGAAAAGTTGTTCACATTGAATTTGAAATCGAAGATAATGACTCTTGGCTGACTAAGAAAATTAAAAAATTTAAATATAAAACGAATTTATTATAAAAGTAGATGGAACATTTCAAGTACAAGTCAAAAGTACAAATAATATTTGGTATGCTATTATAAATACTGATATTAAATTAACTAAAATATAGTTAACTCAACTAAATTATAAATATATTAAAAAGGATATTTAATGGGATTTATAATTTATAAACACACGAGTCCTTCCGGTAAATCGTATATAGGATTAACTTCAAAAACTATGGAAGAAAGATTAAATAGTCATGTGAATCATGCTATTAGAGGCGCTTCAACATCTTTTCATCAATCAATTAGAAAATATGGTATAGAAAGTTTTAAGTCAGAAGTATTAATTGACAGTATAGAAACTTTACTAGAAGCTGAATCTATAGAAATATTTTATATTAGTTTTTATAATACCTATAAATGCGGATATAATGATACTAAAGGTGGCAGAGGTACAAGCGTTGACTATAGATTCTTCGATCAAGAATGGCGCAATAATATATCTAAAAGTAGAATTGGTATAAAATTATCTCAAGAACATAAAGATAATATAAGCAAATCATGTTCTGGTGAAAAGAATGGTATGTATGGCAGAACCGGCGAAACAAACCCTAATTTTGGAAAAACACTATCTGAAGAAACCAAAGAAAAAATAAAAAAATCTAATATTGGACAGACACGTACAGAAGAAACTAAACAGAATATAAAAATAGCATGTTTAAATAGAGATCGTTCAACTAGAGGAAAACATATACAGATATTTAATAATAATAATGAATTACAACATAACTGTTTAGGTACATTTACAGAAATTTGTAAATTACATAAATATGATATAAAATTATTTAGAGAATCTTTTAAAAATAATAGTACAATAACTCATAAAAAATTCAATAACTGGTATTGTTTGGAATTATAATAATTCTTTTTCTGTGAGAATAATAAAAGTTAATCCTTTTTCCTTGCAGAAAGATTTCGCCGATTCCCATTTTGCTGTATTTACAGCAAAAGTCTGAAGAGCTTTTTGATAATTCAAAATGGCTTTTTCAGTTTTCTTTCCTGGGATTTTAGGAGACACTGTCTCGCCAGAACTCTTAACTTCCACAAGAAACTTCTGCCCATTACTGAATTCAATAAAAAAATCTATAAAGTATCTGTGTATTTTTCCATCCTTCGGGCTCAGATACGGAATGCAAAATGGTTCGAGGGAGAATTTAGTTATATGAATATTCATATCGCAATATCGGAGACATTTAAGCTCTAATCCGCTACGATAATTAACATTAATTTCATCGTCAATAATTTTAAATGACTTCATAACACTAACACTTTCATTTACAGGAAATATAAATTTTTGTTTATTTAAAACTTTATACCATCCATTTTTTGCACTTTTATATAAATTTCCCACTATTTTTTCTTACAGTTATCAAAGTGCCACCTTGTCATATTATTTTTTGAGCCTATTTTTTCACAATGAGGACATTCAACACGAGGTTTATTTTTTTGTAAATCTCCCATTCTTTTTTTACATTCATCAGTTCTAGTTTTTCCTTTATTAGATTTACTAATCTTATCTTTAGCTTCCTGTGATGTTACTTTACCCGTTCTATCTTTTGACATCTTTTCTTTAGTTTCATTAGTATGTTTATATAATCCAGTTTTCCCTTTATTGTATGGTATTTTTCCTTTATTAGACTCTTTTAACGATTTACTAATCTTATCTTTGGTTTCTTGCGATACATTAGATGACGCTTTACTTATCTTATCCTTAGTTTCTTGAGAATGTTTCTTACCATACATTGGATTTTTTTCACCTATATTCCCGCCATTATTTTTAATTGCATTTTTTACTGCGTCGCTTATTTTTTTTCTTGTTTCGGTTGTTGGTGTCCTCCCTGTCAACGATTCTCTAATCTTATCTTTAGACTCTTGTGAATGCGTCTTTCCATACATAGGATGAGTCTTTCCTGTGGGATTTCCATCTAAACCATTTTCAAACTTTTCGTTCGCCCATTCTTTAGATTTAACAATATTATTTTCATATGAAAATTTCAACGCAACTGGAACAACGTAGTCTTCATCTGATTCGTTTAAAGAACATATCTTATATATTTCCATTGTAACATTATCACCGTGCTTTTTCTTATGATTGTGCCAATGTTTACCACTTCCGTGGTAATTTTTCTGTAAATCTTCTTTAGTAAACCATTTAACTGTTTTACCGAAATACTTCTTTCCAGTTATATTATGCGTAGCAATATATAACGTAACTTTATCTTCCATAAATATCCTTTTTATATTATTTATATGAAAAGCACGAGAATAGTTGTACTTTTCATAACAGTTTTACTTTCTTGCATCTGATTAATAAATTTATTTGGATTTAATACTCGATACCAGCCTTGCTTCGCGCTATTATACATCTCATTTCCTTTTAAAATATTTATAATTACTTCTGTGTGATTTTACTTTAATATAAATAATAATAAAAAGGATAATATATGGGATTTATAAACGAGATGTTTAAACCATTTCTTAAAAAAGAAAAACAACCAGGGCTGTCGAGTCAAGTTGAACCGCAGAATGTTATAAATGACTTTAATTCTGATTATTTTCACACAACTGGAAGTTTCTTCGATAGTTCTTCGTCTTTCTTAGGAAAATCTGAACAAGTTGACCTTGTTTTTAGACAAAGAGATAGAATTATGAAGTACAGACAAGTTGCTTCTATTGGGGATGTTAACGATGGCGTTGATGAAATAACTAATGAAATTATATATGCTCTTGGTAAAGAAGACATCGTAAAGATTGAAATCAATCAAGATAACGAAAAACTCAGACAAGCCATCGAAGATAAATTCAACTACATTCAAAAGAAAATAAATATGAAAAAGAACTTTTTCAATATTGTAAAAAGATCTTATATTGATGGGCAATTAAAGTTACATCTTGGATACGACGAAAAGAAGAAAACAATTGCTTCTATTAAAATGATAGATCCTTGTATGCTTTCTTATAATCCTGAAACAGAACAATACAGGTATATCTCGGATAGAACAGTTCTGTTCAATAATCAAACAGAATTTTTATACACGAAAGACGAAATTGCTCACGCTGATTTTGGTTTATTTGATAATGGGATAGTTCTTTCTTATCTTGAAAATTGTATCAAACCAGCAAACCAATTAAAAACTCTTGAAGATTTACTTATTCCTATGAGATTCTCGAGAAGTATCTCTAGAAGAGTTTTTAATGTTGATATTGGAGACCTTCCTAATAAAAGAGGTCTTGAAGTTATGAACGAGATGCAAGCTAAGTTTAAATATAAAAAGTTCTACAATACTGAATCCGGAGAAGTTACAAATCAACAACATATAACGAGTATGGTTGAAGATTATTGGTTTGCTAATAGATCTGGTGGAAAAGGAACAACAGTAGATACGTTAGATGAAACGGGTAATCTAGGAGAATTAAATGATATTCTTTATTTTTATAAGAAACTATATAAATCTATGAAGATACCTCTTTCTAGAATTTCGATAGATCCGGAAGCAGACCACTCGTTTAATTACGATAGCACAGAAACATCGAAGGAAGATATTACATTCTTTATGTTTATCTCAAGAATAAGATCAGTATATGCTGAAATTTTAAAAGAAATTCTTAAAAGAGAATGTATTTATTCTGGGACAATTAAAGATGAGAAAGAATGGGAAGATATTGAAGAAGATATCGACGTATATTTCACAAACGACAACTCATTTATTGAAAAAATGCACCTTGAAAACTTTATGAAGAGAGTTGAAATCTTCGGAAATTTACAAGAATATAATGGAAAATTATTTTCAGTTCAAAAAACTCTTAAAGATATATTTAGAATGGATGAGGATGAAATTAAAGAAAACTTTAAAGCTATTGAATCTGAAAAGAAAGATCCTCAATATGCTGCATTTTATGCTACCGAGGAAGAATAGATGAATTTTTGGGAGTATGTAAAATCCGCACGAATTTAACGGAAGTTCAAAGAACTGGACATCAAGAAAGAAGCGAGTTCTCTGCTGAAAAAGAATGAGTTAGATTAAGTAAAAATAATTTACCAAAATTATTAAAAGAAAAAGATCTTTATTCTCTTTATAAATATCACGATTATTTATTTTTAACAAAAGAAGATAAATATATTGCGCATCTTAATGGAATAACCGATAAATTAGAAGGTAAGAAATCTTTCTATATTACGGTAATGTATTCCAGAGAAAGAGGAGCAATGGATATTCTTTTTCAACTAATGAGAGAATCTGAATATAAATATATTGTATCCGATACTATGTTAAGTGACGATGCAATTACATATTATGAAAAAATTGATGCGTAAACATAAATATTTTGGTGTTGATTACAGAGATGAAAAGGTAAAAGTTTCTGATGATGAATTACTAAGCAATCCAGATTATAGAATTGTTGTTATGTTATAATCTTTAAAATATAAATAATTAAAAAGAGGTACAAAATGGGATTCAGAGAATATTTAAAATCTGCTATGCAAGAAGAAGTTATCCGAAAAGATAAAGATTATTGCGAATTAGAGTTAAAAGATGGTAACAATTTATTCATACAACACAGAAACGGAAAGTATATTATGAATTGTACAAAACCGGTATTTGCCCTATGTAAAGAAGAATTACATGAATTAGCAGAAATGCTTAAAAATATAAATTAAGGAGATGATATGGCAATAGGAACATTTAGAGAATGGTTAAGAGAAAATGAGTTAAACGAAGCTAAGGCTTCAACAGTGTATAAAAATCAAGTTCTTAAAAAACAACAAAGTAAAGATATGGAACGAGAGCACTCATCAAGTAAAAAAGGTTCTATGAAAGTAAAAATTAATAGAACATTTAAATTTAATCTACCTGATAATTTACAAGGCGATAGAGATATAATTTCAACTGATATTGAAACATCACAAATAAAAGGTATTAAAGCTATAGAAACAGATGATAGATTTGAGATATTCGGTAAAAGATTAACATATTATGTTCCTAAAGAATATATTGAAGTATTATAAATAAATTAAAAAAGAGAAATAAAATGTCAATAGGAACATTCAGAGAATGGTTAAGATCAAACGAGTTAAATGAAGCTAAATATAATTATGATATAGATGGTAAAGGTAATCCATATATTGATTTACCGGAAAATAAATTAGTAGCTAAAAAGAAATCGTTTCTTTTACAGTTAGAAGACTTAAAAATCAAGTTATCAAGAAGCACTGATAAAAAAGCTATTTCTATTGAAATAGACGATTATGAATTAAAATTAAAGCAAATAAATTATGCGTTGAAGAAATAGGTTATTTCAATTAGAATAAATTTTAAATAATCAGACCGAAATGTCTATAAACTAATTGATTAGGATACACAACTCGCATTATAATTCTGATTTTAAGATTCCGACCGAGATGTCGTTAAACTAATCTTAAAAATTTTAGCTAAACTTTTTTAAAATAAAAGAACTAAAGCAGGGTTTAAGACTTCGTGTCTTATTCTAGATAAAGATTCCAACTTTATCATAAATTGCAATGTTTTTCTGAGATAATTTTCAGTGGAAGTTATTAAACAGAAAGTAAGCTATAAAAAGGAATATAAAATGGCAGAAATGTTAAGTCCAGGTGTAAAATGTTTGCACTCTCCTATAGAAATATTGGAGTAATAAATGAATCTAATTGTCTGGAATAATTAAGTTAAGTATATTTCTTATTATAAAGAATATATATTTTAATATATCAATCAGCAGCTAAGTCTAGAAATAGAAAAGTTCAGAGACTATCCCTTTGGGAGTAGAGATAAAGTTATCTCGAAATGGTTCAAATCTTAAAATGAAGGTTTAATATGCATATATACGTTATAAAGAATAATATTAATTCAAAATATTATGTTGGTAAATCTGAAAAAGAACCAAATGATAATTATCTTGGTTCGGGTAAAGCTATTAAAAATGCAGTGAAAAAATATGGTAAAGAAAATTTTGAAAAATTAATAATAATGAAAAACATAAAGGATAATTATCTTTTAGATAAATTTGAGAAAATGTATATTAGATTATTTAAAATAAAATTTCAAGAAAACTGTTACAATATTGCTGAAGGCGGAAACGGTGGTAATAACCATAAATATAAATCAGAAAATGAAAAGAAAGAATTTTCTGAAAAGATGTCTAAATTAACATCTGAAGAAAACAATGGATTTTATGGTAAAAATCACACAGAAGAAACTAAAATTAAATGCGGCATTAATAATATCGGCAGAAAACCATCAGATGAACATATTAATAATCTAAAAGAAATTAATAAAGGCAACACATATAATTTAGGAAGAAAACATTCCGAGGAAACAAAGAATAAACATAAACTAATAAAGTCCATAAAATGTATATGCGAATATTGTGGCAAACCTACTGATAAATGTAATTATTCTCGTTGGCACGGAGATAATTGCAGATTTAAAGATTAAGATATAGTCCGTTCTCATAATAATTTATGAGCAGAATAAGATCGGTTCTAATATAACGAATTAGAATGAACAAAAAGTTTCGTTACAGAGATCGACGCAAGTCAAATCGTACCTACAGTATCTAATTCAGTTGCAGTATTTAGTGGAAACTTCCACCAAGGTCCTGTTAATAAATATCAAATCATATCATCAGTAGACGAATTAATCACTTATTTCGGAAAACCTTCTAATGAGAATTATA
>JACCDZ011504756.1_pt1 | contig 11802 bp, 10 predicted proteins | sample 7449551 | NCBI WGS metagenome assembly JACCDZ01 (sample SAMN15323452, study PRJNA562643) | freshwater metagenome | isolation source: river surface water | place: USA:Blue River Watershed | collected 2017-08-18
CTACGCCCGCCGCGCCGCCCGCAAAGGCTACGGCTTCCCGTTCGATGAAGGCGAGTACGCCCTGTTCAGCGCCGGCTTCCCGTTCGAGGAAACAGCCGACCAGGCCACCGCCATCCTCAGCACACTCGCCGACATGCGCTCGCCACGCCCGATGGATCGCCTGGTCTGCGGCGATGTCGGTTTCGGCAAGACCGAGGTCGCCATGCGCGCCACCTTCGCCGCCGTGCAGGATGGCCGCCAGGTCGCCGTGCTGGTGCCGACCACCCTGCTCGCCCAGCAGCACTACGAGAACTTCCGCGACCGCTTCGCCGACTGGCCGGTGCGCATCGAAGTGCTGTCGCGCTTCAAGACCGCCAAGGAGCAGGATGCGGCACTGAATGCCGCCGCCGACGGCCGCATCGACATTCTGATCGGCACCCACAAGCTGCTGCAGCCGAGTGTGAAATTCAAGCAGCTCGGGCTGATCATCGTCGATGAAGAGCATCGTTTCGGCGTGCGTCACAAAGAGGCGCTGAAGCAGCTGCGCGCCGAGGTCGACATGCTCACGCTGACCGCCACGCCGATTCCGCGCACGCTCAACATGGCCTTCAGCGGGCTGCGCGACCTGTCCATCATCGCCACGCCGCCGGCACGCCGCCTGGCGATCAAGACCTTTGTGCGCGAGAGCAACCCGACCGTCATCAAGGAAGCCATCCTGCGCGAATTGCTGCGCGGCGGGCAGGTCTACTACCTGCACAACGAAGTGGAAAGCATCGGCAAATGCGCCCGCGAACTCGGCGAGCTGGTGCCGGAGGCGCGCATCGGCATTGCCCACGGGCAAATGCGCGAGCGCGAGCTGGAACAGGTCATGAGTCAGTTCTACCACAAGCAGTTCAACGTGCTGGTGTGCTCGACCATCATCGAAACCGGCATTGACGTGCCCAGCGCCAACACCATCATCATGGATCGCGCCGACAAGCTCGGCCTGGCGCAAATGCACCAGCTGCGCGGCCGCGTCGGGCGCTCGCACCATCAGGCCTACGCCTACCTGCTGACGCCGCACAAGAAAGCCATGACCGGCGACGCCGAAAAACGGCTGGAAGCCATTGTGGCGGCCGGCGAGCTCGGCGCCGGCTTCGCGCTGGCCTCGCACGACCTCGAGATTCGCGGCGCCGGCGAGCTGCTGGGTGAGGAGCAGAGCGGCAACATCCAGAGCGTCGGCTTCACGCTTTACATGGACATGCTCGATCGCGCGGTCAAGGCCATACGCAACGGCAAAACGCCGAACATGGACCAGCCCTTCACGCTCGGCGCGGACATCAACCTGCGCCTGTCAGCACTGATTCCCGAAGACTATCTGCCCGATGTCCACAACCGGCTGATGCTCTACAAGCGCATCAGCAACGCCGACAGCAATGACGCGCTGGACGAGCTGCAGGTGGAAATGATCGACCGCTTCGGCCTGCTGCCGGAGCCGGTGAAGAACCTGTTCGCGGTCAGCGCCCTGAAGGTACTCGCCAACGCCATTGGCGTACGCAAGATCGACGCCGGCCCGGCGGGCGGCCGCATCGAGTTCTCGGCAGACACCACGGTCGACCCGCGCCGCCTGATCACGCTGATCCAGAAAGAGCCCAAGCGCTACAAGCTGGAAGGCAGCGACCGCCTGCGTTTCATGGACAACATGATCGTGCCGGCAACGCGATTGAAGTTTGTACGGGAAATGCTGGAGGGGCTGGCGGGCTGAATCGAGGAAGCTGGCAGCAGTGGCTCAGCCGGCTGGCAGGTAATAAGGCAAGGCGACTGCTGCCACCAGGTAGCCGATCAACAGGCCGGGGACGAAGGGCCACTCCTCTGGCTCCCCCATCGCCCCTGTCGACGCATCCGTTTCCGTCGGCGGGGCTCGTCGCGTCAGACGCTGGGCCAGCACCGCCAACACCAGAACCAGCGTGCCCACCACAAAGGTCACAATCACCGTTAGCGGACTGGTTGCCAGGCCAAGCCCCGCCAGCAGCTTCACATCACCACCACCCAGCCGATTCAGAACAAAACCGGGCAGCGTCAGCAAACCGGCAATCGCCAGCCCCAGCAGGCCATTCTGCAACGACGTGCCGCTCAGGGTCTGGCCCTGCAAGAGCAGACTGGCGGCCGCCGCAAAGAGAAAACCGTAGGTATACGCATTGGGCACCCGGCGCGAACGCCAGTCACTCATGGCACACGCCAGCAGCCAAAGGGGAATCAACAGGTCCATCGCGTTGGCCATCGGGTACTCTCCAAATGCAGGAAACATGACCTGCCATGCTTGCGGATGCCGCCCTTCCTGTCCATAGCACCATGCAATCCGTAACAAGCTCGCTATACAGTCACAACACAGGTCGCGCTATAGTGTCAGCATTGTCAAATAGAGATGCCGTCATGAGACGCCTGCTGGAAAACATCACGTCACGCAGAAATCAGAAAGGTGCCACGGCGATCGAGTTCTCGATCGTGTTCGGGCTGCTGTTTGGTGTGTTCTGGGCGATCATCAGCTATGCCATGCCGTTTTTTTTGCTGCAGGTCATGAACTACGCAACGGCTGAAGCAGCAAGGTATGCCGTACGGGCTGATCCCGCGAACCTTGAGGCCAATCTGAAAACACTCGCCACAGAGGCGCTGAATAACCGCCTCGAAGTGCTTCCATCAGCCTTCAGGACTCCATTGACGACCTCAATTGAGGTCGTCGCAGATACAACCACGGTGCCGGGAACAACACTGCAGGAGCTTGTGGTAAGACTAACTTACGTTAACTACAACACACATCCGATCGTGCCCACATTGACGCTTCCCGGCATTGGAAAAATCCCAAACATTCCTGGCAGCCTCGTCGCTGAATCAAGAATGCGTATCTGAGTACTTCGAGAAAACACATGAAAGCAATGGTATCGGCAAAACGCATAAAGCAGGAAAAAGGGGTTGCAGTCATTGAGTTCGCACTCGTTTTCACGCTGATCTTTGGTGTTTTCTGGGGATTGGTCAGCTATACCTTTCCTCTGGTTTTGCTACAGGCAATGAATCGCGCCGTTGCAGAGTCTGCACGTGTTGCCACGACACTTCCAACAGGCATCGGCACAACAGATGAGTACAAAGCCGCTGTCATAAATGCTGCCACGGAAGAGCTCAGAAAACAGCTGAAGCAGGGCTGGCTTCCTGTAAAGTGGACAAACCGCCTAACGGTACTGACCGCTCGCTTTGATACCAGAGATGGACTTCGCGTGCTGATTGTCGAGGCACAATATCCAAACTATGCCGCAAACCCCATTGTTCCAAGCCTAACATTGCCGATTATTGGCAGAGTCCCGTCCCTCCCCAATAACCTGGTAGCCAACGCCATCATGGTACTGTAGCCCGCAGGTGCTAGCGACTCCAGTGCCTGTCTGAGCGCATCTCCAGTCCGCTCAGGGCACACATATCGTGTGTGGCGTGCCCAGTCGCGTGCGCTGACTCAAGATCGCCGCGCGTACCTGAAGCTCCGTCACCTGGCGATCGAAGTCTCTGGTCATGACCCGATCACCCAGCAACTTGAAGCAACCCACTTTGGTCTCCAAGCTGCGCCGGTGGTAACCGCTCCATTTCTTCCAGAGTGGCCAGCTCAGATACCGGATTGGGCGCAAGGCCTCATTGCAGGCCTCCGCCGCCAACACTACTACCTTTCCCGATTTATGCACTCTTGCGGACGGCTGCAGCACATCATATGACCAGCCTGCCGGTGCCGCACTCCATGGTTCGCAGCTGAACATCTGTTCGTCCAAGCTCAAGGCCCAGTACATTCTGTAAAACGTTACTGAGCAGGCCGCCCAGACCATTCAGAATAGGTGTCAGCAGCGAAATAACGGGCTTCAGAAGCAAGCAGAGCAGGCCTGTACAGCTTCCGCCACTGGCAATACTGTCAACATCATTGCTCTCGGTCAGTCCACCCGGCTTGCCCTTCAGGAAGCCCGCCAAATTGTCTTTAAGACAGTTGTTGTAGTTCAGCGCACCGCCACTAAGCAAGCCCGAACAGTTTTTCAGCTGGGTACCGCCAACCAGAATGTCCAGCAAGCCACCAACCAGACTGGGGCTCGGAACTGTCGTGGCCTTGAAAGAGTCCCAAACAGTACCATCTTTGTAGCAGGTCAACAGACCCAAGGCACATGAATAAGGCACACCGCCCGCTATACTCCATGTCCCCAGAGACTGCAGACTGCTATTGCCGTTACGCAACAGATTTATGGCATTGTCGACATTGTAGGTACCATTCGCATTTTTGGTCGCCTCAAGGTATGTGGACGCAATATTTGTCGCAACCTGGCTCTGAGAGCCCGCACCGCTAGCGGGTGGCTTGAGCAGGCCATTCCCCAGCAAAGACAGCAACGAATCCACAAGATCATTAACCGTGTCGCCAAGCATCAGGTTATTGGGTGACGTAGAGCGCACCTCGCCAACCTCCATGCCCTCAAGCGTATCCTGATGCTTCAGCGCGGCAATGGACAACTTGCCAGAGACAGCCGGAGGAAGTGGTGGAGACAAGAGCTTAACCAGCGCAGTGGCACCGTTTGCCTGCGTGCAAACATCACTGGTGGACCAACGTAGTGCTGCCGGCACATCACCAACACACACCTTCAAAATATCCGAGGTAACACTGATATCGGCTGTTCTGGGGTCTGTATCGCAGTGGATAGCCTCCAGTGTGCCATGGCCATTAACCACATCAATGAAAATAGGCAGATTAACCCTGACACCCAATAGATTCAGTAGCGGTCTAAGGGCTCCGCCCAGCGTCTTGTCTGTATCAATATCGACATACAAACGCACCTGCGCATTATACGCCTTGGTGCCAACGCCACCGATACCAATCGATGGCGGCTCGACAATCCCCAGCTGGACATTAATCAGACCAGCCACATTCAGATTGGGAATAGCCAGCCCACGTCCTGAGGCCCCAATCGCCAAACTGGTTTTTATGAGGTCAGCCACACTGACGCCGACATCCAGCGCCGCGCCGGCACTGCTATCAACCAAGGCGAACAAGCCACGGGTATTGGCATCAGATCCGAGCTTGATGGAAACGTCTTTAAGTGTCGGATTCAAATTGATCGCATTGCGCAAAAGCCCGAGCTCAGCCTGCAGGGCATTGTCATGAATCAGGTCGATTGAGGCATCCAGAATATCACCCAGTTTCACCGCGCTAAGATTGGCCAGCCCCTCAGGCGACAGCGCTGAAATTTCTCCTGCCGAAAGCCCCAGCCCCAGTGCCTGCAACAGGCCCGATGGAGATATCTTGACACTGGCCAGCCCTGCGCTGTCGAGCACGGTTAATCTGTTGGCATCTACACCAACCGCCCTGAGCACCTGACCCAGCGGCGCGGCACTATTGACACGCAATAGCTGAGCCCCTACCGAGAAAGAGGCAACGGGGTCAGACTGCACAGCCACCGCAACGGCCTGCAGATCTATTCTTCTTCCCAGTATGCCGCCCGCAATCAAACTAGCCGGCGTATTCAGCAGCCTGGCGGTGACCCTGACGGCTGAGGTGGCCGCCGTATCCTCAAATGTGCGCTTGCTACCGTCAAAAACTATTCTGCCGCATGCCGCCTCAACGCTCTGGTTGCCCGCGTGCTCGAAGCCATTACGGCGGGTGCTCGCACGCGCAAAAGCCGTTTCCTCACCCGTTTCACAACCACGCCTGAATGCAACCTCCATGGCAGCCAAGTCCGCTACACGCTGCAGGCTCCGCTTTTCCATGTAAAGCCGCCCTGTATCAACCACCAGAGCCAGACACAATACCCCGAGCAACATGAAGCCTGCCGTCATGATCACAGCAGCCCCGCGCTGTGCACCAAACACATGCTGCTGCATTCTGTTCGTCATGACGCCATCTCCACTAAACCATCATATGCTGCTTGCCAATACCCGGATTTACTCACCGGACTTGAACGAATCGCCGTAGAAACTTTCCTTGATAGGAAAGTCGTATGTCTTGAGCAGGCGCTCAGCAGCCTTTTCACGCTGCACGGACGAAGCGGCCTGCGGGTTTGCCGATGCCGCGGCACCGCTGCGCTGCAGCGTCAGCCATGACTCGGTATGAGTCCCTGGTGCCACCGTATTGCGATCTGGCGAGCCTGTTACGGTGTCCCAGGCGTGAATGAGCTTGGTGCGCGCGACATCCAGATGGGTTTCCGCGGGTGCCGCCGCAGGCCCTGCAGTGCGGCGTGCGACAGGAGTAGGGGTCGGTGCCGACAGCGCTGCTTCTGCTTCAGCCACCTCTGCCTGGGCATTGGCCACGGCACCGACATCCACCTCATTCGCCAGCAACGGCAGCGGCAGTGTGGCACCAACCGTCAGCGCGGCCAGCAGCAATGGCTTGCGGATATGCTGAAACATGGTCTTCTCCTTATTCCTGTTCATATTACGACCAGAATCACATGATCGCTTACGGTCGTTCAAAATCCAGACAAAAACACTCAACTTCGTTACAGCCCGCACGCTAGTGTCCCGCAGCCCATAAGGGCTTAGCGCGTGGGGTCTATCGGGCAGGCTGTCATGGTCGGTACTGCACGCCCTTCAGCTTTTGCACGCAAGGTCGCCCACTGCAACGACAATTGCCGACAAGAACGCTCCAGTGCCGACCGCTCAGGCATTTCAGACTTCAAGCGTTCACGCCAGCGCCACCAGTCCGCCGTATCGCCACGAAGCAGGGCCAGCAACGCCAGATTCAGTGCCGGCTGACGGTCATCTGGCGCCAGTTCGTGAGCCGTACGCAACTCGAACTCAGCCTGGCGATCCTGACCGAGAAAAAGATAGATATAACCCAGGTCATTTCGTATGCGCGCGTTGGCCGGCTGCTGTTCGGCAGCGGCCATCAGGTGCTTGCGTGCCAGAGCATAATCCTGCTGGTCAGCGGACAGCAGGCCCAGACCATGCTCGGCCTGCGCTGCCATGCAGGTATCTTGCAGTGCCCGGTACCAGGCCTCGGCCTCGGGAGCACGAAGACGGCGCAGAATATCGGCACGCATAATGGCCACTGATGCAATTTTCGCCGGCAACGCCTGTACCTGAGCCAAGGCGGCGTAGTAGCTGCCTTCGCGCAGGCGCTCCTCGACGACAGAGCGCGTCAGGTCATCTTCCTTGCTCAAGGGTGTACGGCAATCAATGCGGGGGACTTCCGCGCTCCCGGTCAAGGGACGGGTACGCAGCGCCGGCCGTGCAGGCAAGGTCGGCACATTCAGCGTCAAGGCAGATGAAGCCACTGAAGGGCGCGATGGCGCAGCCTCCGCTGCAGGCTCGGCCACAGAGGAAGGTGGCACCTCGGTCACGGGCGGCGTCACCGGCAGTGCCGGCTCAAGCGGCATCTCCATGACGACCACCGGCTCGGCAGCCGCGACCGACACAGGAGGCAGCACAGCAGCAGCCTGCACGCCTCCCCTGTCCGATTCGGCTGCCTCAGACACTCTGGCCTCAACAGGCACGATCGGTCTGACGGCCGGCCGCTGCTCCATGGCACAGCCCTCCAGTGTCACCACCAGAGGCAATAACCCGAGCGCAAGCAGGGCAAACCGTGAGCGCATCACATATCACCCATGGCATCGCCAATCGAAATGAAGCCAGGACCAGCCAGCAAAATCACCAATGCCGGGAAGAAGAACAAAATCATGACCACGGTCATTTTTGCAGAGAGCTTGCTGACCTTCTCCTGCATATCGGTCAAACGGCGGCTTTCCATGACCTCAATCAGCTTGCTCAACGACGCACGGGCACTACCACCCTGCTTGAGCATCTGGCGAATGATCACCGTGACATCGGTATAACCCATGTGATCAAGCGCAGCAGCCGATGCACTCAGTTCGTTTTCAAGGTCCATGCCCTGTTCGGCACGACGCAGCACCGGTTCCAGCTCCTTGACCAGCTCGGGCAGCACATGACCGGCCTCGCGCGCCAGAATACGCAAGGCCTGCTCCACCGCCAGACCGGCATCGAACAGAATGCGCAGCATTTGCACGAACAGCGACAGCTCGTCATCGATCAGTTTCAGGCGACCTTCTGCCTTGCTGTTGATCACGCGCTTGGGCAACAGTACGCAAAGAATGACCACAATAATGCCAACCAGCAGACTGTTCTGCGTATAGCCGTGAATCAATATCCAGACACCGGTCAGCACCAGCGCCACCAGCGGCAGAACGACCTGCACACCATACAAGGTGGCACGCTGCGCTGCCGTGCGGTAACCGGCACGCCACATGGCCAGGGCCAGCTCGCTGTCCTTGTTGATGTGCGCACGAATGCGCTCCTGGTCATCGAACAAGTCAGCAAAGCGCATGCTGAGCAGTTTGGCATCTTCGGCATTGCCACGCGCACCCATGCGGCGCTCGACCAGGCGACGCTCAGCGGCAACACGCACCACAAGCCAGACGGCAATACCCAGCGCCAGCACAATAATCAGGAAAAACGCCGTTCCGTATAGAGCCGACACGGTCATACACTCCTCAGCATTTTCCAGATCACGGCCATGCCCGCAATCTGCATGCCTGCCGCGCCAATCAGCACCCACTGCCCTGTCGGGTCATCGATCATTTGGTAAATGTAGTCCGGGTTGCTGACAATCATGAAGGCACCGACCAGCATTGGCAGGGCCGACAGCACCACCGCACTGGTGCGGGTTTCACCCGTCAGGGCACGCAGCTGGCGCGTCAGCTGCTCACGCTGCTGAATCAAGGTGATGATGTTGTTGAGCAGGTCAATCAGGCTGCCGCCAAAGCGTGAATTCACGTTCACACCCAGCGACAGAACCTGCAGTTCCTTCAAAACATAGACTTCACTCAAGTCCGTGAAGGCCTCGGGAATGCTCATGCCGAGCTGAATATTGCGCTGCAGCTTGAGCATGACCGTTTTCAGGGGCTCGTCAGCATCCTTGGTGGCAATGAAGAAACTGTCGGCCAGGGTTTTGCCGGTGCGCATGAGGCGCACCACCTGATCGAGCAGACGCGGCAACTGCGACACAATCTGGTTCATGCGACGCTGGTAAATGGTGCCGATCGCCGTATAGGCAAACGCCAGCAAACCCAGTGCCAGCAGCACCGTGAAGGCCGGGCCGAACTGCAGTGCCGACAGCAGCAGCAGCAGTGCCAGCGCCAGACCAATGATGCGCCGGTGCGTTGGCTGCAGGGTTATGCCGGCCCGCTCCAGATGCACGGTCAGCCAGTCTTTCTTCGGGAACTCCAGCGCCTGCACACCGGCGAGCGCAAGACGCTTGGACACCGCCTCTTCCTGCGCCTGCTTCTGCCCCAGCCAGACCAGGTAGAGCGCGCCCAGGCACATGGCCAGCGCCACCAGAATGTAGATGTAAAGTGCCATCAATGACCTGCCTCGGCCTGCTTCATGAGCTCGATCACACGGGGCTTGGCCGGACCGCTGCTGGCCCTGCTGTGCAGGCCGGTAATACGGTCAAGCTTGAACAAGGGGTTGGTGACGTACTGATCGTCACGCAGGTCAACCACCTCGGTAATCTCGGACACGCAACGGCGACCATTGGGCAGGCGCGTGAGCTGAACCACAATATCGACTGCCGACACAATGATCGCGCGCAACGTGGCTTCGGAAATTTTCTGGCCCGACAGGCCCACCAGGGTCTCCATGCGCAGAAGCGCATCTGCCGCACTGTTGGCATGCAACGTGGACATGGAGCCTTCATGGCCGGTGTTCATGGCCTGCAGCATGTCCATGACTTCATAGCTGCGAACTTCACCGACAATGATGCGATCCGGGCGCATACGCAGCGCGTTGCGAATCAGGTCGCGGGCACTGACCTCGCCAAAGCCTTCGGCATTGGGCGGGCGTGTTTCCAGGCGCACAACATGGTCGTTGGCGAGCTGAAGCTCGGCCGTGTCTTCAATGGTGACAATACGTTCGTGGTGGTTGATGAAGCCGGACAGCACGTTCAGAAAGGTGGTCTTGCCGGTGCCGGTACCGCCACTGACCAGAATATTGGCGCGCTGTGCCACGGCCTTCTGAATGAACTGCAGCATGTCTTCGCTGACCGAGCGATAGGTCACCAGGTCATTGGCACGCAACAGGTCGCGACGAAACTTTCGGATCGAAATGCTCGGGCCATCGAGCGCAATGGGCGGAATGATGGCATTGACACGGCTGCCGTCCGGCATGCGGGCGTCAACCATGGGGCTGGATTCATCCAGGCGACGACCAATGGGCGCCAGAATGCGCTGAATCACGCGCGACACGTGATTGTCGTCGACAAAACGCAGCTCGCTGCGACGAATCACACCATCGCGCTCGAAGAAGATCTTGTTGGCACCATTGACCATGATTTCAGTCACGGAGGCGTCGCGCAGCAGCGACTCCAGCGGACCAAAGCCCACCAGTTCATCGACCAGTTCTTCCGCCAGGCGATCCGCCTCGTAACGCGACAACGGCAGCGAGTTGTCGTTGACGTAGGCGGTGAGCTTGATCTGAACGTAGTCGGTAATGGCCTGACGCGTATTTTCCAGAATATTGAAGTGGTCGTCGTCCACCCGCTCAATCAGGTAGCGGTGGAACTTGAACTTGATCTGGGCAATGTCCTGATCAACCTTCTTCGGCGACAAGCGCCCGCCCGGAATGTAGCCAGCCATGTCAAGCTCCTGTCAGGCTACCCTTGAATCGACCCAGCAGGCCGGCCGGTTTCGCGGCCTCCCCGGACTTGGCCTTGTTGGTCACCGGCGGCGCCTGAATCAGGGCGGCCAGCTCACGATACTTTTTCGACAGCGCATCTTGCGGTGCCAGCTCGAACAGCAGCTGACCAATGTTCATGGCCCGCAGACGCAAGTCTGCCGCTGCCGGCAGGTCCACATGCGGCCCAATGCCAAAAGAGCGGGCAATGGCCGTGCTGTCCGGGGAAATTTTGGGCTGGTAGTGGTCGACCAGAACAATGGCACCGGCCACCGGCACGCCAATCTGACCCAGTCGCGACTGAAAATCGAGACCGGCGCGGCAACTGGTGATGGACTGGTCAACCACAAACACCACATTGTTGGCGTTGCCAATGAGCAGCTCGGTCATGTCGACGGTAGGCAAGCCGCAAATATTGAACACGACATGGGTGAACAGGCTGCGCAGCGTACCGACCAGCAGGAACATTTCCGATGTGGTGATTTCCTGCAGGGCAATGCCTTCTGACGGGGCAGAAAGCACCCGCACACCCGTCTTGTGCCGCGGGAAGGCCGAGTCAACCAGCGTCTGGTCAAGGCGGCGCAGGTTGCGCAGGGTATCCATGAAACTGAACTGCCCTTCCAGACCGAAGACATGCTGGGCCTCGGCGAACGGCTGGCCTATGTCGACCAGCAGCACGCGCGCCGCAGGGTTCTGCTTCTGCAGCGCCGCAGCCACATGCAGGCCATGGAAGGCGGCCTGCAACACCGGGCGCTCACTGGCCAGCACGACCAGAGTGCCCTGGCGCATGGGGTTGTCAATCACGTCCGGCACACGCTCGCCCAGGCGGCGAACCAGTCCGGCCAGCTCGCTGGGGCGCGAGGCGAAGGTCACAAAGTCCTTCGCGCCGGCGCGCATGGCACCGAGCAGGCGCTCCTGATCCAGTACATCCGAGACCGCCACACAGGCCAGGGTCGGACTGGCGGCCAGCAGACCCTCAATGAACTGCACATCCTCAATCCAGCCGTCACGACGGACGGGAATGAAGACAATAGAAGCAGACGCCATGTTGATGAGCTGCAACACATCATTGAGGTCACTCTGCTGCGACATGACGACATCGGCCGTGCCATCGAGCGCGGACTGCAACCACTCGAACTGCTCGCGCAG
>JACCDZ010739958.1_pt1 | contig 11798 bp, 10 predicted proteins | sample 7449551 | NCBI WGS metagenome assembly JACCDZ01 (sample SAMN15323452, study PRJNA562643) | freshwater metagenome | isolation source: river surface water | place: USA:Blue River Watershed | collected 2017-08-18
AGACTGATTACTTTGGTCCAGCCACGAAGCGATCGGTGCAGAAATTCCAGCTCAAATACGGCATCGTCAAGAATTCAAGGGATCCAGGGTATGGGGCGATAGGCCCGAAGACCAGGGCAAAGATGAATGAGCTGATGAAAAAATAGGACGATCTTCGCATCAAAATGATTTCCCACTTCAGCCCGATACCTTATTTTCTCATCATGTCCGCGGTGTTTTTGGCGGCATGGGCAATATCGAATCGGAGCGAGTTTTACAGGCTTGTCACGGGCGGCAATGCGGATGCTGTCGCTCCTGCGGAATCGAAAGGCAGGTATGCCGCGCTCGACGGCCTGCGCGGCCTGCTTGCTATCAATGTCCTTTTTCAGCATGCCGTAACTAATTACGCTTATTTTTCAACAGGGGTGTGGCAGATCACGGACGAGCGATTCTATAGGCATCTGGGAGGGGAATCGGTCATCTTGTTTTTCATGATTACGGGATTCCTGTTCTGGTCAAAGGCAATCGCCTCGAAGGGGCGCATCGACGCGCTATCCCTGTATCGAAGCCGTTTCCTGAGGCTTGCGCCGATGTATCTTTTTTCCGCCCTGATCGTGACGCTGATAGCGTTTGCCCAGATGAGGTTTTCGATGATTTCTCCGGCCGCGTTTGTCAGGGACATGGCGTCATGGCTGTCGCTCGGACTCATCACTACCACGTCGGTCAACGGGGTCAGCGTGATTCCTATCAATGCAGGCATCCATTGGACGCTGCATTTCGAATGGATATTCTATCTGATCCTTCCCGCGATGGCATTATTTTTGAGGAACAGAATATCCGCTTTTGCGATTTTTCCCGCGCTTGCCGTGGCGGCATTTTTCCTCCTGCCCGATTGGGGGTATTGGATATTGTTTCTGTTCGGCATGGCGGCTGCCCAAATCATCGCCCTTGTCCCGGTATCGTCTCCGAGAGCGGCATGGCTGCGCAGCCCATGGGCATCGCTGATTCCTGTCGCGGGAGTCGTGGCCGTATATGCCCTGCAGCATGAGCCGTATTCTTTTTTCCAGTACTGCATAACGATGGCGGTGTTCCTGACATTCGTGTATGGCAATACTCTGTGCGGGCTATTGCGCACGCGCGCCATGGTATTTTTGGGGACCATAAGCTATAGCGTGTATCTCATGCATGGCATCGTGCTGTATTCGGTTTTGCATGTGGCAAATCGCTTTTCCAAGATAGCCCTCATGGGCGAAGCGGAGTTCTGGGTCCTGATATTGCTCAGCGCCTTGCTGACGGTAGCGCTGTCTGCCTATACGTATAAGCATATCGAGCATGAATTCTTGATCAAGATAAAGCTGTCGAAAAAGACAAGGCAGAGGGTCGGCCCTGACGCGGAACGGTCCATATAGCTTTTTTCGGGGCCGCTTTTGACCCTCCTTTCTTAGCCGATGATTACAAGCACCACTCCGCAGATGACGGCGATGCATGCCACTCCTCGCCTTAGCATGTGCTTTTCTTTGAATATCCTTCCTCCGAGCAGGGTAGTGAACACCGTGGATGTCTGCTTGATGGCATTGAGCGTGCCTATCTGCATCGTCTGGACCGCGAACATGTGGGCGATCCTGTGCCCGAGGATGAAGATGACATTGGTCCAGAACGACTTGCGCAGGAATAGCTTGGGATTGATGACCTTTCGGTTCATTTTTTTATTGAGAAAGAGATCCAGCAGCGCGAAGTTGAAAAGGATGAAGAACTGGATGATTATGAGGTAAAGCACGGGATCGACTCCAAGGCTATGGATGACGTATCTGTCCGCGATCGCTCCGAGCGAAAAGCAGGCGAGAGACAATGCGAGAAGCGCATAGAGGACGACCTTGCGCTCCGGTCCTGGAATCTTGTGGGAGATAGGGAATGCGAGGCTGTGCTTCTCTGATTTCGGATTGTGGTATTCGAGGATGAATATGCCGATGCATGATACTGCTATTCCCGCGATGGCCAAGGGCGTAAGCCTCTCGTGAAGAAGCAGCCCTGCCGCGACGGCGATGATGATGGGGCTGGCAGCGAACAGTATCGCCGATTCGCTGAGGTCGAGTTTCTTGATGATCCAGACCGAAGTCAGGGCCGCGACGATCGAGCAGAGCGATGTCGCATAGGTGAGGATCAGGGCCGCATTTGAGATATCGAGATTTTTTGCGAAAAACAGCAGGGGCAGGGAAATGAATGCGAGGACGAACGAGAGCTGCGACGAATAGATCTCGACATCCTCATCGAGGAGGACCTGCTTTTCGGCGATGCTGGCGATGGACTTGAAGAATGATGCCAGGAGGGCGAGGAATACCATGATGATCATTATATACCATGCGCGCCGAACCGCGCGATTGTTCACAGTTTTTTTCAAAAACGAGAAGCGCGGCTCTTGCTCGGTGATATACTATCTGCATTAGACATAATTATAAAAAATCACATGCCAAAAGGAGTACAGAAAGGAAAGGAGAAGAAGAAGCCAAAGAAGGCAAAGGCAGTAAAGAAATAATCAAGAGCCTGAAAGGGCGATGAGATAGCAAAGGGCGCCGACCATCCGAAAGGAATGAGCCGGCGCCCTTTGTCTTTGTCCCGACAGATCTTCGGCCCTTCGCGAGCGTGCGAGAAAAAAAGCGGCGCTATTGCTGCCTGATCAGGCTTGAGAAATTCGGATCATCCGCATATTTCTCGGCGCGCGGGTTGATGAGGAATTTTTCGCGGGCGGCATCGAATGGAAGATCCGTATCTATGAGTCCTATGTCATATGCATGCCTGTCTGATGATGCAGGGAAGAGTATGCTCTTGCTGAAAGGCACGCGCTTGGGCGAGACCTTGTTTACATGGCTTACTATATTGGTCGTACAGGTATTCGTGAGGGTATTGTAAAATTCAGGATGCTCGATGAGTCCGTTTGCGCGATCAAGCATGTCGATGAACAGGGCTTCCGCCTTGGCCTTGTCCGCGCGGACAGGGTAGACATATACGAGGTCTTTTCTAAAATTTGATCGCAGCTTGATGACGTCCTTTTCGTCGGCGATCACGTACATGATCTCGTATTGCCGCAATAGTCCCTTGATGGCGGAAAAGCTCTCTCCTTTCTGCTTGCGGATCTCTACCGATATCGATACGAACTCGCTCTCGGGGTCGCTGCTGCTCGCGACGCCTGATGCTTGGCCGGATTTCTCGCCTGTGCCTGCCTTTTCGAATTCGAAGCTCAGGAACGTATGCGCCGCGCCAGCGAATCCTGAAAACGGCTCGACGACATACCAGACTCTCTTTAGCCTGCCGAGATCGAATTCCTTGTCGTAATAAGACGGGTCGTAATCAGATGTCGATCGATATGAGAAATTCCTGATATTTCGAATGAGCGCGGTCGTGCCGGTCGCGCTCCGGATGATGGATGCGGACTGCTGTACCGCCTGGTCGCCATTCCAGTCGCGGTCGTTAGAAGGCCTCATGATAATCACGAGGATGAGGTAGGCCAGCGCGCATGCGATGATGATCGCCGCGATGGATATCGTGCCCGTCTTTATGATCTTTAGCATGGATTACAGTATACATCATGAGGATTTCCGTTTGCTTTTCGTCCTCTCTTCATCCGCTTATAGAAAATTTCATCCAGTGCGGGCCTTTTCTCAATCTGCTATGATGTTGTGCATATGAAAGAAAGCATCGAAACGGGAGGAGGATCAGGGCATGTCGTCGAATCCGCGGATCGCGCTGCGCGGATTGCCGAGCTCAGGGCATTGACGGGTCTGCGGGATCAGATCGCATCTATAACCGAAGCGGGCATTTCCGAAGCCGAGTCCGACCAAAGGCTTTTCGCGTTCATCGGAAATCTGGATTCCCTGACAGAGTTGGAGTGGGCGGCGTCTGATGGCGGCCGCGTGGAATTGCAGCGCATGAGGGTCGAGGCGGAGCTCAAAAAAGCAGCCCTCCTGTCGGCGACGCGCCGCGCTGATCGCTGCTTCGATTTGCTCGATCAGGCCTTGTTTGTAGCCGTGCAAAGCCCTGAATGTGAGGACCTGATCGCGCGCATCCGACAGGAACGGTCAGACCTGTTCCGCAGGGACCGGGAAGAGATGGGAATAGGCCGGGATGGGCCGCAAAGCCCCGGGATTTAACTTAATCCGCAAATCCTTTATAATGGGTAAACATGAAATCCCCAACACGCGCATCCGCAGCAAAGCCGGCATCAAAATCACAGCATAAATACATCTTCGTGGTCGGCGGGGTGATGTCCGGAGTAGGCAAGGGAATCACCACGTCATCCCTCGGAACCATCCTTCAGGCAAAGGGCTATAGCGTGAATATCGCGAAAGTCGATCCTTATCTGAACGTAGACGCAGGTACAATGAACCCCACCGAACACGGTGAGGTTTTTGTTATGAATAGCGGCCTCGAGACGGATCAGGATATGGGAAATTATGAGAGGTTCATGAATCGCGATCTCACGAATGCTGATTACATGACGGGCGGCATGGTGTATCTCGAGGTCATCATGCGAGAACGGGCGCTCAAGTATCGCGGCAAGTGCGTCGATGCCGTTCCGCATATCCGCGACGAGATCGTCCACAGGATTCAAAAATCTGGGGATGTCGCGAAGTCCGATATCACCATCGTCGAGATCGGAGGCACGGTCGGAGATTATCAGAGCGCCATGTTCTATGAGGCTGCCCGATATCTCAAGATAACCAATCCTGGCAATGTCCTCTTTGTCATGGTGACGTATCTGCCAATCCCAAACAAGATAGGCGAGATGAAATCGAAGCCGACGCAGAATGCCGTGCGCGAATTGCAGTCATATGGAATCCAGCCGGACTTCATCATAGGCCGAAGCGAGATGCCGATAGACAATCGCCGAAAGGAAAAGATCGCGATCGCCTGCAATGTTCCCATGGATAATGTGATATCCGCTCCTGACATAGACAGCGTCTATGACGTTCCTAATAATTTCGAGAGGGACAAGTTTGGCGACCAGGTTGAAAAGGCGCTCGGACTCAAGAATCGCCCCGTCGACCTTCGCGCCTGGAAGGGCTTTGTCTCCAAGACGAAGGCCGCTCGCGCAGGCGGCAAGGAAGTCAATATCGCCATAGTGGGCAAGTATTTCGATTCTGGAGATTTCGTCCTGACCGATGCCTATGTATCGGTCATCGAGGCATTGAAGTTTTCCGCATACTCGCTCGGCCTGAAGCCCATCCTTCATTGGATAAGCGCGAAGCAGTTCGAGTCGGATCCAAAAACGGGAAAGCCCTTGGCTCCCGCAGCGATCGCCAAGGAGCTCAAGAAGACGTTTGAAGGCATGGATGGCATCCTGGTTCCTGGAGGATTCGGCGAGACCGGCATCGAGGGGAAAATCGCCGTCATAAAGCATGCGAGGGAAAATGGCATTCCTTATTTTGGAATCTGCTATGGCATGCAGCTCATGGTCATCGAGCATGCGCGCCATCAGGCCGGCCTTGCCGGAGCTCAGACGAGCGAGATAGATCCGGCCGCGCCGCATGTTGTCGTCGACATCATGGAGCATCAGAAGAAGCTCTTGAACGAAGGAAAGTACGGCGCGTCGATGAGGCTCGGAGGATTCATCTGCACGCTCAAGCCCGGTACCATCGCATTCGACGCATACAAGAAAGCGGGCTGGATCGGAAGGAGGCTCGACAAGGCCGTGCATTCCGTCGGCGTGAGCGTCTCGAAGCTGGCGCAAGACAGCATCCTCGAAAGGCATAGGCATCGATACGAGGTCAATCCTGCCTATGTCGATCGGCTTGCGAGCTCGGGGATGGTGTTTTCCGGAACATCTCCCGATGGAAACCTGATGGAGATCGCGGAGCTCCCTCGCGACAAGCATCCTTTCTTTCTCGGGGTCCAATTCCATCCCGAGTTTCTCGCGCGGCCCCTTGATCCTCATCCCGTATTCACGGAGTTCATCAAGGTATCCGCGGCGAGCCGGGCAAAGGGCAAGCCTGCGAAATAAGGAAAGGCAGAGTGTGGCGCCCGGCATCACATGAGCCGGCAGCAGGATCTGCATTTTGATTTTATAAAAATAAGAAATATACATTCATGATAAAAGAAATAGGATTTACGATATATGCGGTAAGCGATATCGCCAAGGCGCGAGCATTTTATGAGGGCATATTAGGACTCGTGCCGAGCGCGGCGTATCCGGTCACTCCGGAATCGAAGTGGATCGAATACGATATCGGCGCGGGCACATTCGCTATCGGGCGCTCCGACGATTGGAAGCCTTCGACGGACGGAGCGACTGTCGCTTTCGAGGTTGATGATTTCGACGGCGCGATCGCCAAGCTGAAAGAAGCAGGAGTCGAGTTCAAGATGGAAGGAATGGATTTTCCTACGTGCCATATGGCCGTGATCAAGGACCCTGACAATAGCAACGTGCTCATACACAAGAGAAAGTAGGCGATCGGGCATCTTGCCGTTCCTTTGCCCGATAGATCAATGCATTGTATAATTATGGCGTTCGGTCGTTATGGAGTCCGGAAACGGACTTGCAGGCATTATCAGTGTAAATATCGAATTATCATGAAAAACATGAATGGTCTAGGAAAGCTGGCGTTCGTACTTGTCATCATCGGTGGCTTGAACTGGGGTCTCGTAGGTATTCTTGATTTTAACCTCGTTTCAGCGTTGCTTGGTGATATGACGGTACTCGCTCGCACGGTCTATGCCCTTGTCGGTCTCTCTGCGCTCTTCGCCCTATTCGGGGGAGGCCAGAAGCGAACATCGATGTAGTCATCCCGCATAATTCCGCATCTCATGCATAGCCTGTCTGTGCCAAAGACCTCTCTGCTTCCGGCCGAGAGGCCTTTGATTTTCCTGATATACTGGGCGCAATAGCATGAATTTCTTAACGGATCTGATAAGCAATGGCATGAAAAAAAGGCGCCGCACCGTCCGTGCCCGCCGCATCGTTCGCCGCCGGCCGCGCCGCATCGTCAGGAGGCGCCCCGCATCCAAGGCCAGCCAGGAGCATTATGCCTTTCACAAGGAGGCGACGAGGGCGCTCGTGTCAGGCAGGCTGCCATCATTGATAGCGGAATACCGCGCGCTCGGAATAGAGTTCAAGCCGTTTGGGCGGATTTCCATAAAGAATGCCCGCACCAGGTGGGGGAGCTGCTCTAGCAAAGGCAATCTCAATTTCAGCTATAGGCTTTCGCTTCTGCCTGCGCATCTATCGGATTATGTCATCATTCATGAGCTGTGCCATCTGCGGGAGTTCAATCACTCGTCTCGCTTCTGGGATCTTGTAGCCGTGCTCGATCCTGAATATGCGCAGCATAGGGAGGAGCTGAAAGGGCATTCCTTGCGCCTGATTCATCCGATGGCCAAGCCCCGAATTGAAATTACCGCTTAACATAAGGGCGTTTTTGGATTACTATACACGGATTCCTTTCGCATGATAAAAATATTCAAACAATACAAAGGCTGGCTTGCCCTGCTTTTCATCTTCTCCGTAATCGCCAACGTGCTCAGCCTTTTCGTGCCGAAGCAGGTATCGAAGTACATCGATCTCTATCAGGCCGCGGTGCGCGGAGGCGCGATATTTTCCGGAACGGAGGCGGCCTGGGTAATCGGAAGCATTGCCGTGGTCGTGCTCGTGACGACGCTTATCCAATTTGCCATATCCACGTTCCTTGCCGAGAAGGTCGCCTATGACCTGCGCAACCGGCTTGTAGGCAGTCTCAAGCACCAGTCGTATTCCTATATATCCGAGGCGACCTCTTCGAAGCTCCTGACGAACCTGACATCTGACATCGATGCGATCAAGGGCGTCGCATCGCAGGGCCTTGTCGGCGTTTTCTCCGCGCTCCTCACGTTCTTCGGCGTGATCATCCTCCTGCTCATGATCAATTGGAAGCTCGCGCTCATGACGTTTTCCATCATTCCTTTTCTCGTCATCACGTTTGCCGTCGTCTTTGGCAAGCTCGGTTCCTTGTTCAAGGGCAGCCAGGAGAATCTGGAAAAGATAAACAAGGTGATAAACGAGAGCATCGTCGCGGCGCCTCTCGTGCGCGTCCTCAATGCGGGGTCGTCAGAGATGCTCAAGTTCGGTACCGTAAACGCATTTGCCAGAGAGATAGGCCTGCAGATCCTTGCATGCTTTGCCTTTCTCATACCGATCATCACGCTTCTTGCGAACGCTGCTACCCTCATCATCCTGTGGTTTGGCGGGAGGTCCGTCATAGCGGGATCCTTGACGCTCGGACAGCTCAGCGCCTTCTTTGCCTATTCGGCGATGTTCATCTGGCCGATATTCGTGCTCGGATTTTCCGGGACGATGTTTTCGCGCGCGGCTGTCGCATATGGCAGGATCAAGGGAGTTCTCGATGCGCCGGTCGTCGACAGCGACGGGACTCATACGGGCACGATCAAGGGCAGCGTCGAGTTCAGGAATATAAATCTTGAATTCGGCAAGCGGGCGATATTGAAAGACGTCTCCTTTTCCATAAAGGCAAAGACGCGCAATGCGATCGTCGGTCCGACTGCTGCCGGCAAGACGCAGCTGTTCTATCTGCTCGCAGGGCTCATCAGGCAGACCTCCGGAGAGGTGCTTGTCGATGGGAAGCCCTTGTCGGAATGGGACCATGAATCATATCTGGGCCAGATCGGACTGGTCTTTCAGGACAGCATCGTCTTCAATGCGTCTCTCAGGGAAAATGTCGATTTCAGGATGTCCGGAGACGAGGCCGCTGTCCGCAAGGCGCTCCGCGCCGCCGAGCTCGGAGACTTGCTCAAGTCGCTGCCAAAAGGGCTCGATACCGTCCTCAATGAGAGAGGCACGAATCTCTCTGGCGGCCAGAAGCAGCGATTGATGCTCGCGCGAGCGCTTGCCCTGAATCCGCGAATCCTTCTTCTCGATGATTTTACCGCGCGCGTCGACATGCAGACCGAGCGCGCCATCATTCAGAATATCGCGATCGAATACCCTGACTTGACGCTCATATCGATCACCCAGAAGATAGATCCTATCAGGGAGTATGATCAGGTCATCGTCCTCATGGAGGGCGAGATCATCGATCAGGGAACGCATGAGGATCTCATCAATCGATCGGTCGAGTACAGGCAGATTTATCAGTCTCAGCAGAAGGCGCACTAATCCTACCAGAATGAAATATTACGACCTCTCATCCCAGGCAGAAAAAAAAGAAGGCTATCTGGCATCCGCAAGAAAAAGCTTCCGGGAATTTTCAGCGTACATCGCCGGGGACAAAAGGAAGATTCCGCTCGTATTCGCCCTGATCCTGATGAATTCGGCGGCAGGAATCGTGACGCCGTACCTGGTGGCGATAGGCATCGACAAGTATGTGGCATCTGGAAACGCCGCAGGGCTCGGCAAGACCATCCTCGCGCTCCTTGGCATCTATATCGTCACCGCATTCATCGGACATGGCCAGACCCGGCTGATCGGAGGCATATCGCAGCGAACGCTTTTCAGGCTCAGGGGATCGATCTTTGAAAAGCTGCAGTCGCTGCCCATCGCTTTTTTCAATCAGAACAAGGCCGGCGACCTGATTTCCAGGATCAACAATGATACGGACAAGCTGAGCCAGCTTCTCTCCGAGACCGTCCCTCAGTTCGCGGGAAACTTTTTCGTAATATTCGGCATCGGGATATTCATTTTCGTCCTCAATTGGAAGCTGGCAATCGTGCTGCTGTTCTCGACCCTTGTCGTCGTCATCGTGACGCGGATTCTTTCTCCGCTCATCGAAAGGGCAAACAAGAAAAGCGCTGCCGCGCTCGGCCTTCTTTCATCGGGCATCCAGGAAAGCCTGTCCAATTTCAAGGTGATTGTCGCTTTCAATCGGCGCAATTATTTCGAGGAATCGCTCAGGAAGGACAATGAAAAGAATTACAAGGCATCGGTCAGGGCAGGTCTTGCAAATAGGATCCTTGAGCCGATTTACGAGTTCGCGGGCAATGCCTCGCAGCTTTTCGTGCTCTTGTTCGGAATATATCTCGTCGCGCATGGACAGCTCACGATCGGTCTCCTGATCGGATTCCTGAGCTATTCGCAGCGATTCTATGACCCGATGAGATATATTGCCGCCCTCATGGGCAATATCCAGGTATCTCTCGCATCATGGTCAAGGGTCAGAAACATCCTAAATCTCGAGTCCCATCTCAAGGTCCTTGCTGATGGCCAAGCAGGAGCGGTTTCCGGAACGGGCGAAGACTGGCTTCTCGAATTCAGGAACGTATCATTCGGCTATGAGGATTCTCAGCTGGTTCTCGATAGCGTTTCTTTTCATCTCGAAAAGAACAAGGCATATGCGCTCGTCGGTCCTACGGGAGGAGGCAAGAGCACCATGGCCGGCCTCATGGTCCGCTTGCATGATCCGGTCGATGGCATCATCTGCTTCAAGGGGAGGGATATCCGAACGTATTCTCCATCGGAATTGGGCGCCTCGATCGGCGTGATATTGCAAGACCCGTTCTTGTTCAGCGGCACGGTAGGGGAGAATATCCGCTATGGAAATCATGCGCTCGACGCGCTGTCCGATGACGATCTCGCGGAGGCGATCAGGGAAAAAGGGCTCGATCATCTCCTCGATCGATTCGAAGACGGATTGAAAAGCCCCGTAAATGATACTGCCGAAAATATCAGCCTTGGCCAGAAGCAGCTTATATCGTTTATCAGGATCCTGCTGCGCGAGCCGGAGCTTCTCATCATGGATGAGGCGACTGCGAACATCGATACGGTCACGGAACAGCTCCTGACGGATATCATCTCCAAGCTTCCCAAAAAGACCACGAAGGTCGTGATCGCCCACAGGTTGAACACCATCCGCGAGGCGGACGAGATCCTGTTCGTGAATGCCGGCAAGGCGGAGCGCGCCACTGATTTCGAGGATGCCTTGAAAAAGATCGATTCGACGAAGCGAGTGAGCTAATGATATAATTCAGCCAAATGAAATCGCTCAAGAGATTCCTGCGTGGAATCGTAAGGTCTCGAATAGGCACGAGCATCGGATCGTCTGTCGAATCGGCGACAAAGTCAGTGTCTCATTCGATTACCGAGGCGGGGCATCAGGCGGAGGGCTATTGGAAAAAGCTCGGTCCGGGACTGACTACCGGAGCTGCCGATGACGACCCTTCGGGCATAGCCACGTATTCTCAGGTGGGTGCCCAGTATGGCAATGCGTTCAGCTGGATGGCGCTATTCTCGTATCCGCTCATGTCGGTGGTACAGGTCATGTGCGCCAAGATCGGCCTGGTCACGAGCCGAGGCTTGGCGGCGAACATACGCCTTCACTATCCTCGGTGGATACTCTACGTTCTCACTGCGCTATTGTTCGGCGCGAACGCGTTCAATATCGGCGCTGATCTCGGCGCCATGGCCGAGGCGACGCGGCTCGTCTTTCCAGGATTGCCATTCGCGCTGCTCGTCATAGGCTTCACGGTATTCAGCCTGCTGCTGCAGATTTTCACGAGCTACAAGGCCTATGCCAGCTATCTCAAATGGCTCGCGCTCATTCTTTTCGCATACATATTTACCGCATTCATGATCGACCTAGACTGGAGCCAGATCGCTGCCAGCGCGCTCGTCCCGCACATGGTCTTTGACAAGGAGCACATCCTCATCGTCGCTGCGGTGCTGGGAACGACCATATCGCCATATCTGTTTTTCTGGCAGACCTCTCAGGAAGTCGAGGAAAAGATACTGCACGGCACCGCGATCGAGGAGCATACGGAGGTCATCAAGACTCTTTCGGCAGAAGGCGAAGTGCTCGGAATTCAATCCGTGACCGAATCAGGCACGGTGCCTGTTCCCGTCA
>JACCDZ010096054.1_pt1 | contig 11794 bp, 6 predicted proteins | sample 7449551 | NCBI WGS metagenome assembly JACCDZ01 (sample SAMN15323452, study PRJNA562643) | freshwater metagenome | isolation source: river surface water | place: USA:Blue River Watershed | collected 2017-08-18
AGGCAAGTGCCAATCTCTATAGTTTGATTGAGAGTGCCAAAGCTCATGACTTAAAGGTGTTTGAGTATTTGAAATATGTTTATGATTATCTGGGTAGTGCTAAGTCTGATAAAGATTATGAAGCATTCACACCTCAATTTGTTAGGGAGAATGCCCAGATATGGTTCTTGAGAGTCGCAGTAGAAAGCCAGAAAAATCTGAAATCTCAGGCACCCCTGAAAAAATGAGTCAACCGTGCCTACAGGATGAATGTGTCTTTTATGGAGCGCTTACATTAAACTCACTTAAAAAATTCTTCAACAAAGGGCTACTGGATAATCTCAACGAAGTCTAAATGAATAACTTGCATAAAATAATTGGCGTTGTATGATATATAAAAATAAAACGATGGTCTCAGATAAACTAACCACCGTTAACATTCGCACCAGCCGTAAGGCTAAGACACAATCCTCAAGCGACTTGACCGAAACTTGAGAGAAACAGCTACCAGCTGGTAAGCGCCATTATACCATAAATTTGGTGCTTATCAAACGGTATAGGTTATTTTTTACCTATAAGTATTTTTGGCTCCAAGTCTTAGCCTTAATTTGAAAAAATTAAGGAACAAAAAATGAGTACAATTTTCCACGAAGGACACCAAGTCCTAGTGCAACACATTGGAAACAAAAACTACGCTGCTATTGCAGACCTTTTGTATTTCCGTATCACTGGCAGTAGTTACCAAGAAAACGGAGAATCGTTTTTCTTAATGCCAAATATTAATCATCTTGTGAGATACACCAACCTTAGCAAGCGTGTTTGCCAAAGGGCATTAATTGCTTTAGAACAGAACGACTGGATTAAACGCATCAAAATTAGATGCCTTGATGGTGCGGTCAGAACCAAAGTTTTTATCACGGACAAACTCAAAAAAACCATGCTTTCGATTGATAAGTTAAAAACATCAAAAGTCGCTGCAAATTCACCAAAAAAAGACGTCAAACCCAGTGTTTATGCTGATAGTGTCAAAATGGCATTATCAGATAGTGCCAATTTGGCAAAGTCATATATAAAAGAAAAAAAAGAAAAAGAAATAAATAACACTCAAGACAGTTTACTAGAAGATTATAGTCTTATAGCGCAGGAAAACTTTTCGACTGTTAAGACTGTTAAGACTGTCATTTTTGATTTCTCAAAGTACGACTTAGAGAGTTTTACTTGTGAAGCTGAAATCCATGATGAGTTAACCCAAAAACAAAAAGAAGCCGTAAGCATCATCACGCTTAACAGTACTAACACTATCGATCTTGATGTTTTCAAGGAAGCCTTTGCTAACACTGCAAATAAAGCCTACGCAAACGATTTTAAGCACTTAGTAAGTCTAGCCTACCGTGAAGCTAAGAACGTCAAGAGAATTAAGCTAGACGCGGAAATAATCACGTCGGATTGGAGTGTTGATGCGTGCTATTCTATTGATTATTCCGAATCTGAGTGTGACCACAGCTACCTTGAAGACCAACAAAGTGAACCCTTTGTGGTTGGTGACAATGAGTACAAAAATGACACCAACATGGAAAATAACAACGACAGCAAACTGGCTAGCGTTGTTACCCTTCATGTTGATGAAGTCAGAGCAATAATACAAGAGAAACTTAACCTAGCTGCCCAAGATGACGCAAAAGGAGCCATCACCTTGGACAATGGTGCAATAAACCACTATGACCACAGCGATACTGTGGCAGAAGCGGAAAATAGTGTCGAAGAAATAGAATTTCAAGAAGAAAATCAAGTTATTCCAGAAGTAATCAATGATGTCGTTGAAGCGATGAAAGCCGCAGGATACGCTGATTTAGAGAAAGTAGTAAAAACCGCACAGGAAGTTTTGCTTGATGAGCTAGAGATCGGTTTTAGAGACTTGTTCGACGCTGTCCACTATCTGCTAGTCAAAGTACCGTTAAAGGCTGCTAATAGCAGGGCAAGCAAGCTGTTAAGTGCGTTGTGGAAAGATACTGAAACTTACGATGAAAAACAAACTCAAAGCCTACAACAGCAAGTTGCGTTGCCGACATTGGCAGATATCGAGATGCCAGTAGTTAGTGACAAACGATTGCGTCATGATTTAGCCAGTGAAGCAGAGCAAGTGTTTTTCAATGGAAAACTGCCCTACTCGCAAACAGTGGCGTTGGTTGCTATCATCGACTACGTTAAGCGCCAAAGCGTTGTCATTGGCAGTGAAAAAGAAGTCTATCAATGGTTGTATCACATGGCGAGCAATAAGGATTATTACTACAGCAATGCGTTGAATTTCAAGCATTGGTGTAATATTGCCATGAGCCAATTAAGACAAAGACGACTACAGCGTCCTGTGGGATTTGGGAAGTGGTTGGCGATGGTTGAGAAGCAGAAAGTGGAGAATGTGGCGTGAAAACACCCTTAGCTATCATCAACGAACTTGCTCAAAAAAGGCTAATCGATGTTGAAGCTGTGGTTGATAAGATCGAGGATGGATTATGCTTTTTAAAAGCATTTTCGCAGAAGTATGATCGGCATTTAATGATCCCAGTGGCAGAAATAGAAAACCTTAGTATAGGTAACACGCTGACAGTAACGCAGTTGCCTTGTTATAATGTCGTGAATGAAGCATTTAGTTGCAATGAGTCTCATTGACTCATTTGATATAATATGAGAAAAATTATTCACATAGACATGGATTACTTCTATGCTCAGGTAGAAGAAAAAGAAAATCCAGAATTAGCAGATAAACCTGTTGCTATTGGTGGAAGTGATCAAAAAAGAGGAGTAATCTCAACCTGTAATTATATTGCTAGAAGTTATGGGATTCACTCAGCTATGCCAACAGCTATAGCAATTCGCAAATGTCCTGAATTGATTATTTTGCCACCGAGTATGGCAAAATACAAACAAGTATCACAGCAGATTAGAGATGTTTTTTATTCAGTGACATCATTAGTTGAACCATTATCTTTAGATGAAGCTTACTTAGATGTTACAGAAGTCAAAGCACAATCAAATAGCGCAACGCTCATCGCAAAATCAATCAAAGCAGACATATTATTAAAAACAGGTTTAACGGGATCTGCTGGCGTAGCCCCAAATAAACTACTGGCAAAGATAGCTAGTGATATTAACAAACCAAATGGATTATATGTTATTAACCCATCTGATATTAAAGCCTTCATTCATGATCTATCAGTTAAAAAGCTATTTGGTGTTGGCAAAGTTACTCAACAAAAGCTAAACAAATTAGGAATTGAATATTGTTACCAGCTTCAAAGCTTATCACAAGAAGAGTTGATCAATTATTTTGGCAAGTTTGGAAAAAGTCTTTATAGTTATTGTAGAGGAGTTGATAATAGACCAGTAAACCCAGAAAGGATTAGAAGATCAATTAGCGTTGAAAATACATACATTGATGACTTAAAAACCTATGAGGAGTGTTTAGCCAAACTCCCAGAGCTTTATAGTCGTCTTATGATAAGAATTACAGGTGGATTTTCTAATAGCGTTTCTGGAATTTTTGTTAAAATAACAGATAGTAAATTTAATAAGCACAGTGTCGAACGACAAACTCACCGCTATAGCATAGATGGATTTAAATTTTTGCTTAAAGACATATACAATAAGCAACAGTATCCAATTCGATTATTAGGTTTAGGTGTAAGACTGAATGACCTCCCCACTTTGCAACTTGAACTAGATTTAGACATTTAAGAACTATATGAAATTCGAAGAACCAAAATCAAAGATAGGCAAGCCTATGTTAGGCGTAACAATTGCCTATTATGTCAACAACCGAGCCTCTAGCCGTTGGTTTTTGAATGGCGTGTGTGCGCCATTGCAGAAAATATCTGAGCTTTTAGGTTATAGTAGCGTTGGTCAGTTTAAGCTTGCTATATCTCAGCATGGTTTGGCGTTGATGATGACGAAAGGCTTGGATAAGTTGAGAGAGTCGGCTAATGGCTAATCAATATGGAAACAATTTAGCAATACTCATAGAACAGCGTTTCGGAAAAACGGTTGAGGAATTGCTAAATGATCTTGCAACGCAAGAGATGACGTACAATGATGCAGCGAAGTTTTTAAGTGTTGCAAGTGGGACAATTAGGAAATATTGTTACCGTTACAATGTGCGATTGAAGCCATGCCCTAATCCAAGAAATAAGCCAGAAGAAACAATCCCACCAATGTTTTATAACAAACAAATCAACAAATTTAAAGCCAACCGTGACGAGCTAGAGTTAAAAGCCCTTTACACTGAGCTTAGAAGTGATCGACTTAATCGAATTAATGTGTTGTCTATATCGTGGACAGGGAAGAAAAGAGCTTAAAACTAAGCTCAATATAACTTAACAATGTTTGCTAAAAAATCACCATCAAAGAAACGCAACAAAAACTGAAAATATCTACTGTAATCTAAATTTAGAAAAATGAACCAGGCCGGAAAGCTGTGCTGATTGTTGTAAGCCTTTACTAGGTTTCAGGTTTGTTTTGTTTTATCATTTCACCGAACTTCGGGTGGTTGCGCTTGAATGCCTAGAAGCGATAATATTTTATGGGGTAAAAATGACACAGCTCAGATTAACAAAACAACAGAATGAGTTGTGGTATGCCTATCAGCTCAATCCAATCGGTGATAACTATAATATTGCCGTATCATATCGAATTATGGGTAACTTCGATAAAGAAAAATTCAAATTAATATACCAAACGATCGGTAATCATTTCGATGTTTTTAAAACGAGGCTTATAGACGTTGATGATGAAGTAAAGCAAATCATCCTGGATGATTTTGACGGTGAGTTTATTGAGCAAGTACTTAATAACACAACAACAGAACAAGTCCTTAAAACCCTTGAAGAATTAAGAGCCAAACCGTTTGATCTGGAAAAAGATTGTCTATTTCGAGCCATGCTTATCACCGTAGACGATCAGACGCATTATTTTCAGTTTGTCTGGCATCATATTGTTTCCGATGGGCTTACCACCAGCATTTTCAGTCGGGTTTTTGAAAAACTTTATAACGAAGGATGGGAAGCCATTCATCAATTCAAAACTTATCCATTGGCAAGTTATTTACAGTATGAAGAAAACATCATTGCTGAAAAAAAGCAGGAAACCATCAAGTATTGGAAGACCTATCTTCAAGGCGCTCAGCAAAATGATCTGGCTAAATATACCGATGATGATACGGGTAAAGTTGAACGCCAACGTATTGATATTGATCCCAAAGCCTTAAGCAGGTTTTTAAAGGCACACAAAACAACGCCTTTTATTTTTTTTAATGCGTTAATCAGCACCTTTATTTATAGATGCTTTCACCTGACAGACATTATGTTGTCTTATCCCAAAAATATACGCCCAAGTGAATTTAGTAGCATCGTCGGTTATTTTGTCAGCATGTTTCCGCTGCGGGTTAAGTTATCCGCAGATATGACATTTGACGGTTTGCTGTATAACCTAAAACAGCAGTACAAAAAAGACAGGAATTATAACGCGGTTGCTTTTGAGGAAATCAGAGATTCTGTAGACTTTGAATTCACCCCAAACCTTTCGGTGATGGAGACCTACATCATTCCCAAAGAACTTCATTTAAACGAACTGAGTTCAAATAGTCTGAATGTTTTTTACCGCAACGAAGTCGATGGTTTAATGTTTGCCTATGAAAGCGCATCGGTGACTTATGAGATCACTTACAACCAGAACTATATCCCCAATTATTTTATTGAATATTTTGAAAATCTCATCAATAAAGTCTTAACCGACACAAATAGAAAATTATCTGAATATGATCTAATGTCAATTCATCAAAAAAAAATGCTCTCCGATTGGAACAACACAGACAAACCCTATCCCAAAGACAAAACGATTCATCAGTTATTTGAGGAACAAGTGGCAAAAGCGCCAGATAATGTCGCTGTTGTCTTTGAAAAAGATCAACTTACCTATGCTGAATTAAATGCCAAAGCCAATCAACTGGCAAGATATTTAAGATCACTGACCGATATTAAACCTGATAGTTTGATTGCCTTATGCCTCGATAAGAGTCTCGAGATGATGATCGGTATTTTAGGGATCCTCAAATCAGGCGCGGCTTATGTGCCGATTGATCCAGGATATCCTGATGAAAGAATCAAATATATCCTTAATGACACTAAGGCAGCTTGCTTGCTAACGCAGTCCTTCTATATTGCAAGACTGCAAAGCCTTTCAAAGGCAAAGATCATTCCACTTGATGCGCATTGCTATGAAAACTTACCCAGGGATAACTTAACACCTGTAAGCACACCAAATGATCTGGCTTATGTGATTTATACTTCGGGGACGACAGGCATGCCAAAGGGCATATTGATCAGCCATACATCGCTGGTAAACAGGCTGTTATGGCAACAATTGACGTATAATTTCACTAGTGTAGATAAGATTCTCCAAAAAACACCCTATGGTTTTGATGTATCCGTATGGGAGTTGTTATTGCCCATGATATGTGGAGCCCAATTAATATTGATGAAAAAGGATTTGCATAAGTCGCCTGAATATTTGCATAAAATGATTAGACACGATGGTATTACTAAACTTCATTTTGTGCCAAGTATGCTTGAAGCCTACCTGGAATATGTTGAACAATTACCCATAAACCAAAGATCGCTGCTTAGCGTAACCGACATTTTTTGCAGTGGTGAGGCACTATCACGTCACCTCTCCAATAAATTCAAAAAGCTATTCCCTGAGGTGCGTTTAAATAATCTTTATGGACCAACGGAAGTGACTATTGATGTCAGCTCATACAATGATATTCAGGAAACGAATAACATCATCCCTATTGGTCGACCTATACAAAATATAAAGTTCTATGTACTTGATGGCAATAAACAGCTCACTCCCGTTGGGATCATTGGAGAACTTTACATTGCTGGTGTTGGTGTTGCTCGTGGTTATTTAAATAAAGCCGAACTGACCAGCAAAAACTTTATGATCAACCCGTTTGCAAGCGAACAGGATAAACAAAACGGTTATGGGTGGTTATACAAAACAGGTGATTTAGTCAGATGGCTGGTTGATGGCAACGTACAATATCTAGGCAGAAATGACGATCAAATCAAAATTAATGGGCAAAGAGTTGAAACAGGTGAAATTGAAAATAAACTGTTGCAGTTTCGAGGGATTAAGCAGGCTTGTGTTTTAGCTAGAAGTAAAAACCAACATCAACAAAATAAAAAGGAAGGGATTAAGGATCAGACTTACTTAGTCGCATATCATGTCAGTGACCGCGCTGTGGATGAAAATGATTTAATCGATTACTTAAGAAGCGTGTTACCAAATTATATGGTGCCAGCTGTTTTTATACCTATGGAAGAATTTCCGCTAAGTATCAATGGAAAATTAGACAAAAAAGGATTTCCAACGCCAATATTTAACACGAAAAACAATTTCGTTGCACCAGGAGATAGGGTCGAAAGTCAATTATGCCAGATATGGCAGGACGTTTTAAAACTCGAGCAAATAGGTGTTGATGATGATTTTTTCAAACTCGGTGGTGATTCTATTTTGAGTATACGAGTTGTTTCAAAGGCTAAACATTTAGGAATAAATCTCTCAGTAAACGATATATATCTCTACCGCACTATTAGTAAGATTGCAAAACAAGCCAACCTGAGTGATGCCTTTGACCATGAGTCCTATCAGCCCTTTTTATTGCTTGATAAAGCACCGCAAAATGAACTTCTACAGAAATTAAATTTAAGCCATGAACATCTTGAGGATATTTACCCTGCTGCCTATTTACAGACGGGCATGTTTCTTGAACAAGAAAGATCGATTAATGATGACACCTATCATGATGTGTTTTCCTACACCATAAACCATCCGTTTGATCATGCCAAACTCGCCAGCACATGGGAATTTTTAGTTAAAAAGCATGCGCTTTTGAGAACTTGTTTTGTCAGGGATCAAATCCATGGATACGTTGCCATTCAACATAAAACCTGTCTAAACCTTAGTGATAAGATCAGTATTCATGAGGAAGCTTTATTTGATCAATATTTTGCTGCAGAAAAACATAATGCCTTTGACATAGGTGATGCGGGTTTGTTTAGGATCATTATTATCGATATTCTGCCTGACTCGTTTAAACTGATCTTTTCGTTCCACCATGTTATTGCCGATGGTTGGAGCATTGCATCACTTATGTCGGAATTTGCGGGGATATATATTGATAATCAGCAAATTGAAGCAAAGAAACTGCCTTACTATGGTGAGTTTGTTCATAATGAAAAAAATGCCATCGCAAACGAGGACGATAAAAGTTTTTGGCACAGTTATTTAGCCAACAGCCAATTTGTTACAGCGAACTTGAACCTGGATAACCCATTGCCAACAAATGAGTTACATGTGTGTTCGTTTAAGTTAAACAGCGCACAGAATCAAGCCGTTTTTAGTGCTGCGGAAAAACTGAATGTCCCAATAAATCTTGTTTTTTTAGCTTTATATCAAGTTTTAGTTTCTACCTTTACGGCGCATCGGGAAGTGATTATTGGTTTGGTTGCTAACAACCGACTGGAAAAAACTGGTGGAGACCAACTGTTTGGACTTCATCTTAATACCATTCCACTGAAACAAAATATTGTGAACCAATCGCTTCGAGAGTTGCTGGTTGAAACAAGAAAAAACCATGAAGTAATCAACGCTTATAGAATGTACCCTTACGGACAAATTAAGTCTGATTTGGCAAAAGAGGATGACTTATACCAGTTTGCTTATAATTATGTTCACTTCCACTCGATAGAAAATCGATATCAACATGGACAAATTGGAGAATCCAAGCGTTTTGAAAAGACAAATATTCCGTTTGTTTTAAGTGTTTTTAGATTAGGAAATGAATTCAATCTAGAGCTTTTAGCCCACGATAGCTTTATAGATCAGCAAATGCTTAAACAATTAAAACCGTACTTCTTGTACTATGTTAGCCAATGTGAAAACATTGATGGCAAGCACTCACTCAAAAAGATACCAGAAAGTGAGTTCAACAAAATGGTATATCAATGGAATCAAACTGACAGACCTTATCCCAAAGACAAAACCATTTATCAGTTATTTGAAGAGCAGGCTGCAAAAACGCCTGATAATATTGCTGTGGTCTTTGAAAACCAGCAGTTGACCTATACAGAACTGAATGCCAAAGCCAATCAACTGGCAAGGTATTTAAGGTCGCTGACCAATATTCAACCTGATAGCTTCGTTGCCTTATGCCTAGATAAAAGCCTCGAGATGATTATTGGTATTTTAGGGATTCTCAAATCAGGCGCGGCTTATGTGCCAATTGATCCGAATTATCCTGACGAAAGAATCAAATATATCCTGAATGACACTAAGGCAGCTTGCTTGCTAACGCAGTCCTGGCATATTGCAAGACTGCAAAGCCTTTCAAAAGCAAAGATCATTTCTTTGGACACTCATTGCTGTGGAAGCTTATCAAAGGATAACTTAATACCTGTAAGCGCATCAAATGATCTGGCTTATGTGATTTATACTTCTGGCACCACAGGGAAGCCTAAAGGTGTTATGGTTGAACATAAAAGCCTTGTGAACACGGTTTGTTTTTTAACAAGCCTTTATCATCTGAAAGACCAGGATCGCCTGACTCAATTTTGCTCGATTTCTTTTGACGTTGCCTATGCTGAAATATTCACACCCATTTCTAAAGGCGCTTCTTTGCATATATTTTCAAGTGAAATAAGAGGAAATCCAGGTAAAATCATGGATTATCTTAATAGACATAAGATAACCCATACCTACCTGCCACCCGTTGTATTAGCAGAACTGCCACACCAGACTGCTACGCATTTAAAAACCATCTCTTACGCAGGTGAGCCATGCAATGCTAAAGTAGCAGCATACTGGAGTAGTCAAGTTCAGTTATTTAATTTGTATGGTCCAACAGAGACAACCATTTATGCTCAGTATAAGCATATCAATTATGACGAAGTACGACAGATTGGTACGCCAATCGATAACACGACAGCCTATGTATTTGACGAGTCTTTTAATTCTGTGCCAATCGGTGTTATTGGTGAATTGTACATTGGTGGTGCAGGTCTAGCACGTGGTTATCTCAACCAAGCTGAACTTACCGCTGAAAAGTTTATTGCCAACCATTTTGCCACTGAAACAGATAAAACCAATGGCTATGATAGGCTTTATAAAACAGGTGATCTGGTTAGATGGCTGCCTGATGGCAATTTAGAATATATTGGACGCAAAGATGCTCAGGTTAAAATCAGAGGCTTTAGAATTGAACTCTCTGAAATTGAAAGTGCCTTAATGGAGATCAAAGGAATTGAACAAGCAGTTGTGATTAATCGAGCGATTAATGATGAACCGTATTTGTTTGCTTACTATATTGCCCATGATCAGATAAATCCCCGATCTATCCTGGATCAATTAACTCAAAAGCTGCCGCAGTATATGCTGCCAGCTGCTGCTGTACAGATTGATAATATTCCTTTAACCCTTAACGGCAAAATAGATATTAATGCTTTGCCTTTGATTTCATTTCAAAGCGCTCAAGTTTATATTGAGCCAAGGACGGAACAAGAAAGAATTGTTTGTCAGGCTTTTTCAAGTGTATTGTTGATTGAAAAAATAGGCATAGATGATGACTTCTTTAAGCTCGGTGGCAACTCGATTAAAGCCATTCAATTAGCCGTAATTTTACAGGCAAACTTTAATATTCAGGTATCTGAGCTATTTGATTTACGCACCCCGCGGAAATTGGCAGAAAATCGTGAGATTAGTCATGATTTACTGATTGATAAGCTCAAGCAAATTAAACACAATTATGTTAATTACGCCAATAACTCATTGGATAAAAAATCTTTAGCTAAAAAGGAAAAATATTTGGCAGAAGTTGCTAGTATGCCAAATATATTTTACACAACAAAACCCATTAAAAACGTATTACTCACAGGGGCTACCGGATTTCTGGGTTGCAATTTATTAAACCAATTATTAATTTCAACACCTTATCGAATTTATCTGTGTGTTAGAGCTAAAGATAAACAACACGCTCTAGAGCGTATGGCACATAAATATCAGTTTTATTTTGATATCTCACTTGAAGATAATTTTAGTGATCGTATCGTTTATATTCCCTGTGATTTAGAAAAAAGACAAATAGACGTATCAGATGATCAATATTATCAACTAAGCCAGAATATCGATAGTATTATCCATTGTGCTGCATTGGCAAAACACTACGGTATTGAACAGGTATTTTATAATGCTAATGTAAAATCAACGATTCATTTACTTAAGCTTTGTGAGCTCACTAACCTAAAAGACTTTCATTATATTTCGACTTACTCTGTGATGACAGGCATTACCAACGATAGTGAAACTATCCTTACTGAAGATGATGAACTAACAGTTGATGGCGAGTGGAACTCGCCTTACACCAAAACGAAATACCTAGGTGAGATCAATACGATTAAGTGGCGTGAAAAAGGGATCAAGAGCAATATCTATCGCGTTGGGAACCTGGCGTTTATGCAGCAAAATGGCAAGGTACAGGAAGATGTTAAAGATAACGCATTTGCTACCTATATTACCTTTATCCGCAAATTAGGCTGCATTGCTGATAATATGAATGAAGTGGAGATTTCACCTGCTGATATAACCGCAACAGCCATTGTTAAAATGTTTGATAAACAGGATTTAAGTAATCGTACCCATCACGTATTTAATCCGAATAAAATTCAATTAGCAAAGATGCTAAGTACAAAAAATCATAAAATTAACA
>JACCDZ010171377.1_pt1 | contig 11794 bp, 16 predicted proteins | sample 7449551 | NCBI WGS metagenome assembly JACCDZ01 (sample SAMN15323452, study PRJNA562643) | freshwater metagenome | isolation source: river surface water | place: USA:Blue River Watershed | collected 2017-08-18
CGCTGGTTGTGTATGCTTTCTTCAGAGCCAGCGGTCAATCGCGCAAGTTGCGGGCGGGCAGTTACGAGTTGAACGAGGGCAACACACCGCTCGATTTGCTGCGAAAACTCAGCCGTGGTGAAGAAAGCCTCAAAGCTGTCAGCCTGATTGACGGTTGGACCTTCCGCCAATTCCGTACCGCACTGGCCAAGGCCGACGGGCTCAAGCACGACACCAAAGACTTGAGCGACGAACAAATCATGGCCCAACTGGGCATGCCGGGCGTGGCTCCCGAAGGCCGGTTTTTCCCTGACACCTACACCTACGGCAAAGGCACATCCGAGCTGCATGTGATGCAGCGTGCCGCCAACGCCATGACCAAACAATTGGCCGCTGCATGGGGCCAACGCCAGCCGGACATTCAAATCAAAACCATCGATGAGGCCTTGATCTTGGCCAGCATCGTTGAAAAAGAAACAGGCCGCGAAAGCGACCGCACCACCATCAGCCGCGTGTTCCACAACCGTTTGGCCATTGGCATGCCTTTGCAAACAGACCCAACCGTGATTTACGGCATGTTCGATGACTTTGATGGCAACCTGCGCCGTGCCGACCTGCGCACCGACCACCCCTGGAACACCTACACCCGCAAGGGCCTGCCACCCACGCCCATCGCCATGCCTGGGCGCAATGCCTTGAAGGCTGCTGTGCAGCCAGCCCCCAGCAATGCCTTGTACTTTGTGGCCAAGGGCGATGGCACCAGCTACTTCAGCGCCACGCTGGAAGAGCACAACGCAGCCGTCAACCGCTACCAACGCAAAGCATCTGGTGCAGGACAGTGATGCCGAACAGGCAAAATAGTGGGCTATGACAAAAACAGGTCTGTTCATCAGTTTTGAAGGCATCGACGGCGCAGGTAAGTCCACGCACATCGAGGGTTTGGCTGCGGCATTCAAAGCGCAAGGCCGCCAAGTCACGCTCACCCGCGAGCCCGGCGGCACGCCATTGGCTGAAAAGCTGCGTGAGCTGGTACTTCACGATGCGATGGATCCGCTCACTGAGGCGCTTCTGGTGTTTGCAGCCCGACGCGACCACCTAAATCAAGTGATTGAACCCGCCTTGACCCGTGGCGATGTGGTGCTGTGCGACCGCTTCACGGACGCCACCTTTGCCTACCAAGGCGGTGGCCGTGGTTTTGATTTGACCGTGCTGCGACAACTCGAACAATGGGTGCAGGGCAGGGCAGAGGGCTTGCGTCAGCCCGATGTGACCGTGTGGTTTGAACTTGACCCTGCCATTGCTGCCGAACGTTTGGCCAGCGCACGCGTGCCGGACCGTTTTGAAGCTCAACCTGTGGCGTTTTTCCAGCAAGTGTCTGACGGCTATGCCGCCAGAGCCGAAGCCGATGCACCACGTTTTGTACGCCTCAACGCAGCCCAAACACGCGAAGCCGTGTGGCAGCAACTGCACCAGAACTTTGTGCAGCGCGGTTGGTTGAGCGCGAATTGAGATCCGGCGCGGCATGACCGAAACCACCACACACGCAAGGCCCGTATTGAGCCCTTGGATTCAAGGCCAGCTCACCACACTGCTGGAGCGTCGCGGCCATGCGTGGCTGCTGCAAGGCCCCTCGGGCTTGGGCCAATACACGCTGGGCCTTGAACTAACCCGCGCTTGGCTGTGCGAAGCCCCGACCAAGCAGGGTGCTTGCTACCAATGCCGCAGCTGCCATGCAGTGGATGTACGCACCCATGCCGACCTAGCCACTCTCATGCCCGAAACCTTGGCGCTAGAACTGAATTGGCCTCTCGACGAGAAAACCCAAAAAGACCTCGACGACAAAAAACGCAAGCCCAGCAAAGAAATTCGCGTCGAAGCCGCCCGCGACATGGTGGCATTCAGCCAACAAACCCGCTCTGGCGGTTCGACCAAAGTGGTGTTTGTGTACCCCGCCGAGCGCATGAATCATGTGACAGCCAACACCATCCTCAAAACCCTCGAAGAACCGCCAGGCGAATGCCGATTTGTGCTGGCCAGCGAGGCTGCGCACCAGTTGCTGCCCACCATTCGCAGCCGCTGTCAGACCCACACTATGATTTGGCCCAGCGAGGCTGAGGCCCTGAGTTGGCTGCAAAGCCAAGGCATTGCGGCAGCCGAGGTGGCTGTGTTGCTGCGTGCCGCAGGCGGACGGCCCGAAGATGCGCTGGACCTTGCCAATGCGGGTCTCAAAGCGTCGCATTGGGCGGCTTTGCCCAAAGCTGTGTTGCGTGGCGATGTGAGCGCAGTGTCTGACGCCACGCCCTCGCAGGCCATTGCCATGCTGCAAAAGCTCTGTCACGACTTGTTGGCCTTGCGCACGGGCGGTGACCCTCGCTTCTTTTTGCCAACCGATTTGCCAGAGGCTGGCACTGTGAGCTCGCTGACTCAGTGGTCCAAAGACCTGATAGATGCTGCCCGCACCGCCGAACACCCCTACAACGCTGGCTTGATGTTTGAAGCTTTGGTCGCCCGCGCCCAAACGGCTTTGCGCGCCAAAGACTAATTGACGCTCTTTTGTTCAAAACCCAATGTTCACCGACTCCCACTGCCACCTGAATTTTCCAGAGCTGGTTGAAAACATTCACACCATTCGCGACGACATGGCCAACGCGCAAGTCACGCGCGCCTTGGTCATCAGCACCACGCTGGAGCGTTTTCCAGAAGTCCATGGCTTAGCCACTCAATTCGACAACTTCTGGTCGACCGTAGGCGTGCACCCCGACAACGAAGGCGTGCAAGAACCCACGCTCGACGACCTGCTGACCCGCGCCAAACTCCCCAAAGTCGTGGGCATCGGCGAAACTGGCCTTGATTACTACCGATTAGGCGAGCGCACCGTGGCCGACATGGAGTGGCAACGCAACCGCTTTCGCATCCACATCCAAGCCGCGCAGCAAACTCAGCTGCCCTTGGTCATTCATACCCGCAGTTCATCGGCAGACACTGTAGCGATTTTGAAAGAGCAGGGCGAAGACGGCTCAGCAGGCAGCGCAGGAGGCGTGTTTCATTGCTTCACCGAAACCGCTGAAGTAGCCCGTGCAGGCCTAGACCTCGGGCTTTACATCTCGTTTTCTGGCATCTTGACCTTCAAAAATGCCCAAGACCTGCGTGACGTGGCCGCATTTGTGCCGATGGACCGCATCCTGATTGAAACCGATAGCCCGTATTTGGCCCCTGTGCCACACCGTGGCAAAACCAATAATCCGTCTTATGTGCCATTTGTCGCCAAACAAATTGCCGAGATCAAAGGCATGACTGTTCAAGCCGTGGCTGAAGCCACCAGCCGTAATTTTGACCAACTTTTCAGCGGCGTTTTAAAATGAGAAAATACTTTAAGTATTTTTTATATCTATATGTTTTTATTGGATATTCTTTATCCAATGCAGGTTCGTATGATGACTTTATTTCTGCCGTCATTTTCGACCAACCCGAAACTATTGAAAAACTGTTAGCACGTGGTTTTGACCCGAATACACCCAATGAAAAGGGTGTACCCGGCTTGCTTGTCGCAATTCAATCACCATCGCCTAAATCAGCCATGCTGCTAGCGAAGCACCCACAAACGAATGTCAATGCCAGCAATCAGCATGACGAAACTGCACTCATGCTTGCCGCCATCACGAACCAACTTGAACTCGCCAAAGTTCTGATTGAGCGGGGCGCTGATGTGAACAAAGCTGGCTGGACACCGTTGCATTACGCAGCCACCCATGGTCATCGGGGAATGATGCGTTTGTTAATTGAGCATGATGCCTACATCGATAGCGAAGCTGCCAATGGAAATACGCCATTGATGATGGCCACGGCAACAGCATCACCGTTAGCAGTGAAACTTCTTTTAGAAGAAGGCGCTGATCCCACATTGATGAACAGTGCGAACGCTTCTGCTCTGGATATAGCCTTACAGAATGACAAGCAACAGAGCGCTTTTTACATTCGCGCATTTACTGAGTCTTGGTTTATTCAAAATCCAATCGTAGAAGAGAGCCCAGCCAAGTAGAGCCACTGCAGAGCCGCCCTCAGCCGCGGTTTTAGTTGGATTCTTAATTTTACATAATATACATCGTATGAATTTATATACGGTTCAAGTTAATGATCTGCATGCGCCCAAAGCAACAAAGCATCGCGTTCTTCAACCACCAAATCAATCTTTTGGCCCACAGGCAAACACAACTTTGTAGACACATGACCAAAAGGCAAGTCAGTCAATACGGGCGCTTTGATTTGCGTGCGCAACCAATCCACCACGCTTTGAAGTTTGAAGCCTTTGTCATGGGGCGTGAGTTTGTAGTTGCTGAATTGCCCCAACACAATTGCTTTTTGTTGCGCCAACACGCCCGCATGCAAAAGTTGCGTGAGCATGCGTTCAATGCGGTACGGATGTTCGCCGACATCTTCCAAGAACAACACGCCATTTTTGATCTGTGGGAAATAGGGCGTGCCGAGCAATGACACCAACACCGCCAAATTACCGCCCCAAAGCACCGCATCGTGCGCCCACACAACAGGGCGGCGTTTGTCGTTGGCAGCAGCACAGGCTTTGGAGAATTGCCAACCCGCGCCCTCGCCCTGCCCGCTGACCATGTCGTCAAAGCAAGCTTCCATGATGTCGTCTGGCTGCTCTGCGCCAAAGTCTTCGCCTAAGGCAGGACCAGCCCATGTGACCGAACCAGTCTTAGACAGCACGGCGTTTTGAAATGCCGTGAAATCGCTCAAACCTACAAACTGCGTGCCTTTGGCAATGGCTTTGGCGACGGCTTTGTATTTGATGCTGGGCAGAATACGTGTCAGCCCATAACCACCACGAGAAATGAGTGCCACATCTGCACCGCTGTCAGCAGCACGATGAATGGCTGCCAAGCGGGTGGCGTCATCGCCAGCAAAGCGGGTGTGGCTGCTGAGTGCATCTGCATCCAACTCAACCTCATGACCGAGTTGTTTCAGGCGGGCCACGCCACGTTTGAAAGCTGCTTTGTCGCGCACCGCGCCGCTGGGGGAATAGATGTAAATGTGAGCCATGCCCACATTGTCGTGGCAAATGCTGTGCGTTATTTAGCTTCAGCCGAAGCCAACAAAGTGCTCAACGCACGAGGCCCCGCCAAATGCCCTCGGTCTGGGTAAGGTGCATCACGTAAATCGGCTGGCAAGTCTGCCACTTCAACCCAACGGATCGGCAAAGCCAACTGGGTTAACAAGGGGGCCATCACACGCGGCGCATGCAAAGCCAAAGGTGCGGGTTGCAAAAGGGCTAAAAACTCACGCAACACTTGGGCATGCCATGCAATCCGATGGGTCGCAACTTTTTTAGGCTTGTCAGACAAACCAAAGCCGGGTAAATCCAAAGCAATCACAGGCGCTGCAGAAAGTAGCTGCGGCACATATTGCGCACTCCAACCATCAAAGCTATGCAAATACACGTGCGGAGCCAGTTGTGTGTCTTGGCGGTTGTCATACCAATGCAAACGCAAGCCATTCAAAGCGGGTAAGTCAGCCGTGTACTGCGACAGCGTCAAAGGCAAATCCAACCCCGCCAATACGCTATCTGAAGTACGCAAAGCATCTTCACGCAAAGGCACTTTGCCGAGTTGTTGTTGCACTCGGCGTGTTTCAAAAAAACCTTGCAACACCTGCGCGCATTCATCGGCCAGCACCCCGCCAGTCACTTGTGTTTGGTGGTTAAGTTGTTGGTGCGAAAACAGATTGAGCACAGAGCCCACCGCACCTGTTTTGGGCTCAGTCGCGCCAAACACCACACGCTTGAAACGTGCATGCAAAGCCGCCCCACTGCACATGGCGCAAGGTTCTAGGGTCACATACAAGGTGCAGTCCTCCAACCTGTAATTACCCAGCGTTTGGGCGGCCGAACGCATGGCGTTGACTTCGGCATGGGCCGTGGGGTCGTTGCTGCGCAAAGGTGCGTTGTGAGCAGAGGCAATCACCTGCCCTGCCCTGACCACCACAGCGCCCACCGGAACTTCACCGGCCTGTGCGGCGGCTTGCGCTTGGCGCAGAGCCAACTGCATGAAACCCATGTCTTCAGGCGAATGCGTCATGGCTTAACCATGCCAAGCTTGACCATCCATTCGGCCAAGGCTTTTTCATCGGGCGAGCCTTGTGCATATGCCGCATGCATGGACACATGTGATTCAGGTCGATGTTGATTGAGTTTGAGCTTGCATTGCAAGTCGGTGATGCGCAGCTCAAACGCCACGATGGCACTGAGCATCTTGTGTTGGTAGTCTTCAGCCAAGCCTCGCCATTGCTTGGCATAGGGTGGCTCGTGGTCGCCAATGAGCTGTTTGAGCAAACGGTCCTTGGATTGGGGCTCTTCCACCAAAGTGGCTTCGACCCTGGCATGCACCGCCAAGTAACTCCACGTGGGCACACGCGTGAGGTCGGGGTACACCTTGGGCGACATATAGGCCTGCGGGCCCATGAAGGTCACCAATGCTTGTGGGCGGGATTGCAAGTAGCGCCAATGCGGGTTGGCCTTGGCGCAGTGACCGAGCAACATGTGCTGGCCATCGCGATGACTTAAATGAAGAGGGATGTGTGTGACGCAGGGAAAACCATCGTCGTCCACACTGATGAGGTTAGCCAATGGATGCGCCCGCATGAGAGCGAGCGCATGGGCCTCATCTTTGGCTTTGAACTGCGGGGGCAGATACACGCCAAATGACCGAACACGGTCCGTTTAGAAACGACGCTTGACGGCGGGGCCGCCTGGGGCCTTGCCTTCGATGTGACGGAATGTCACGCGGGCTTTGTTCATGTCGTAAGGCGACAGTTCAACCGTGACCTTGTCGCCTTCGATGATGCGAATGCGGTGCAGGCGCATTTTGCCGGCGGTGTATGCGATCAGGGAGTGACCGTTTTCCAGGGTGACGCGGTAGCGAGAGTCGGGCAAGACCTCGGTCACGACACCCTTCATTTCGATCATTTCTTCTTTTGCCATGTACTCAGTGTTCTCTAATTTAAAAATCAAGCCCAAAGCGGGCAATTGCTAGCAGCCCATGATTGTAGGTCGTTTGGGCGTTGCGCAGTTTTATGCCTGGGTGGGCTGACCGACAAAGGCCTTGTTCGCGATTTTCCAGCCGTCTTGGGTGTGGAGCAGCACAAAGTAGTCGGTAAACGTCGTGGCACCGTGCACAAGCGTGACGCGAGCGCTGGCGGCTGATCCGACGACTTCGATCCAATCGATGCGACGACGGCGAGTAGCTTCGTCTGCGGCTGGCTTGCCGCCAAAACGTTGACAGTAAATGTCGAGTGTCCAAGAGGTGAACACGCCTTCACGCATGGATTCGATATGAGCGGTCGGCAAAAACGCTTGTCGCATATAGCTCGCATCGTCATGTGCATGACCGAGAAAATACTGCTCAATCGGCGCACAGGCCGCAAGCTGCTCTTTCGTCAATGCAGAGTTGCTTTGGGTTGGGTGAGTCATTTCGATGCGTCCTTTACGAATTATTCCCACTCATTTGTCAACAGTGTCGCCTTTTTGAACGTATTTGTCAGACGTTGAATGATGTTGAATCGAGGCATTTTTCGGCTGTTACCGTCACTTTTACCGTCATTTTTTGTTCCGTACTTTCGCACAATCCACCATGATTGTGGCACGGTATCACTCAGTCAACAGAGGAATATAGAAATCTGACGGTAAAGGCCCCTACCGTGGCAGGTTGTGACGGTAAGAGTGGAAAGATTAACGGTACGCCTTGGTAAGTCGAACCCTCCGAAAAGCAGTCAAAATCAACTAGCACCATGCTGTTTAAGCAGCTCTATCATTTGAGTGTGGTTCTGCTTTGAAGCTAATGAAAGCGCGGTGGAATTTTTGTGACTTACAAGATTCACATCTGCACCACCGTTTATCAGGACTTGGGCAATTTTGAAGTGATTGTTTCGTGCGGCGTACATCAATGCCGTGGCCCCGCTAACGCTTACATCATCTACGTCTGCGCCGAACTCTAGCAATTCAATCACCCGCTGCAAGTCACCTTTGGCTGCAGCAACCATGAGCTCAGACAGCCCATCATCTTCGATTTTTTGCTGCTCCCTTACTTGTTCTAGGTCTTCCTTTGTTAGCGTCCGTTCATACAACCACTTAATGAGCGCGAATGCAATGACAACGACTGTAACAATAATGCCAACTAATGTATGCGCCATTTGGTCAGCAATGCCGTTGATAAACAACGTTAAAACAAGCAAACCACCCATTTCAAAAGATGACCTATTCACCCGCTTTTGACGCTGTACGTGAATTACTTTAGTAGGTTTGAGGGGCAAGTGTTCCCCACGCTCAGCAAAAATTTCTTCAATAGCTTTATGTGCCTCTTCCGCTAAATTGTTGCCTAAAGCACGTTTTTCAAGCAGATGTTCGCTTGTGTAGTTTGCAAATATTTCTTTAAATTTATTCAATCTAGCGTCCTCTTTAAACCGCAGAAGCAGACATCAGTTGCTAAACCCTAGCCGTGACTTAGGTCGATTGTTTGTCCGAGTCTGTTGAGCTTGGCAATGCCTTGGACAGTGACCCGAGCGCGGGATGCGACAGGTGCTCCAGCACCAGCTCCTTGATCCCCTGCAGCTCCTGCAGCGTCGGCGCTGGCTGCTTCTGCATCCGCTGCACGAGCAGCGTCTCGAAGCTCGCGCACTGTTGATCCGTCAGCGCCTTCAGCTCGTCCCGCGAGAAGACCTGCGAGGCCGCCTCTGAGATAGCGTTCGCATTAGGTTTGAGTTGTAGGGCTTTCACTTGAATTGATTTTTAACGCTTACTTGACTTGTTGATGATGTCCAACAGTAGTTCAAACAAAATCTGCAAAGCCAGCATCAACACCAAATAAACGATTAATACTAAAAGACCCCACCAAGCCGAATATATTGGAGGCGAATTCAGCATTTGTAGACCGAAAGTAATCATGGTTGTTGTTGCCCATGCGGCAGCGCCCTCACCATTGTGTCTTACCCCAGTGATGCCAATCCCCCCTTTTAGGAACCGCCACCCTGAATTCGCATTTAAAAAAAACCAGACAGCAACAGGCCAGGCCCACGAAACTTCATTAAAAAGGGCAAGCCAAAGAGCGTAAAAAATTGCAAGGAAAGAAATCCCGGTTGATAAAACAAGCATCATTCCGAGAAGAGCGTTCATACATCCACTTTTTAGGTTTGATTTATCAAATAAGGTCTCTGTTACAACCCAAAATGCGTTGATTAGACCGTGGTTGATCCTACATCAAAAGATCAAAGTTGCGGGATGCCACACCGTACGATCAAACATGCTGGGAGCCCAGTGCTTGCCTCAATGGGAAGGGCTATTCGGGAAGTAAGAAAGGAAAAGGGTCTCAGCCAGGAAGCTGCTGCATTCGATGTAGGACTAGACCGCGCCTACTACGGTGGTGTTGAACGAGCTGAAGTCAACATATCAATGGCTGCCTTCGTTCAGATATGTCGTGGCCTGGACATAAAGCCAAGTGAGATGCTAAGCCGGGCAGGAATGTAAATATCTAGATATTAAATCTAAAGAGGACAGGTCAGCTATGCAGCGTTTGCGTGTGCGTTTACAAATGCATTCACTCTTCAAAACAATATAGAGTTGAGTTGTAAAAGTTACTTTGTGTATTTACTAAAGTGCATGCCGTTGTCTCGACTGCCTTGCGGAACGTTTCGTCATTACCTTCAATGTAGGCACCCGTCATTGTTGGAAAGAACAACAACAGGCACGTTCCTCAACGTCTGGACGAAAGACCCTTTCACAGCTCACATAGAAATTGTTGCAGTCAACCAATGCAATCTGCGCGATCATAGCCCAACTTCTTCAACCTTCACCGTCTTGAGCATGATTGGTTTGACCAAGATCTTGTAGCTATCGAGATCAAAGTCATTCGACTTGAATTCGGTCAGTCTGCTGGGTGTTTCAGTCCTAGAACACTGGGTGCCTAGGTAACACCAGTTATTCACTCGGTGGCGTTGCACCCAATCGCCTGACTCCTCGATCAGATCAATTGGCCCATTGAACGGCCACACCTCAACTTGTAAGTCCAGCAGCGCTGAGAAAAGTCGCTGGTCATGCACCTGTCTGTCTTCTTGTCCAACACATGCACCTAAGCACGTCTTGATTTGAAGACCGAAACAGCCACGTTTGGAAGTTTTCTCTAGCCCAAGAACTGACAAGCAAAGGAGGTGCTGCTGAGCCAACTCTCTAAGCTTGGCATTCGCTGCATGAGATGAGGAAAACAAGCCATAGAGTCCAGGTGTTGCACCTAGGCTGATTATTTTGCTAACCACAATTTCAGGCGATACGCCCTGCCCTGTTTGCTTCAATCGTATTGAGCACAGGGTACGGACACGGCGAAGGCGTTGATTGAACAATGGGTTTTGCTCTTTGATCATTCGGGACTCAAGCAACAGAGCACCAATCTCCCCCGCCGTCTCAATGAAGTCAATTCGACGAGTCTGAGCAATCATGCTTGCCTCGTCTGGCGCTCTCAAGTGGGTCATTACACGAGCGCGGATATCTACGCTCTTACCAATGTACAGAGGCAGCGTGCCTTCGCCCTTAAAGATGTAGACACCAGATGTACGCGGCAAAACCGCCAGACTTTCTGGATTGATCTTGTGATCAGGAGTCGCTGAATCCGTACGTGTCATGGCTCAACACAACTTGTGCAAGTTGAAGGTGACAACACCCCAAACAACAAAGTCATCTTCTTCCTTGATTACGCGCAGTATATAGATGGGATTATCGGCAACCAGCTTCACAACCCCACCACGACGATAGAGCCGCTTAACTGTGAACTCATTGTTTAGTTGGGCGATCACGATGTTGTTGTGCTTGGGGTCCATGCTGCGGTCAACATACGGACCTACGATCTAAATGGCAGCTTTGCAGCGATAGCGACCGGCCGAACTGAGGTGCTTGGTTCATATTGCTCAGTAAAAGCCGTCAATGACTCACTGAGCATTGCGGTGACATGAACGACCGATATCGAAGGAACTGCAGTCGACTTGCTTGGCTGGTTAGCCGGTCGCACCGAAAGCGCGTGGCTGAAAGTCCGCTACTCGAACCGGTGAATTCACGCTCTCGACCCTTTCCTGCCATTCGATATTGAAGTAAACAGTCGTTCATGAATTCAGTCTTCGAGCCGAATCAAGCGACCAAATCAAACACGCTTGTCGAGAGCAATGCGTGAGGACCTCTTTAACAGCCAGAGGATGATCATGAAGTTCATCGCATTCCAGGCAATGCCATTTATGAATGCCGCTTGGTAACGACCAGTCAAGTCAAAGATCGCGCCCGAAACCCATCCTCCAAAAGCCATCCCAATCAGGGTGCCAAGGATGACGCTGCCAACCCGAGCACCAGCTTCCTTCGGGGAGAAGTGTTCGCGGATGATGATGGCGTACGACGGGACGATACCGCCTTGGAAAAGACCAAACAAAGCAGAAATTACGTACAGCGAAGTCATATCGTCAAACGGCAAGAACAGCACCAAGGCCAAGCATTGCAATGCAGAACCGACCAGAAGGGTTTTGAGACCCCCGATGTGATCTGAAATCCAACCTGAGGCCAATCTACTGACGATGCCAAAGCCCAGCATCAAAGAAAGCATCTCGGCACCCCTTGCTGCGCCAAACCCCAGATCAGTGCAGTACGCCACGATGTGTACCTGTGGCATTGACATCGCAAAACAGCATCCGATAGCTGCAATAAACAGTGCGAGCTGCGCGTGTTTTGGTAAAAGCCCGAAAGGTGTATCGCTGGTGTGACCGGAAGTAACTGCCG
>JACCDZ010316513.1_pt1 | contig 11791 bp, 8 predicted proteins | sample 7449551 | NCBI WGS metagenome assembly JACCDZ01 (sample SAMN15323452, study PRJNA562643) | freshwater metagenome | isolation source: river surface water | place: USA:Blue River Watershed | collected 2017-08-18
AAAATCACCATCAGCTTGACTGATCTCGGGAAAAGTTCTGCCCGCAAGTAAAACAAGAATGGGCTTGGGATATGAAGAACTAACAGGATTTGAACTCATAGAGATTACCTCCAACAGCTGATTGGCCCGCATTGTAACAGTCGCAGACAACTTGCCCAGCCCAAGAACAAAGCCTTAACATGCGTTAAAAAGCAGGAACCTTGTGTTATGCCCCACATATTAATTTTGGAAGACGAGCCCTCCATTGCGGAAAGCCTGGTGTTTGTTCTGCAAGCCGAGAGTTTCACCACCCACTGGGAAACACTCGCGGGTAAGGCGCTGGCCTATTTGCAAACCACACCGGTGGATTTGGTGGTGATGGATGTGGGCCTGCCGGATATGACCGGGTTTGAGGCGTGCAAACAGCTGCGCAAATTTTCCGAAGTGCCGGTGATTTTTTTAACCGCGCGCGGCGCCGAACTGGATCGTGTTGTAGGGCTGGAAATCGGTGCGGACGATTATGTGGTAAAACCATTTAGTCCACGCGAGCTAGCTGCACGCGTTAAGGCAATTCTAAAACGCACTCGCGTAGTTACAGTACCTGAAACTGTTTCAACTCCCAGTGCTGGCGCTGCGGACCAAACCGCTACTGTGAATACACTTATTAATACACGCGAATTTATTATCGACAACGACCGCAAATTAATCAGCTACCAGCAACAGCCGCTAACACTCACTCGCCTGGAATTTTCCCTGCTGCAAACGCTGGTTGCACAACCCGGCCGGGTGTTTAGTCGAGATCAATTATTGGATGCGTTGGGCATTAATCCCGACGCGGGTTATGACCGAAATATCGACGGGCATATCAAAACCCTGCGCGCTAAATTGCGTGCAATCGCCCCCGACGCTGAGCCAATAAAAACCCAGCGCGGCTTTGGATATGCTTACCAACCAGATACGCGCCAATAACGCATGCAGTGAAAAAATATGAGCCTTAGTCTGCGGATATTTATTGTTTACCTGCTCTTTGTTGCGCTCTGCAGCTATTTTGTGTTGCGCACTGTGATGGATGAAATTCGCCCCGGCGTACGTCAATCCACAGAAGAAACCTTAGTAGACACTGCCAACTTGCTGGCCGAGTTTTTGCGCGAGCCACTGCTCACTAATCAGTTACAATCGCCGCGAATTAACGAAATATTGCAGGCTTACGGTCAGCGCCAACCCAATGCGACTATTTGGGGAGTCAGTAAGCAGCAAGTGAATCACCGTATTTATGTCACCGATGACAAAGGCATAGTGCTGCTGGATTCCAGCAATATTGCGGTGGGACAAGACTATTCGCGCTGGAACGATGTGCTGCTCACCTTGCAGGGAAAATACGGTGCACGCTCCACACTGGAAACACAGGGCGATGAAAATTCCAGCATTATGTATGTGGCAGCGCCTATTACTCACGCAGGAAAAATTATTGGTGTGGTATCCGTTGCCAAACCCAATCGCAGTTTGCAACCCTACATAGATCGCACCCAACGCCGGCTTGGATTATTGGGTGCAGGGCTAATTTTATTGGGGCTAATTTCCGGAGCGATTTTCTCTTGGTGGTTTAGCCGCGAACTGCGCCGCTTGCGCGAATACGCGCTCAACGTCAGTCAGGGCCAGCGCGCGGTGTTAACGCCGGGTTTGATCCACAGTGGCGAACTGGGACAATTGGCACATGCATTAGAATCTATGCGCAACCAATTGGACGGCAAGGCCTACATTGAACAGTACGTACAAACCCTGACCCACGAATTAAAAAGTCCGCTCGCCGGAATTCGCGCAGCGAGTGAATTATTGCAATCCCCCATGAGCGAAGCGCAACAGCAAAAATTTCTGGCCAATATTGAATCTGAAAGCCTGCGTTTGCAGCAGTTGATAGAACGCTTATTAAACCTCGCGTTAGTTGAACAACAGCAAAGTTTACACTCGCCTGTCATCATCTCGCTCAAACACTTGATTGAATCACTGTTAAATACGCGTGCAGCGCGCATTGCACAGCAAAAAATTCAACTGCAATTATCGCTGGATGAACACGCCGAAATTTACGGCGAAAAATTTTTAATCGAGCAGGCATTATTAAACCTGCTCGATAACGCGCTGGATTTTACACCAGTCGCAGGCCAAATCCTGATTACCGTAGAGCGACAGGATCAGCACTGGGTAATGCGTATCACCAATCAGGGCGAGCCCATTCCCGACTACGCAATGCCGCGTCTGACCGAGCGCTTCTTCTCGCTGCCCCGCCCCACTACTGGCCGCAAAAGCACCGGGCTCGGCCTGAGCTTCGTGCAGGAAGTAATGAATCTGCACCAGGGCCAACTGCAACTGCTCAATACATCCAGCGGGGTTTGTGCACGACTGGAGTTTCCCAAACAAGGCTAATTGGTCAACTCCACATAAACACCACATTACTCCCATATAACCCCCACAGAGGGCTGCGACCATAGGTTCACCAAATCCACAGGGAGAACCTTATGAAAAAGCCACTACTCTTTAAATTAATGACAATTGGGGTATTGATACTCCTGTTGCTGATTCCCGTCGGCATGATTGGTAACTCCATCGATGAACGTCAGCGCTACAGTGAGCAAGTAGTGCAAGAGATCGCCAAAAACTCCAGCTACAGTCAAACCCTCACCGGCCCGGTATTAGTAGTGCCCTACATAAAAACCGAACGTTACGCGCACCTGAATGAAAACAAGGAGCGCATCATGGAGGAGCGGCAAGTAAAGGGAGAGTTGTACTTTTTACCCGAACTGTTACGGGTAGATTCCGACATGTCCACGGAGATGCGCAAGCTGGGCATTTATAGCGCGCACCTTTATCACACGAAAAATAAAATTGATGGGAAATTTGCGGTACCGGAAAATTTTGGCTTAGGCGATGCGATTGTTGATTACCAATTACAGCCCGCTTATGTCGCGCTGGGGATAAGCGATATTCGCGGTATAGACAACTCACTGACCTTGCAATGGAATCAAGCCAGCTTCAACGCCGAGCCCGGCAGCCAACTATCGCTGTTGGGCAATGGTGTACATGTAAAACTCGCCAATATTGACGCGGGAAAAAATTATACCTTTTCGCTTCCCTTGCAATTAAAAGGCACCAGCCAATTTAACCTGGTACCGCTAGGTAAAGAAACACACGTGAGTATGCGATCCGATTGGCCACACCCCAGCTTTATTGGCAACTATTTACCAATCGAACACAGCATCCACCAAACCGGATTTACCGCACGCTGGCAAACCAGCTATTTCTCCACCAATATGGCAGAACAGTTTTATCGCTGTGTCAGCAATCGTGAATGCAATAGCTTTGAACAAAGTCAGTTCGGTGTGAATTTAATTGACCCGATTAATCACTACGTAAAAAGTGACCGTGCGATTAAATACGCGCTGCTTTTTATAGCACTCACCTTCGCGGGATTTTTCCTGTTTGAAATTTTAAAGCGTCTGCAAGTACACCCCATCCAATACGCATTGGTTGGCCTGGCGCTGGCATTTTTCTATTTGCTATTAATTTCCTTATCGGAACATATGGGTTTTTCGCTCGCCTATATTATTTCCGCCAGCGCCTGTATCGGTTTGATCGGCTTCTACGTCAGTTATGTATTGCAAAGCATCGTGCGTGCATTGGGCTTTACCAGTGCCCTGGCGCTGCTTTATGGCTTGCTATACGGTTTGCTCAGTGCAGAAGACTATGCACTGTTGATGGGATCAATACTCCTGTTCTTTGTACTTGGCGCCTTTATGACACTCACCCGCAAAGTGGATTGGTACAACCTGAATAATCCCGGCAAAGCAGTGAGCCAATCATGAAAGTAACGACACAAGTGTATTGGTTGGCGTTTGCAGCACTCGCGAGTTTTATCGGCTGGATTATTTATCAAGCAGATACAGGTGCAAAAAACACCGTGTTTTTGCTAGTTGAAAGTCTACCGTTGGGCGATAAGCTCGGGCATATCTGGCTTTACGGTGCACTCGCCTTATTACTTAATTTGAGCCTGGCATTGCGCCAGGTTCGTGCGAAAAGTTACTCAATTTATTGGGGCAGTCTTATCGTTTTACTTTTTGCACTACTGGAAGAATTGAGCCAACAATTTTTTGCAACGCGCACTCTGGATGCGATGGATTTAGTGGCCGATATCATCGGCGTAGGCCTCGCCGAATTTTTATTGCGCCGCAAAAAAAGCCGGAGCACAAGCCATGATTAATTTTATTGCATCACTGGTTATTTTGTTGGTGCCAGTTTTTATTGGTTACAGACTGGCCAAATTTTGTTGGCAGCAAGGCTGGCTTGCGCGGCTCGCGTTTATTATTTGCACCAGCCTGGTCAGTTTGCACACGCATGCCTATTATTTTCCAGCACAGCCATTAAAAGAACGCTACGCGCTCATGTTGTTGGAAATACACACAACAGAATATTCACAGCTATCCACAAAAGCTGTGAATAACGTTGTGCATGAGTGATTGGTAACAGCCGCAAACCGTGATGACCATTGGGCTGCACTGGATTGATCAATATCGCCCCATAGGCACAAATAGCACGCAGTCGCGCTGTGCATTAAATAAACCCGGCGGGCTGATCCCGACGGGTTATCCCCTAAACTGGCGACCATTAATTAATCAGAATTTGCTAGGTAGTACTGGCAGGCAGTGCGTTTTGCGCGATAACAATCTCCAGCACCTCGATCTTCATGCCAGCGATTATGTAGTTTTGGTCGGCATCATCAGGTAGCACCAAAACCTGGGCAACCGGATGCTAAAGCCCTCCCAAAAAAACAAAAGTGAACGGCATTTGCATCTGTTTAATTTTACTACTCCGTCAATTGCGGGTAGAAACCTATTTCGAATATATAAGCTTCAACTCTTCTGCAGCCGATACTATGCCTTCTGTTGCAGCCTCTTCCATTAAGTGCAAACCGCGCGCCTTGTCTTGCTTTACATCACCAAACCCGTAATACAAATTAAAGCCATAGGTAAATTTCGAATGCGCATGCCCCTGAGTGATGGCGCGTTCAAAATATTCACTGGAACTTTTGGTAGCACTTTCAACAAAATCGCCGTACAGGTAAATAACGCCCAGACGATAGGATGCCTCCGCAACTCCACCTGCAGACGCCAGCTCCAATAACTTCATACTGCGCACTTCAAATTCTTCTTCAGTTTCGCCAGAGCTTTCCAAACTAAAACTGGAATACAAAAATTGTGCATAAGGATCGTCTTTTTCAAGATAAGGTGATAACAATTTATACAATGCTTCAACTTCACCATTTTCTAAAAGTTCTTCTGCATGTTGTTTGATTGAATTTTCCATAAACAGCCTCAGGGCTCAGTGCCCTATAACATAATAATTGTATAAAACCGCTCAACTCATTTTAAGCCGACATCAGCGGAATTTCTTTGCTGAAGGTTTCGCGCATAAACTCGGTGAATAGGCGTATCTTGGAGGAAAGATGGCGGCGATGTTGGTAAATGGCAACGAGGTTACGATCAGCTGATTGCCAATCGTTCATGACTTTAACCAGCTTTCCCTGTTCCAGGTCTTCTTTCAAATAATAATCGGGCAAATAGGCGAGCCCCAAGCCCTGCTTTGCGCCGGCACGTAAACCGTGCCCGCTGTTGCAGCGCCAACTGCATTTTGGGGTAACACTTATAATCCCGTCGGGTCCGCTAAAACGCCAGGGCTTGATATGACCGTAGTCTGAAAATAACAAACAGTGGTGATGTTTTAAATCATCCGGATGTGTCGGCGTCGCACAGCGTTGTAAATACTCGGGGCTTGCCACTACATGAAAGCGGGTGGGAGCTAACACACGATTAACCACATTGATATCCTTGCGCTCACCTACCTCAACAGCAATATCATAACGACTTGCAATCAAATCCACCTTATGGCTATTCAAATCAATATCAATTTCCAATTTTGGATGGAGTGTTAAAAAATTTGCTATCGCGGGGATGAGTAATAACTCGCCCAACAGATGTGGAGCACTTATCCGCAGTAATCCTTGCGCATCATTCTGCAATGTATTGACTGACTGCTCCGCATTTTCCAGATCCTCGATAATTTGCTGACATTGTTCGTAATAGATTTGTCCGGTTTCCGAAAGGGAAATTTTTCGAGTGGTACGATGTAAAAGACGCGTACCTAATCGTTCCTCCAATTTACTGATTTGCTGACTCACATGCGCTTTGGACACCCCCAGCGTCGTTGCTGCCGCAGAAAAACTGCTGCACCTAACCACTTCGACAAATTCCTCAAATCCATCCCAGCGACTCATCTTTCCGCTCCTGATTATGCCTCGGGCCAATTTTATTGTTCGCATTAGTGAACAGTATTATCACAAAATACATGATTATCACCTGACTGTGAATTATCTACGCTAGGACGGCTTGAAAAAAGCAAATACCGACCGCCAAGACTTATATTAATCAGGAGAGTGTTATGAGTCGCACACAAGAAGAGGTAACAGGTAGTTCAATCGTGTCCACACCTACACAAACATCGTCAAATATATTCCTTCATCCCGAAAGCGCTCGATTTCACTATCTCGATAACCTACGCGCAATGGCGATGTTAGTGGGCATTTTATTTCATGCATCTATTGCCTATATGCCAATAAACCATGAGACCTGGGTAGTATCCAACACGACACATTCAACGAGCCTGGAAGCCATCGCGTATTTCACCCATTTGTTTCGCATGCCCTTGTTTATGTTTATCGCAGGCTTTTTTGGTCATTATTTATTGATGAAGCATGGCGTTAACGGTTTTATAAAAAACCGCATCCAGCGCGTACTCGCCCCTTTTGTTATATTGCTCCCCATACTGCTTGCGGCGATGATCGGTGTCGTTATTTACGCCGCGTACAACGCACAACATCGCCCGCCGGCCTTGATGTTTATCGTAAATAATTACCAAAACCCGCAGGTGATGAATACACAATTTAGCACGATGCATTTATGGTTTTTGTATAATCTGCTTATTTTTTATGTGTCCGCATTACTCTGGATAAAGTTGGCACCATTCAACCTTAATAAGTGGCTTTCGCGCCGCTCATCAATTGCACTCAAAGTTACCCTATTGTTCGGTCTGCCCTTAATGCTTGTCCCAGCGCTCTATGCGCAAATAACACCACCAGCACTAACGCCAGATAAAATATATCCGCAGCTCTGGTCATTCGGTTATTACGGTATCTATTTCGCTTTAGGTTGGTTATTTTTTTCCAACAAACATTTACTGGATGGGCTCGAACCTCATTGGGCAGTGTTGTTGGCTTTAAGTATTGCGCTATTTGCAGTCGCCTTTTCACTTTATCCGGATACAGTTTCGTTCGAGCAAGCACTTCATCCGGACAGATTTTCAGTAGAGCCAGTCAGACAGCTAACATTGGCACTGCTTCATGGGTTTGTATCCGCTTATATGGTTTTTGTGTGTCTGATAATCGGCAAGAAATTTTTCACTCTGCACAACCGTTTTTTTCGCTATCTTGCTGACGCCGCTTACTGGATATATCTGATTCATCCGCCGATTGTTGTCTTTATTCAGGTTTTATTACTGGATAAGAATTGGAATGTGTGGCTAGAGTTTTTACTGACTTCAGTTACAACTTTTGCCATAGGATTATTAAGTTATCAATTGTTGGTGCGCCACACACCCATAGGGTGGATGCTTAACGGCAGAAGAAAGAAGTCGTGACCTGCAGAACCCAATTAAAAAATCCCCCGCCAACTGCGGTTGGCCGGGGGATTCCGGGTGGCGACTTAACTGTTGGTTAAATAGTTAATACACATCGCGCAGGTAGCGCTTATCCATATTCAGTTTGCGGATGTAGTTGACGGTATCCGCGTCATCGAACTTGCCGTATTGCTGAATGATATCCCGCAGCGCTTGATCCACATCTTTGGCCATACGGCTGGCATCGCCGCACACGCAGAAGTAAGCCCCCTCTTCCAGCCAATTCCAAATCTCCTGGCCGCGTTCGCGCATGCGATCTTGCACGTAGATTTTTTGTGCTTGGTCACGCGAGAAAGCAAGGCTCAATTCGTTGAGCACGCCGTCTTTCTGGAATTGTTGCAATTCTTCCTGATAATAAAAATCCGTTGCCGCATGTTGCTCGCCAAAGAACAGCCAGTTTTTGCCAGCGTCGCCGCGCGCTTGTCGCTCTTGCAAGAAACCGCGGAAAGGCGCAACGCCGGTACCCGGACCAACCATGATTAATGGCGTAGCGCCGTTTTCCGGCACATGGAAATGCTTGCTGGGTTGCACAAAGATGGGCACATCCACATTGCCGGCACGATCTGCGAGAAAGGTAGAAGCAACGCCTTTACGAATCTTTTTACTGTCGCGGAAGCGCGTGTAACGCACTGCGGAAACAGTTAGATCAATGCGACTGGGCTGTGCCTTGGGGCTTGATGCAATGGAGTACAAACGCGGTTGGATGCGTTTTAATACGCCGATAAATTCTTCTACACTCGCACGAATGGGGAACTCGTGCAGAATATCCACTAACTGCCGGCCATAGAGCCACTCTTGCAGCTCTTGTTTGTGTTCGGCATCAAGTAATTTTTTCAGTTCGGCACTTTTGGATCGCTCAGCAATAAACTGCAAGGCTTCCAAACTGGGGCGACAAATTTCGTAATTTTCGAGTAGCGCGTTGTGCAGCGGCTTTTCATGGGTATCTACCACTACCGGTGCGTCGGAATTTAAATTGAGCGATTGCTCGATTTCATACACATACTCGGGGCAATTTTTTGGCCACACCCCCAAGGCATCACCCGCTTCATATGTGATGCCCGATTCGCCCAGATCAAAACCAAACTGGCGAACATCTTTCCCAGAACCTTCGCCGCTCAAGCGGTTATTTACCGTCAAACGCGATGCGTAGGGGTTGGCTTTGTTAAAACCGGTGGTAGTAGACGCAGTGGACATAGTTGAAGAAGCACTCGTAACAGTATTCGCCGCTCCAGATGCGGAGACATGCGGCGCTAATTGCTCCTTCAGCTTAGCAAACCATTCGCCGGCCGGGGCTTCAAAATCGGTATCGCAATCCACGCGCTCAACCAGCGCCGTCGCGCCCAGCGCCTGCATGCGTGCAAATAATTTTTTGCCGTGACCACAGAACTGGTCATAGTTGGAATCGCCCAAGGCCAATAACCCAAATTGCAATTCACTCAGTGACGCCATGGCATCGCTGTTTAATTGACTCCAGAAGTCACCGCCGTTATCAGGCGCATCACCATCACCAAAAGTGCTGGTAACAAAAACCACAAATTTATCAGCGGCCAGTTTTTCTACCGAATAATCATTCATGGATTGAAAATTTACGGCCCAGCCTTGCGCAGATAACTCCTGCGCAAATTTTTGCGCGAGAGTTTCTGCATTACCAGTTTGCGAAGCCCACAAAAAAGTTAATGCTGGTTTAGCATGTGCCGGAGCCGCGCTAACACCCAATGGCAACACGCGGCTGAACATCCCCGCTAATAAACCATTAACCCAGGCGCGATACTCAGCGCTAATCGGCGCATCTTCGGGCAACGCGGGAACCGCCTGAATCAATTTGGCGCTGGCCTGCAAGCCGCCAACAAATCCGGCAAGGTAATTTTTTTCATCGAGGGAAAACGGCGGTGCAACCACGTCAGCAACCCCCACTTTTTCAGCAAACATTTTTATTAAACTCGCCGCTGTTGCCTCAGCCACAGGTGCAAAGGCCATGGTCATTGGCAACTCATAATCTGAATTGTGAGCGCTTGATTGCTTGGCATCCGCCGCGGAATCCGGCGTGCTCGCTTCTGCAAACACTTCCACGCGCTTGAGCGCAACGGCTGCCACTTTCAATTCGGGCTGTTGGGAAATTGCATCGATTTTATCGCTGGTGACGGCATTGATGCACAGGTTATCGCCATAGACATCATTCCAATGAATCGGCGCGAAACAACAGCCAGGCAATACACGATCAGTCACCACGGCGGGCAAAATTGCGTAGCCGCGACGCGAGCGAATCTCTACTTTGTCTTTGTTCTTAATACCCAACTCCACTGCATCTTGCGGATTAATTTCCACAAAGGTGCCGGGATTCAATTTATTCAGTGTGGGAATTTTTCCGGTTTTGGTGAGCGTATGCCACTGGTGTTGTACGCGACCAGTGTTGAGCACCATGGGAAATTCTGCATCGGGCATTTCCGCCGGGTTTACATGCGGGCGCGCATGAAAAATACCTTTGCCGGATTCAGTGGCAAATTGCAGTTGTGGTTTACTGCCGTCGTCGTTGATTTTTAATGGTTGATTAACACCATTATTTAAATAGCGAATCGGATTGCGGCTGGAGCTTTCATCGGCACAGGGCCATTGCAAGGGATCAACACGCAACCGCTCGTAACTGACGCCGCGTAAATCGTATCCGGTTTTGGGGTTGTAACTTTGTTTGATTTCTTCAAACACCTCTGCAGCGGAGGAAAAATTAAACCCTTCACTAAAACCCATTTCGCGCGCAACACGCGCAACAATTTCCCAATCCGCCATAGCCTCGCCCGGCGGGCTTACTGCTTCTTGCATCAGGGTGATATTGCGCTCTGAGTTAATCATCACACCTTCCGCTTCGGCCCATAAAGCGCCAGGCAATAACACATCGGCGTAGCGATTGGTTTCGGTGTCGAGGAATGCATCTTGCGCAATCACCAACTCCGCTTTTTGCAAACCCTCAATCACAATTTTGCGATTGGGAATAGACGCAACCGGATTGGTGCAAATCACCCAACAGGCTTTGATTTCGCCGCGCGCCATGCGCTCGAACATATCCACCGTACCCTTGCCCAATTTGGTACTAATGGAACCTTGCGGAATGCCCCACAGGTTTTCAATAAATTCACGATCTTTCTCTACTACTAATGCGCGCTGCCCAGGCAAGCCCGGCCCCATATAACCCATTTCGCGGCCACCCATGGCATTGGGTTGACCGGTGAGCGAAAAAGGCCCGCTGCCCGTACGGCAAATTTTCCCGGTGGCCAGATGCAAATTACAAATGGCGTTGGTATTCCAGGTGCCGTGGGTACTTTGATTCAGGCCCATCGTCCAGCAGGTCATAAATTCTGGCGCGGCGCCAATCAAATCCGCCGCTTTAATAATTGACTCAACCGATAGCCCGGTAATCTCGCTGACTTTTTCCGGGGTGTAATCGGCGAGGAATTCCGGAAAGTTTTCCCAGCCTTGGGTGTACTGAGCGATAAATGCGGAATCGGTTTTACCGTTTTTGTGCAGCAAAAATAACAAACCATTGAGCAACGCCAGATCAGTACCGGGTTTGATCGGCAAAAATAAGTCAGCTTTTTCTGCCGTAGTCGTGCGGCGCGGATCAGCAACGATTAATTTCGCCCCGGCCTTCACGCGATCCATCATCCGCAAATACAAAATTGGATGGCAGTCCGCCATGTTGGCGCCAATCACAAAAAACAAATCGCTGTGATCAAAATCCTGGTAGGAACCGGGCGGCGCATCGGAGCCGAGCGAAAGTTTGTAGCCCATACCTGCACTCGCCATACACAACCGCGAGTTTGATTCGATATTGTTGGTGCGCACAAAGCCTTTACAGAGTTTGTTCACCAGATATTGCGATTCAATCGACATCTGCCCGGACACATAAAAACTGAGTGCGTCAGGGCCATACTGATCGAGGATTTCACGCAGGCGTTTAGCGGTATAGCTAATCGCCTGAGACATCGGGGTTTGAACCGGGTCGCGCAGACGCTCGGTGCGCACAAAGGCAGATTCCATA
>JACCDZ010577511.1_pt1 | contig 11786 bp, 6 predicted proteins | sample 7449551 | NCBI WGS metagenome assembly JACCDZ01 (sample SAMN15323452, study PRJNA562643) | freshwater metagenome | isolation source: river surface water | place: USA:Blue River Watershed | collected 2017-08-18
ACTTACTGTGCAAGAATTCGTTGTTTGGTACCAGGATTTGGGCATGGAAGATGTCCCACGGGTCGGAGGCAAAAATGCCTCATTGGGTGAGATGATCAGTAACCTCGCTAGTGTTGGGGTGCAAGTACCGGGTGGTTTTGCAACAACAGCAGAAGCGTTCAACCAGTTCTTAGAACAGAGTGGCGTGAATGAGCGCATTTATCAACTGTTAGATGGTCTAGATGTTGATGATGTGACCGCTTTGGCAAAAGCCGGCGCGCAAATTCGGCAATGGGTGATAGATACCCCATTTCATGCTGAATTTGAACAAGCGATCCGTAGTTCATTTGATGAGTTGTGTGCCGGAATGGGTAACGACGCATCATTCGCAGTTCGTTCTTCTGCAACTGCTGAAGATATGCCGGACGCATCTTTCGCTGGCCAACAAGAAACCTTCCTCAACGTCCGTGGTTATGACCATGTGATTGAAGCCATTAAGCATGTCTTCGCGTCATTGTTTAATGACCGCGCCATTTCTTACCGAGTACACCAAGGTTACGACCATCGTGGTGTGGCATTATCGGCAGGCGTGCAGCGGATGGTTCGTTCAGATTGCGCATCTTCAGGCGTTATGTTCTCCATCGATACTGAATCAGGTTTTGAAGACGTTGTGTTTGTCACGTCAAGCTATGGTTTAGGTGAAATGGTTGTGCAAGGCGCGGTTAACCCAGACGAATTTTATGTCCATAAACCAACAGTAACGGCAGGTCGCCCTGCAGTTGTGCGCCGTAACCTCGGCAGCAAAATGACTCAAATGGTTTACTCGTCTGAGCAAAGCCACGGTAAGCAAGTCAAAATCATCGACGTCGATGCTAAAGCCCGTCAGCAATTCTCGTTAACGGATGCCGAAGTCGAAGAATTAGCCAAACAAGCCATCATTATTGAAAAACATTATGGTCGCGCCATGGATATCGAATGGGCGAAAGATGGTGTTGATGGCAAACTTTATATTGTACAAGCGCGCCCAGAGACCGTGCGTTCACGCGAAGACTCGAACTCGATGGAACGCTATCAACTTGAAGGCACTGCCGCTATCGTGGTTGAAGGTCGTGCTATCGGTCACAAAATCGGTTCAGGTGTTGCCAAAGTTTTGGCGAGCATCGCTGATATGGACCAAATTCAGCCAGGTGATGTATTAATCACCGACATGACTGACCCTGACTGGGAACCAATCATGAAACGCGCGTCTGCCATTGTGACCAATCGTGGGGGTAGAACTTGCCATGCCGCGATCATTGCTCGCGAACTTGGCATTCCTGCGGTGGTGGGTTGTGGTAACGCGACCGAACTGGTGAAAAATGGTCAAGCGGTTACAGTCTCGTGTGCTGAAGGTGATACCGGTTTTGTTTATGACGGAATTCTGCCGTTTAACGTAGTGACTTCACGTGTTGACCAAATGCCAGCACTGAAGATGAAAATTATGATGAACGTCGGTAACCCTGAGCGCGCTTTCAGCTTTGCCAAATTGCCACATGCGGGTATTGGGTTAGCGCGTTTAGAATTCATCATCAACCGAATGATTGGCGTGCATCCAAAAGCATTGCTGAACTTCGCAGCGCAACCTGCTGATGTTAAAGCGCAAATTGAACAAATGATGGCAGGTTACTCGTCACCAGTTGAATTCTACATTGCTAAGTTAACTGAAGGTATTTCAACACTGGCGGCAGCATTCGCCCCTGAACGGGTTATTGTTCGGATGTCGGACTTTAAGTCTAACGAATATGCCAACTTAGTGGGTGGTCGTCAGTACGAACCGCATGAAGAAAACCCGATGATCGGTTTCCGCGGTGCTTCGCGTTATATCAGTGAAGACTTCCGCGACTGCTTCGCCCTTGAGTGTGAAGCATTAAAACGCGTTCGCAACGAAATGGGTTTCAGCAACGTTGAAATTATGATCCCGTTTGTCCGTACATTAAGCGAAGCTGCTGCAGTCATTGATTTGTTGGCGGCGCACGGCTTAAAACGCGGTGAAAATGGACTCAAAGTCATCATGATGTGCGAATTGCCAAGTAACTGCTTACTTGCCGAAGAGTTCTTGGAATACTTTGATGGTTTCTCCATTGGTTCCAATGACTTAACGCAGTTGACGCTGGGCCTTGACCGCGATAGCGGTTTAATTGCTCATCTGTTTGACGAGCGGAATCCTGCGATTAAGAAACTGCTGTCAATGGCAATTTCAACTGCAAAGGCCAAAGGTAAGTATGTTGGGATCTGTGGCCAAGGCCCTTCAGATCACGAAGATTTTGCGGCATGGCTGATGGACCAAGGCATTGACTCCGTCTCGTTGAATCCTGACACAGTTCTGGAAACATGGCTGTATTTGGCGAAGAAATACGGACAATAAGCCAGTAATCTGAGCCATTCGATTAAAGCCAACTCGTTAAACCAGTTGGCTTTTTTTATCGCCAAACTCCGTGTTACAGCCAGCATGAATTGAGTTCAGTGTGGTACTCTATAACAATTAACAGAAAATTGGCCGCAAGGCTTGGTTTCTACAGTAGACGCAGCATGTTGCAGTAGCCTCGTTATTGGCTAAAAGTTGTCTCCGACCATGGCGTTGATGCGAGTTGACCATTGATAAAAACACTGGTATTTAGAACTAGTTAGCTGCAAGGTTGCAGGATCGCAAGGGAGAACACATGAAAGATCCAACGCTTGAACGTGCACAAGGCGCTTTAGTTGGTGCTTTGCTCGGAGATGCTATCGGCACGCAAGTTGAATTTTTAGATCCGGTTGAGTTGGCGGGATTGCCTGCAGCCGAATTATTGCAATTCCAAGAGTTTGGCCCTTGGCATACCTTGCCAGGACAGCCAAATGAAGATGGCGAATTACTGATGCTGCAGACTCGGATGTTGGTTTATCAACAATCCTATGCTGAAGCGCCCGCTTTGCAAGCCTATCATTATTGGCTAAAAACCGATCCATTTACCGTCGACCCTGCATTCCAACAAGCGTTGATCACTGGGGCTAGCGATCGCGACTACGGAGCTCAAGCATTAGCGCGGATCGCACCTATTGCGATGATGGGCGTACATTATTCGTTGCCACAAATCGCAGCATGGGCGATGCAAGACACGGCTTTGACGCATAGTTCGGTGATTTGTCAGCAAATTAGCGGTCTTTATGCGATGTTATTGGCCGAAATCATTGATAAAGGTCTAGATGCGCCACAAGTATTAGAACACCTAGCGCAGTGGGCTGCCGAATTGGATGTAGATCCACTAGTACAACAAGCCATTGACCAAGCATTGTTTTTGCCTTCCACCACCGAATCTAGAAGACAATTTGCAGCGCTTGCCGCGTTTCAGAATTTAATTTTTCAGTTGCATTACGCGCAATCGATGGGCGAAGCCTTAGTCGACACTATGCGTCTTGGTGGTGACACCGGCACAAATTGTGTAATTGTTGGTGCAGTGTTTGGTGCTTTAGCCGGTTACAGCCAATTACCTGCTGATTGGCTAGAAACATTAAACAACTGTCGGCCGCAAGAAGGGGTTACTGGCGTTGATCAACCTCGTCCTGAAGTGTTTTGGCCAGGCAGCGCGATCGCACTCGTTGCAGAATTAGTCGCGTTGAAAGTTGAGAGCTAAGAGCTTGCCACAACAATACCCGCGACCTTGTTAGAGTTTTTGCACGGACCATCTTGGGAGTTGAATGCTGCGCAAAGTTGTCAGCATTTCAACAGGAATTAGGCTAAGGACAGGGTTATCCGATGACAGGAAGTTTTAACCGTCTAATGCGAAATACTTGTGTTGTCATGTATTTAGCGATGTTATGCCATGCTCCAGCCGCCATCGGCGTAAGTAGTTCTGCGAAGAATGACGGTGTGGTCACTCGAGAAGCCAAAGGTTTGCAGGGGATGTTGCTACTGACGCCAGATAAAGACTGGCAAGCAAAATGGCAAACCCCCGAACAGACGATTCCAGAATTCAACACCCGATCAACAATTTACCTTGGTGAAACTCTATCGGTGCTTGGGTTTGTCGCCAATGCTAAGTCTGACACAACAGGCGCAATTAATATTCACTGCGGTTTGCAGTTAGTGACACCAAGCGGAAAGACTGTGGTTTCGCAACCAGAAGCCACTTGTATGACTGGCAAAATCCGTGGCAAAACCGCCAATTTATATATGTTACCGGCCGGTGCGGCAGTGATGGCCGAGCCAAGTGATGAGCAAGGGTTTTGGACTGTACACTATCAAATCACCGACAAAAATCGACAGGTTACCCTTGAATTAAAAACTAGCTTTGAGTTAATTCATCAGAGACGACCGGCGCAGCAAGAGACGATTCCTGCCAATAGCAGCGCCCCAAACAATGAACACTCAAATTAGCTTCGTTTTTTTCAACGTGGCATAGACAAAAAACGGCGTCAGTTGCGCCGTTTTTTTCAGTAAACATTGACTTAAATCCAAGCCAATCCCATTACCAGATACCCCACAAAGGCTAAGCCAGCAGCAATTAGCGCGTAAGGTAATTGGGTTTTTGTGTGCTCCAATAAATCACAACCGGCGGCAACAGCGCTGACGGCCGTTGTGTCAGAAATTGGCGAACAATGATCGCCAAACACGCCACCGCCTAAAATCGCAGCAAGAACCAAGGCTGGCGGTAAATCTAGATTGACTACCAAGGGCATACCAATCGGGATCAAAATCGCAAAAGTACCCCAGCTGGTGCCCGTGGTAAATGAGATCAAGGCGCCAGCAAGAAATAACATCGCGGGGATCAGCCATAATGGTAATGACTCAGCAACAAGACCAGAAATGTAAATGCCGGTGCCAAGGGATTTTAAGCTTTGGCCAAGCGCGATTGCGAGCAGCAAAATACTGACCAATGTCAGAAGTTCACTCATGCCCTTAAAGCCAATGTTGACTAATTGTTGATGCGTGAATAAACGACTGCTGAGTAACAGGCCATAAGCCACCACACAAGCCAGCGTTGTCGCGTACAGCACTGATTTGGAGCCTGAGCCTGCGGACAGATCGCCATTTCCCGTCCAATACATAAAACCAACCATCGCCACAATCATGGTTAACAGTGGTAGCAGCATATACCGTGATTTAGTTGGGGTAGGCTGCGCCTCATCATGACCGTCAATATGGTTTAGCTGGCGGTTAGCTTCGCGCATAGGGCCCAAATGTTTGCCAGTGATGATAGTGATTAGCACGATCAGCAGGATAAAAATAGCATAGAAATTCAAAGGGATAGTCTGCATCAATACTGAGACGGCGTTTTCTTTTAGATCGTATGCCCCTAGCAGACCAAGCACATAAGCACCCCAGCCATTGAGTAAGATTAAAATACAAATGGGTGCACTAGTACTGTCGATAATAAAAGCTAATTCGGCACGGCTAATTTTGAATTTATCAAACAGCCCACGCGATAAGATGCCAGCGGTCAGTACTGATAAATTAGATTCGATAAAGATGCCAACCCCAGTAAAAAAAGCTAAGAGACGAGTTTGCCGTGCATTTTTTGCGATACCGCGAGCTGTTAGTTGATTTACCATCGCTGCGACGCCACCGGAATAACGCATATAGGCCATTAAGGCCCCAACCATTAGGGCAAATAGCATCAACCGCGCATTTCCGGGATCTGACAATACCGTGACCAAGGCTTCAAGGGTATTTAGGCCAGCTAATGGCAGGCTAGTTATCGAGCTGTTGTCGGCTTTAAACAACAGCAGGCACTCTGCACTAAATAAAGAAAGTAATAATGCAACAATAACTTCCTTGCGCCACAACACGACAATAATTGCCACCAGCGCCGGAATTAAGGTCATCCAATCGGCCAATTTACACCTCAAAACTTGTTATCAATGTGATGTTTACGTAGTAGAGTGACTGTTTTTATTAGTTTTTTCTTAGCTACGCAACAGAATAAATCGCGATAGCGTCGCAGGAATTCCTTGCTATCGCAAGTCAAATTGGCAATCTAAGCGGAAAATAGGACAGCAAGACTTTTTGGGTGACCAACCTTTTTAAGCAAAGTCGTATTCGTCGCGTTGTCCCGTTATTTTGCCTTGCTAAAGGCTTTTTACCTGCCTTAATTAGTGCATGTGCTTAAACGCTTCGTTAGAATGTCAGCGCTTTCAGCGCGATTAATCACCCAAAAGTGTTGTCTTTAACTTATGCATGTTTATGTCATGCAGCTACGAGGTCTTCAGTTTGTTTAACCAAGTCTCTATTCGTAAAAAAATTATCGTAACTTTAACCAGTGCGGTGCTTTTGTCGGCATTAGCCATAAGTTGGATTTCAGTGTCGATTAATCAGACCAAACTTTCAGAGCGGATGCTCGAAGATGAATTACCGACAACACTAAAAAATATTAGCCAATCAATTGATGCCGAAGTCAGTGGCTTGTCCAGAATTGCCGAACAGCTGGCAACTTCAGGATACGCGCACCAATGGCTTGATGATGGCAAACCCGCGGATCGTGAAGCGCAACTTATCAAGGAGTTAACGTTGGTGAAGGCCGTCCATGGACTGCAAGCTGCGTCATTTTGTGAACGAACCACTGGCGATTATTGGAATGAACGTGGATTTTTACGTCGGTTAAATCCGACGCAAGACGCTTGGTTCTTCGCTTTTAAAGACAGCGGGAAAGAAAAGCAAGTTTCGGTCTATAAAAGTGCCGAAGTTGGTTATCAGATTTTCGTTAATTATCAGCAGCTCAATGGTACAGGTTTATCTGGCGTTGCGAAGTCGATGAATGACATGGTGAAAATGCTCAGTGCTTTTAAAATTGAGCAGACCGGTTTTGTTTTCTTGGTAAACAAAGAAGCCAAGGTCCAGATCCACCCAACACTCGAAGCGAATACTGAATTGCAAAGCATTTTAACTGCAAAAGATGTCAGTCAGTTGCTCGCAAGCGAAAGCCAGATGAATTTGCTGGAAACCGAGTTAAACGGCAAAGCCACCATTTTAGCGTCTTTGTATATTCCGAGCATGGACTGGTTTTTAGTCGCGCAAGTGCCTCAGGCCGAAGTGTTTGCGATGACTCGGGAAATTTCAAAAGTGATGTGGGGGCTGGCTGCACTGATCGCTTTAATTTTCTTAGTAATTTCGGTTCTGTTAAGTAATAGTATTACGGCGCCAATTAATCATCTTGCGGCGTTGTTTAAGCGGATGGGCGAAGGCGAGACCGACCTGTCGGTGCATCTATCGTCTGGCCGTGGTGCTGAACTTGACGAACTAGCGAGTGGTTTTAATGCTTTTATCAGCAAGGTTCGACAAATTGCTGCCGATATCCAGCAAACGAGTACTGATTTAGCCGAGCATGCGTCGACACTTAATCAGGCAGCTTCACAAAGCTACAGTGTTAACCGCGAGCAACAACTGACGAGCCGTGAAGTCACGGAAGCCATTCGTCAGATGGAAGCTACGGTCGCAGAGATTGCCAATAATGCTGCCAATGCGGCGCAAAGCACCTCAAACGCTAGTGCGAATACTGCAACAGGGATGCGGCAAGTTCAGCACTCAATGCAGCAAATGTTGGCGTTATCTGCTGACGTGAAAAACGTTGAGAACGTCACCAGTGAGCTTGCTGCTCAAACCTTAGAAATTGATAAAATTTTGACGGTTATCCAATCGGTAGCCGAACAAACCAATTTGTTGGCGTTAAATGCTGCGATTGAAGCGGCCCGTGCCGGCGAGCAAGGGCGCGGCTTTGCTGTTGTTGCTGATGAAGTGCGACACTTAGCTGCTCGGACTCAACAATCCACCGCTGAAATCAATCAAGTGATTTTGCAATTGCGTAGCCAAAGTCAAACCGCAGTTGCCGCGGTAAGTGAAGCGCGAAACAAAGCCGAAACCAGCGCGCAAAGCGGGGAAGCTGCCAACGTGCAGTTGACGCAAATTACTCATGATGTTAGCCAATTGGAAGCCATGAATATTCAAATCGCGGCAGCAACCGAAGAGCAATCGATGGTCGCTGCGAGTTTGAATGCTCAGCTCAATGAAATGAATCAACGCACTGAAGCAAACGTGCAAAGCGCGCAAGCACTAGACCAAAGCGCCAAGGATCTTGCTTCAGTTTCGTCACAACTAGCCGCTTTAGCTGGACGATTTGGCTTGAAATAAAAGGCAATTTTTCCCCTATGTCTGGAGTTACTGCCAGTCATAGGGGCCTCACTGTTAGTCCTTTTTGTTACACCGCATTGTCTTAGCCATTTTGCGCTCCCTGCTGTCTTACTTCCCCAAAGCGAAAGCTTCGACTTTGCTGAAATTAGTATTCGTGCTCAGCGCAGGTTAGTTGCAAACTCGTCACCATGGCTCGGCATTTCCCTAAAATAGCTAATGCTTTGATTTAGATTCATTAAATCTGTTTTTGTAGCAGCGACAAATTCCTCGGCTTCTTCTATAACTAATAACAGCGCACCAACTGACATTTAACGATGCAGTGGAGTGCGACTGATCTGATGTTTACAGCTGAAATCGCAAAATGTTAAGCCATTATTTGCCGTTTTATGGCAGGGAGTAAGGCATGAGCCAACCAGTCTACCTTTCAGGCAAAGAAATTAGCTTGAAGGATGATTCATTTATCGTCACTAAAACCGATTTACGCGGCAATATCACCTACGCCAATCGGGTGTTTATGCAAATCGCTGGTTATCGAGAATCGGAACTTCTTGGCAAGCCACAAAATCTGGTTCGTCACCCGGAGATGCCCAAAGGGGTATTTCGCTATCTGTGGCAAGAAATAGCAGCTGGTAAAGAGTGTTTTGCTTATGTCAATAATCGAGCAAAAAACGGCGATAATTATTGGGTTTTTGCCAATGTCAGCCCGGTTTTTGATCCGAGCAAAAAAATGATTGGCTACTTTTCATGTCGGCGTAAACCCAAAGACCAAGCAGTCGCTGCAGCAAAGGTGTTGTACAAACAGATGCTGCAAATAGAGCAGCAGAACCCAGGGGATCGAGGGGAGAAATCAATGCAGTGGATGTTATCGCATATTCAACAGGAGCATGGTTCGTATGAAAAATTTATTCTGGGGCTCTAAACTCGCAATCCTGTTGGGTTATTTTAACGCCTTGTTGCTGTTGATGGCGTTATTGGTGTTCAGTGGCCTTGCGACTGCTTGGGCACCTTGGCTGTTGCTGTTTGCGTCGGCTGTAAGTTCGATTGTTATTTTTAATAAATTGTCGAAGCCGCTCGGTGTGTTAATGCAGATCCGGGATATTCTAAAATCGGCTCGAGATGGCGATTTTACCCATCGCATTACCAATGTTCCGCATATGGGGGAAATCGGTCAGGTTGCATGGGAGGTAAATGATACCTTTGACCAACTTGAAACCTATTTTCGTGAGGTCGAAACGACCTTTGCACGAGTCGAACAGGAACGGTTTGGCCGCAATGCTCAAGATGGTGGTTTAGCAGGTGCTTTTGGCGAGTCGTTACGTGAAATCAATGCCGCAATTGTCCATGTAGAACAAAATTACCAAAATTTAGTGAAGAACCGATTAATGTCTGGCATGCAAACCATGAATGCCGAGAATACCAAATCAAATTTGCAGATGACTCAAGGCGATCTAAATGCCATTTCCTCAGATATTTTAAGCATCGGGGAGATTTCCGCAGATACCCGGCAAAAAGCTGATGAAAGTCGCCATACCGTCGAAACTGTCGTTGCCACCTTTAAACAGAATTTACAGTTGACTACCGAAAGCCAAGAGGCAGTGCATCAACTCAACCAAATGGGCAATGAGATTGGCGGCATCTTGCAACTCATCAGCAATATTGCCGATCAAACCAACTTGTTGGCGTTAAATGCGGCGATTGAAGCAGCGAGGGCGGGCGAGCATGGCCGTGGTTTTGCTGTGGTCGCGCAGGAAGTGCGAACGCTTGCTGAGCACACTATCAATGCCACCAAACAAATTGGCAGTGTAGTGCAACAGTTCCAAAGTATCAGTGCGGAGATTTTGAGTAAGCAACAGCAACTGAGTGATGGCAGCCAGGTGCAAATGGATCAATTACATGATTTAGAGCAAACCTTTATTGGCCTCGCGGCGCAAGCGCGCAAAGCACAAAATCAAGTGAAAAAGGCTCGGATCATGACTTTTACTTCGTTAGTGAAGGTTGATCATATTGTTTATAAACAAAATGCTTATGCCGCCTTTAACCGTGGGCGCGAGAGTCAAGAAGGCAAGGCTGTGGAGGTGGGGCATCAGGCTTGTCGATTGGGCCAATGGTATCAAGGCGATGGCAAAACAATCTTCGGCCATTTGTCGAGTTACAAGTTACTTGAAGCGCCGCATCAACAAGTCCATCAAAACGTGCATGAAGTACTCAAATCAATGTCTCAGGACTGGCAGCATGAAGTGAGTGTGCAGGACGATATTCTCGCCTGTTATGCGAAAATGGAGCAGGCGAGTACAGAGGTCTTTAATTTACTCAACTCATTACTCGCAGACGCACAAGCTGAGCTGACACAAGCATAGTTCCTTTAAAAATGGCGGCCGCGTTGGGCGGCCGCTTTGTCGCTAGTGATAGTCCCACAGGTTCAATCAGCCAAATTATTCGCAGCAAGCGAAACGCACATCCACCATTGTTTTATTATTTTGTTTGTTTTTCCTTTGGCTAATCGTTTTTTAAGATTAACTCTGTCGAAAAAAGTTAATTTCGCTCAGTTGGTTTAACGCCTATCTTTAACTCCACGCTTTAACGGCAAGCAGTTTTGCAAAGTCGCGCCAACTTCGGTGGTTCAGAGGTTGGATTTTTTAGATATCTCAGAGGATCAACATCATGGAACAAAAACCTGCTGCAAGCGGCAAATGCCCATTTATGCACGGTGCCAACAGCACCAGTGAACAAGCGCAAATGGCTTGGTGGCCAAAGGCGCTAAATCTCGATATTTTGCATCAACATGACCGCAAAACCGATCCGCTCGGTACTGATTTTAATTATGCCGAAGCATTCAAGAAGTTGGATTTAGCAGCAGTAAAGCAAGATTTAACGGCATTGATGACAGATCCCCAAGAATGGTGGCCGGCAGATTGGGGACATTATGGTGGCTTGATGATCCGCATGGCGTGGCACTCTGCTGGTACTTATCGGATTGCCGATGGACGTGGTGGTGCAGGCTCTGGCAGTCAACGTTTTGCGCCATTAAATAGCTGGCCAGATAACGGCAATCTCGATAAAGCGCGGCGTCTACTTTGGCCAATTAAACGCAAATACGGTAATAGCTTGTCATGGGCCGACTTAATGATTCTGGCTGGGAATGTCGCCTACGAATCTATGGGATTAAAAACTTATGGTTTTGCTGGTGGCCGCGAAGACATTTGGCATCCAGAAAAAGATATTTATTGGGGCTCAGAAAAACAATGGCTGGCACCGTCCAGCAACGAGCATAGCCGTTACTCTGGCGAGCGTGATTTAGCCAATCCGTTAGCTGCGGTAATGATGGGTTTAATTTATGTGAACCCAGAAGGGGTTGATGGCAATCCTGATCCGCTGAAAACTGCCGAAGATATGCGGGTAACCTTTGCCAGAATGGCCATGGATGATGAAGAAACTGTGGCTTTAACTGCTGGCGGTCATACCGTCGGTAAAGCGCATGGCAACGGCAAAGCGCAGAATTTGGGGCCCGAGCCGGAAGCTGCAGATCTGGATGAGCAAGGTTTGGGTTGGAATAATCACAATACCCGCGGTATTGGTCGCGACACTGTCACTAGCGGCATTGAAGGCGCTTGGACCACCAATCCAACGAAATGGGACAATGGTTACTTCTATTTACTGTTCACCTATG
>JACCDZ011451302.1_pt1 | contig 11786 bp, 9 predicted proteins | sample 7449551 | NCBI WGS metagenome assembly JACCDZ01 (sample SAMN15323452, study PRJNA562643) | freshwater metagenome | isolation source: river surface water | place: USA:Blue River Watershed | collected 2017-08-18
TTTATTAAAGACATGCTGATCATGCGTAACAGCGTAATGCATCACACCTTTTTTATCTGATAAATAATAAAAGTACGGTGAAGCAATCGGATTTAGAGCATCAGTAATTGCCTCAATACCAGGGTTTGTTATTGGCCCTGGAGGCAAACCTTTTCTTGTATAGGTGTTATAGGGTCCATCAGTTCGTAAATCTTCTGTAGTAAGAAGTGCACTATCTTTTTTACCATTCACATACACAAAAGCAGAATCAACCTGAAGTGGCATACCCACATTAAGACGTTTCCAGAGAATACCAGCAATCATACGACGACTTTCTTCTGTACGAGCCTCTTCTTCAAGAAGCGAAGCCATTATAATAACATCTTTTAATGACTTACCAGATATTTTTACTTTTGGAAGCAATGACTGTATCTTTTCATCGAAATGTTTACGAAGCACTTCTACTACCTGTGGAGCTTCAGTCTGCGCAGAGAAAATATATGTATCGGGAAAAAGATAACCTTCACTCGTTGATGCAAGTTTAATAAACTCTTTCTGATCAAAACGATAAAAACGCTTATCAAACAAACTCGCAATTTCTTGAACATTAAAACCTTCGGGAATGGTCACCTTATAAACAGGCGTATCGTAGATACCATGAGTCATTCTCCATGCGAGACTCAAAAGATTTTGAGGTTTTTCAAAATAATAATCACCAGCAGTAATACCCTGATTACCATTCATTATGATGACAAGACCTTTGAAAATCTTCGGAAATCTGAGAGTGTTTTTTACGTACAGTTTATTAGTCGCCTCACTTATTGTCTCACCTGATTTAATAACGATTGTTAGTTTTTCTGGAAAATCACTAGGTGGTCGCAAGAAAATACCATAAACAAGAACCACCATAAGAAGTGAAAGCAAAAAACCAAGCACAGATGACTGTGCTCGATTAAGATTTTTTAATGATGAGAAAAAATTTCCTAAAAACATTGATTGAGTGAAAAGGTTCTATATAGGAAGATTCGCAGGAGCATCCGCTCTCTTTGAAGGAATACGTCGAAGACTTGGAGTACGTATCGCACTGCCTGGGAAGTGATAAATAGTCGCAAGTTCTTCGGTGTTTAATACAAATACTTTCTTTTTCCAAATATAACCACGCTTCCAGTTATTACCCCAAATAGTTTTCTTTGATTTGATGTAAGGATAGTGAAAGAAAGATCTCTCTTTAAAACAATTAAAAATCTTTTCTTTTTGATATGCTTCTTTTTTGCCGAAAGGATCTTGCCACATATAGTCGTATCCTGTTTGAGCAGGCTTAAACCCATTTAAGTTTTCTGAACCAAAGTTTTTAAAACCTCCCATGATTCCTCCCTTTGCACCTTTATCAAATGTCTCTTTTGGTCCGATATGTACAGCGCGAATACCAACATCAAAAGCATACTTTGAAACACTGCGTTCAAGTGCCTTAATCATATCTTTTTGACCCTCAGTAAGCTTTACTGAGTTTGGAACCTTATTACCATCTTTATCTTTAATTTCTGTTGCTTCAAGAATCTTTTTTATTTCAGCCTTAGCGCCATCCTTCCAAGGATCTGCTTCTTTACCGTTAAAGAACGTATCCATACCTGGACCGTCAGTTAAGATTTTTTCTTTTGCTTTTGCATTAAAGAGCGTTTTCTCTTGTGTATGAGCACGAACAACTATTTGTACCCAGACAGCCTGATCTTTTTTGATTGTTCCTAAAAATTCAATAAGTGGAGCAAGAGGGTCGATCTTATACTCTTCCTCTGTATCATCTTTTATTCCGTAATCAACATAAGTCTTTATTGGGTAAGCGTCGGGTTTTGCAAGCTCAAATTCACAGCCCCACATAGCATTCTTCGACATATCATACTCAAATGAATTGGTATAATCTTCAACTTCAGTAATGGCAACATCTGGATATTGAGCATAGAGATTCGCTTCAAGAAAATTCTTATGATCTTTAAATGTCCAAATAAAGAAACGCACCTCACCGTTAAGTGAAGCGATTTCAAGCGAAAACCAAGGACGAGACTTGCCCTTGTAATAACGGTCAATAATAGTTCCTTCACCACCCGTCTGGTGCAAGGCTGTCAAAATGAGTTCCATAGCAGCCGGTGAACGAAACATCTCTTGTGGCAATTTTACTTCAATGAGAACTTTTTTCTGCTCAGAGTACCATTTTGCTTTTGCGTAATTCACCCAATTCTTATACGCAAGAGGAATGAGTATGAATGGGGCCCAAAACACAGCAACGAGTTCTGTGTAATAGACAATCTCTGAAAAAATCTTTACAAGGCTTGAATCCATATATAACTATAATATCACAAAAAGAAAAAGTAGAAGAGGAATAAGTGCATAAAAAAACAAAAATAGACCGTAGTGGTCTATTTTTATTTTTATACTACTGCTGAATATTTACCTTCTTTGTCTTTCTTGAAGAATTTTGGATTCTGAAGATTAACGAGGATAGTATTTTCTTTTACGTATCGCTCCTTGAGAACTTTATCGATAATTTCTTTCTTAGTAAGGGGACCGTTCTTGTCGATGATATTTTTTATAACATCTTTTACCACACCTGAGATATAACCCCATTCAGCGAGAGCGTAGAGTCCTCGTCCTACGAGTACAAAACGTGGATCTTTGATGAGCTCGTTATGAGTTGTTGCAACATGAGCTTTCTTACTAAACATTTTCTCAATATTTTTTGCAACTTCACGGAAGTGGATTGGAGAACCATGCTTTCGAATTACGAGAAAGGCGTAGTCTCGCATACCCTTCGCATTGATATTTGAAGAATCTGCAACACCCCATTCACCGAGCTGGTTTTTACCTACTTTCTTTGAGATTGAAAGCCATCGCTTCAAGATCTCATCTTTTCGGTAAGTATCATTCACCTCCTCAAGATGTTTCAAGAAGTTTTCAATCATCTCTGATTCTGGAATCAAATCATCATCCTTGAGATTTCTATAGAGTTTTCGAAGTGCTTCTTCCACTTTCTTTGAATAAGCTTCATCTACATGCCATCGGTGTTTGAAATGTTCATCTTCTTTTTGCCACTTAAATACTCTTCCTAGAACAAGAAGGAAATAGATATGATTCTGAACACTACCATCCTTGGATACAGTATCAAGCAAATCTTCTTCTGCAATAATTCCGCCCATCTCTTTGAGAAGCTTCTCGAGCTCTGCAAAAGCTGGTTGCTCTACCTCATACTCTTTAGATTTTTGTATGTTGGTGATTGCGTAATTTTCAATCTGTCGAACACGTTCACGGGTAATACCGTAGATTTGACCAATAGCTTCAAGAGTCATTTTTTTACTCTCTTTGCCTAAACCATAACGTTTAATGAGAACCTCACGAGGTCGTTCGTGTAGGCTTTTCAACAGATTTTTTACAACTTGTTTTGGTTTGAATGAAAGAGTGGTCATATGCCTACTATTATACAATAAAACTATCTTTTTGTAATACTTACTGAAATCAATAAAGTTATACTACATCATTGACATGCTTGTGTCAATACTTGCCTATTTGATTACAATATTTACCAACTTACCTGGGACATAAATCACTTTTACAATCTCTTTTCCTGTGATCCACTTCTCTATATCGGAATGTGCCAAAGCCTGCTTCTCTACTTCTTCCTTACTAATTGTTCGAGAAATAGTAAACTCTGCACGTACTTTACCATTCACTTGTACTGCAATCACGAGCTCATCATCTACCAATTTATCAGCATCAAATTGTGGCCATTCGGAAATATGTATTGATTTCTTATTACCAAGATTAAGCCACAACTCTTCAGTTATATGAGGAGCAAATGGAGCCAAGATTTTTAAAAATGTTTCAAACTGACCTTTTCCAATCTGTTCCTGTTTTTCCATAGCAGACACAAGAATCATCATAGAAGACACAGCCGTGTTAAAGCCCATAGTTTCTATATCCTCCCCAACCTTCTTTATTGTCTTATGGAGAATTGTTTCAAGTGCGGTATTAGTATATTTTTTATCTTTAGAAACTTTCTCAGCCAATTTCCAGATACGTTCAATAAATCTTCGTGAACCAATAATACTTTCAGTAGACCATGCTACACTTTGAGCAAAAGGACCGATAAACATTTCATACACACGGAACGTATCAGCTCCGTAAGCCTTCACAACATCATCAGGGTTTACCACATTACCAAGAGACTTAGACATTTTTACACCACCTTCACCGAGAATCATTCCGTGTGAAGTACGCTTTTGATATGGTTCACTTGTAGGAACATATCCAATATCGTAGAGGAATTTGTGCCAAAAGCGCGAGTAGAGTAAGTGAAGAGTTGTGTGTTCCATTCCTCCGTTATACCAATCAATTGGAAGCCAGTATTCAAGCTTTTTCTTATCAGCGAAGGCCTTCTTATTTTTTGGATCAGTGTAACGCAAATAGTACCAGCTTGAGCCAGCCCAATTCGGCATAGTATCAGTCTCACGTCGAGCAGGTCCCTTACATTTTGGACATTTGGTCTTTACCCATGATGAAACAAGTGAGAGCGGTGACTCACCGTTATCAGTTGGTTCATATTTTTTGACCGCAGGAAGCTTTACTGGCAAATCTTTTTCTGGAACAGGAACCCACCCACATGATTCACAATGAATCATTGGAATTGGTTCACCCCAATATCGCTGACGAGAAAATACCCAGTCGCGGAGTTTGTATGTGGTCATCCATTTACCGTATATGTTTCCCATATCCTTTTTTACATCCTCTGAATTTTTACCAGAGAAAGTACCTGAGTCAATGAGAATACCTTTTTCTGCATAAGCAGACATAGGACTATCCATTCTCGCAAGAATGTCTTCCATTTCAGCATGACTAAAAACATCTTTTGTAATCTCAGCCTGAGAAAACCAAACGATTTCATGTTTTTCATTCTCCTCATCGGAGACATCTATTTTTTCATCATCTTTCAAATCAAAAACAACATACCAAGAATGAGCAATTCTATTTATTCCCTTGTGAGCAGCATAAAATTCCGTTTGAATAGGACCACCGAGCACTTTCTTAAAATGAAGATTTACATAACCTGTTTCTTCCTTAATCTCCCTTCGCGCAGCTTCTTCGGGTGATTCATTGTCTTCGATTCCTCCAACAACAAAAGTGGTCCATGGCTGTTTTTTCCACTTGAGACAGAGATACTTCTTTGTTCGTGGATTCCAGACAATACCAAGAATACCTTTTCTAAAAACAGTTTCTTTTCCTTCAACGTGTGGATTCTTATGATCAACCCTACGAGGTATGACGACTTCACGGATTGGTAATTCATACTTCTTTGCAAATTCCCAATCCCTCTCATCATGAGCAGGTACTGCCATTACCGCACCTGTTCCATAATCAGCGAGTACGTAGTCAGCGACAAATACTGGTACTTCTTCCTTGTTTGCAGGATTAATAGCTTTAATACCAACAAGTTCGAGACCAGTCTTTTCTTTCTTTGCATCAGTACGTTCAATATCAGTCTTCTTCTTTGCTTCAGATTTATACTTTGTTATATCGGCACTATTTTTTAACACACCTTCTTCGAGGAGTTGTGTAAGGAGAACACTCTCTGGCGCAAGTACGACGTACGTAACGCCAAACAAAGTATCGGGCCGTGTGGTAAAGACTTTGATTGATTTCTTTAGTTGTTGGTTGTTGGTTGTAAGTTCAAAATTAATCTCCGCGCCCTCACTTCTACCAATCCAATTTCTTTGTTGAATTTTTACCTGTTCAATGTAATTTACATCATCCAAGTCTTTATAAAGTCTGTCTGCGTACTTTGTGATAGCAAGCATCCACTGCTCTTTTTCACGCTTTTCAGTTTGAGTTCCACAACGTTCACAGCATCCATTTATTACTTCTTCATTGGCGAGTCCTACTTTATCTTTCGGGCACCAATTAATAAACATCTTGCTCTTATACGCAAGACCTTTTTCATACATCTTGAGGAATATCCACTGAGTCCATCGATAATATTCAGGGTCGGTCGTATTTATCTCGCGACTCCAATCAAAAGAAAGACCAAGAGCCTGTAGCTGTTTTCTGAAGTTGTCAGTATTTTGCTTAGTAACAATTTTTGGCTGTATACCAGTCTTGATAGCGTAGTTCTCAGTAGGAAGACCGAAGGCATCCCAACCGATTGGATAAAGCACGTTATACCCTTCCATACGGCGCTTACGAGCAATGATATCGATAGCGGTATAACTTCGTGGATGTCCGATATGAAGACCTGCTCCTGATGGAAATGGAAATTCTACGAGCGGAAAAAACTTCTCTTTCGTACTATTATCTTTTGCATTATAAATACCAGATTTGAGCCACACACCTTGGTGTTTTTTTTCTAACTTCTTATGATCATATTGTTTTGCCATTGAGTTTAAATTTTACGAACCGGGTAAGCGATAGTGTCTATGGTACGAGTAAAGCACTGGGCTCCCTCTTTGTGATTCCAACGTGGATCAGGCAGTCTCTCTGGTGTTGGATATGTGAATGTTGCACAGAGTTCAAATGAAAGATTGTTGATTTTCTTGTATGAGTAAGGTGCCTTTGTTTCAGGATCTAGAGGAAGACTGAAGTATGACATCGATTGAGCATCACCTTCTATGTCTTTCAGTGTTGTGGCGAGAACACCTTTTTCTTGCCACTTTGAAATCACCTGCCATTCAATTGAATTTAAGTCAGTTATACGTTGTGCGTCAAAATTGAGTGCACGAGCTTTTGCAGGACTACCAATCACGGCAAAGCTACCAAATGTAATACCAAAGACAATTAAGAGCGCCGCGAGAATGAGTATCTTTGAAAGAGTCTTATTTTCATCAGACTTTCGCTTGAGATCAAAAAGGTAATAAGAGAAAATGGTAACAGAAACAAGAAATACAGTGAGCGTCTTCAGCAAGAATCGTGAAGTAAGCTCCCCGGAAAGAAATGTATTGATAAGACTAATCAAATTACCTGCGGTAATTACCCCTGTAATGAAAATTGCAGAATAGGCACCCCAGCGCTTGAGCCAGAAATCTTTTTTAAGAGGATTTAAAACAACATCTTTGCGTAATGACCATGTAAGTGCTAAATAAACAGGAAATACTACAATAATACATGCAAAAGCAAAACGGATAGGACCAGAATAAAAATCGTAAGAGATATTCTCAGGATAGATAATATCGATAAGATTGAAGACCAGAGTTACAAAACTAATAGCAGAAACAAGGAGAGCAAGCAACGAACCGGTATACATAAAAAAATCTTTTGGATTTGTCTTTATTACGTTTGTGTTGTTTTGTGTGTTTTCCATAAGTCCATACTACTCCAAAAAAGCAGACTTTTCAATGAGAAGAGAGTTATAAGTGGCGACAAACAACTCACAAAGAAAAGCCCCGCACGCGAAGCGTGCGGGGCTTTTTCTTTCTAACCTATCTTTACGCAGTAGGAGCTTCTACTGCACATTCCTTACAAGATGCCTTGTGAGATACTACGAGGTATACCGCAGAAACACCTACGAGTACGTATACGATATTTTCAACAACCGGCCATGAACCAAGAAGAAGGGTTACAAGATTCCAATTTGCACCAAAGAAACTACTAATACCAACAAGTCCCCAGTTAAGTGCACCAACAATAGCCAAAATAAAAGTGATTGAATGTAGTTTACTCATATAAATAAAATTAACACCTACTTATAATAACCAAACCAGCAAAACACGGTCTGTGTTAATTATACCACTTCTACCTCACTGTCGAGTGAGTTATCCACTTGCTGTTTTATAAACAAAAAATTAATTTTCTTCATCGCACTCCTGACCCACAATCCAATCACAACCCTCTAGGCCAACAATTGCAGAATGTCTTACACCAACAGGTACATCGAACCGCTCTCCACTAGACACTGTCTTATTAATGTCACCTGAAAAAGTTACAAAACCTCGAGTGATATAGAAAGAGACCTTACCCTTATGTGCATGTTCAGAATATTTTGTATAAGGCTTATCAATCCACTCATACACCTGAGCAAAACCTTCTTTTTTTAATTGAGTAATTAACAAATCTTTGTTCATACAACTATTTTTAAGATTTATATCCTAAACTCCATCACATCCCCATCCTTCACGACATACTCCTTACCTTCAATTCTCAAAAGCCCTTTTTCACGAGCAACACCAAATGATCCTGATTCGAGAAGCTTATCCCATTCAATAACTTCTGCACGAATAAACTTATCCTTAAAATCACTGTGAATAGCAGTACCAGCAAGAGGTGCGGTCCAGCCACGCTTTATAGTCCACGCACGAGTCTCCTTCTCACCTGTTGTAAAGTAAGTAATGAGATCAAGAAGTTCATACCCTTTCTTAATAAGATTATCGATACCGTTATCAAGCCCTCCGAGCCCGCTTCGCATCTCAGTTTTTTCTTCGTCAGAAAGATCTTTCAAATCATGCTCAATACCCGCATCTACAATCACATACTGAGAACCACTTTCCTTTATAAAAGAAATAAGTTTTGTAAATCGTTCATCATTTGTTTCGTCCAAATTCACGCCCCCTGTCTTTTTATTCAAAACATAAAGAATCTTTTTTGAAGTCAAAAGATGCAGACCTTTAAGGTACGACATTTCAGCTTCATCTACAGGAACACTACTTGCAAGCTTTCCAGCCTCAAGCGCAGTTTTCAGTTTTTCAAGAAGACCATTTTCAATCACCGCTTCTTTTTTACCCTGTTTTAATTCTCGAGAAAGTCCCGGAATTCGTTTACTTACGGTTTGAAGATCTGCAAGAATAAGCTCAAGATTAATAACCTCAATATCTTTCAATGGATCAATCTTTCCATCTACGTGAATAATATTTTCATCTTCAAAAATTCGTACCACCTCTGCAATAGCATCTGTCTCACGAATATTAGTAAGGAATTGGTTTCCAAGTCCTTCACCTGCTGAGGCACCTTTTACGAGTCCTGCAATATCTACGAATTCAACAGCGGCAGGTACTGTCTTCTCAGTTTTTGAAAATTCTGCGAGTTTATAGAGTCGCTCATCTGGTACAGCCACCACACCCACTGAGGGATCAATAGTTGCAAAAGGATAGTTTGCAACAAGAACACTCTTTTTTGTAAGAGCGTTAAAAAGTGTTGATTTACCGACGTTTGGAAGTCCTACAATTCCGATTGATAGTGCCATAGAGATAGTGATTTAAGGGCTGATAGCAAGTGACTGAAATTAATAAAAGAGATGAAGACTATACACCCTTTGCACCCAGTTTTGCAACTTTCTTAAGAGCCTTGATTACAGCTTCCGGTGTTGCTTTAGCCATTCGACTGAAACGTGTCATTCGTACAGGAGAGTAGCCCACAAACCAAAGAGTGAGCCATCTTAACTCTGCGAGTCGAGCACCGAAGAATAAATGTAAAATAAAGATAGGGCTATTTGAAGTCGTAATGATACGCGCGCTTCGTCCCTTCAAGAGTCTGCTCCATCCAAGTCCGTTTTCATGAAATCGGTATGCAAATCGTGGAAGCCACGCACGATCGAAGAGTCCTTTTAGTAAGGCTGGCATTGTTCCCCACCATGTTGGGAATACGAGTACGAAATGCTCCGCCCAAAGAATATCCTGTTGAAACTGTATAAGGTCAGGCTCGAGATCCATCCGCTTGTTATATCCATAGTGAAGTATTGGATCAAACTTCAATTGACTTAACTGGCAAAACTTTACTGTATGACCAGCTTTTTCTGCAGCGGTCTTATAACCCTCAGCAAGAGTTGTTGAAAGGGAGTTTGTGTCTGGATGTCCGACGAGAATAAAAATATTCTTTTTTTTCATTTTATTAATGGGTAGAATATTTTATTTTTGCATTAGTTTTTGAAGCTCATGCTTATGCTTAATCATCACTTCCATAGCAGCAGCACTTTCACTTACACCGTTTTTTGTTTTTTGTTTTATTTCTTCAGCAATTTTTGCAAAAAAATCAGGGTTCTGGGTCACCACTTCAATAAGCTGTTCTCGCTGTTCTTTCGGCATTCCTGCAAGCTTTGATTCCAACACCTTTCGCATTAAAAATTCTTTTATCATGTGTGTGATTCTAGCAAAAAATAAGTGAATAATCAAAGAAATGTATGCATCAATAGCTTATAAAAATACTTAGTCAATAAAATTGCTTTTTGTCAATGAATATGCTATAATATACAACAAACAGTTACTTGTATATTCCGTACTATTTTAAGCGTCGGCCTTATGCCCTCACTTGAATATATGACCTAATTTAGGCCGAAAGTAACACTCGTTCTTTAACAATCAACACACCGACTCCGATGACCACCATCACCCCTCGGGATTATCAAATCCCTGCAATTGACGCAACAGTCAAGGCTCTTACTGAGCAAAATCGAGCACTTGTGGTTATGGCAACAAGCTTAGGCAAGACGATTGTCTCAGCCTTAGCTGCCAAAATCATCAATGCGAAAAAGATACTGTTTTTGGTTCACATTAACAGTATTCTTACCCAAACAAAGGATGAATATGAGCGTGTTTTTGGTAACACAAAGACATATGCTTTCTACAATGGCAATTCGAAAGATGGTGCAGAATTTACGGATGTGGTATTTGCCTCATTCCCAAGTATGCATAAAAATCTTCTTAAGTGGAAAAAAGACCACTTCGACTTAATTGTCGTCGATGAAGCCCATCATTCACAAGCGTTTACTTATAAAGAAGTAATAACCTATTTCAAGGCAAAACGCTTGTCGCTGACAGCAACTCCGAATCGCAATGATACGGAAGATATCCGCGAATTGTTTGGAGAAGAAGTTGTGAATATTCCTCTTGAAGAAGGGATTGCTCGAGGTCAGCTTCCACCCATCGAATACCATATCAAGGTAGATGAAGGTTTGGATAATGACGTCCTCAACACCATTATGCAAGAAGTAGAGCATGAGGGTAAACGTATAACCATTGCTGAGCTTAATCGTCGTGTCTTTATCAAAACACGAGACGATGAGATTGCAACAATCATCAAAGAAACAAAACTTTCAAGTATCGTGTTTTGCCAGAGCATTCCTCACGCAGATCACATGCTCACCTGTTTTGGAAAAGATGCCCGAGTGTATCACTCAGATATGTCTGATGATGAAAATGAAAAAGCTTTAACAGCTTTGAAGAATAGTGAAATCCGCACCATCCTTGCAGTCAACAGCTTCAATGAAGGATTAGATGTTCCTGATGTGGGCCTTGTGGCATTTTGTCGCACAACTTCATCAGAAAACATATTCCTTCAACAACTGGGAAGAGGACTTCATACAGGAATGGATAAGCTCATTGTTTTTGACTTTGTCGGGAACATTGAACGCGTCCTTATGCTTCAGAAGATATCCAACACTATCGCAGACTTCCATGAAGCAAACACTTCAAAGGAAGACCGTGAAAAGGAAGGTTATGAGCATAACAAGCTCCACCTTGTGGGTAAAGGTTTTACGTTTACGTTTTCGGATAGAGTAGTCAACCTACTTCACATCCTCGAACGTGGACAAATGGATCTTTACCCAACATTGACAGAAGCGAGTGAGGCAGCAAGAAAGCTTGGAATTAGAACACAGCTTGAATATAACAAGAGACGAAGGGAAGATTCCAGGTTGCCGAGCCGTCCAGAGAGATCCTACCCAGACTTCCCGAATTGGTATGAATTCTTGGGTAAGAAAAAACCTGAGTTTTATGCCACATGGCAGGAAGCGGGTGAAGCTGCAAGGAGGCTTGGGATTAAGAGTCAACCTGAATACATTAAAA
>JACCDZ010706857.1_pt1 | contig 11782 bp, 7 predicted proteins | sample 7449551 | NCBI WGS metagenome assembly JACCDZ01 (sample SAMN15323452, study PRJNA562643) | freshwater metagenome | isolation source: river surface water | place: USA:Blue River Watershed | collected 2017-08-18
AAATTTATCTTGCAAAAGATAAAAAAGAAGAAAGTGATACTAAAAGCATATTACCAAATGATAATCATTCTGAATACTTTTATTCATATTTTGTAATTCAATTAAATAATAATATTGTTAAATTAGCACCTTATGTTGTTAAAATTGATAAATATTTTAATTTTAAAAATGAACTCTTTAAAAATACTTTTATGAACAATTATAATTCTTTAACAAAAATTAATGATTATGAAAATGATAGAACAAAATTATATAAAAAATTTAATAAAAAAAAAAGTGATTTAAGAAATATTGATGCTATCACATCTAATTTTGATACTTTAGAAAATATATATTCACAACAAAATGATGAATTTTTAATCAAATCTTATATAGCAGAATTTAGAAATAAATATATAAATTATTCAAAAATATCAACAAATAGTACTTTAAATTTATTATTTAATGATGCAAATTTATATAATGCAATTTTAAATAATTCTATTTTAGACCATATACAATATAAAAATAAAAATGATAAAAATTATATTTTAAACAACTTTTTACAACTTTTTGATAATATGGATAATAAAGAAATTTATTTTAATATGATTGATATTTCATATGTACAAGAATTTTATAATTTTTATCTTGAATTATATGGTGAAAAAAATATTAAATCTATACAATTTTTATGGGATTTTGATTCAGATGTTTCAAATATTTCTAAAGATAATATTAAAAATATGATATGTTCTGTTATTCCAAATAAAAAAAGTAATCGTTTTGCTGATTTTGAAAATAGTCGGATTGGATTCCATAATCTTGAAAAATATTTATTTAATGATAACGAAATACAATATTTAAAAGATATGTTTCCATACAAACTTGAAAATTGTTTATCTTATTCTTTTTCAAATTATCAAAATATAGAGTCGCTATTATCTTTATTTAATATTGCTTATGAATCACGTTTAAAAAAAAATTCAATTATAGAAATGATGGGTGACAAAGAAGAAGAAGTAAATCATAAAAATTCTAAAGAGCACGATTTATGGTCATTTTTTGATGTATCGTTTTTTGAAACTTATGGTACTTATTTAAATAAAGATTTAATACAAAAATTAAAAATAAAAAATGGTAATATTTTTAATAATAGTGTACCTAAAAGTACGAATTATGTAAATAATACTATGGACCGTAGAAAACATCCAAATAGTTTACACAATGATTCATTTTCTGAAGTATTTGATTGTGATAATGACGATTTTGATAAAGATATATTTATAAGTACTTTACAATTTTTAAAAATATTTACACTTGAACAATTTACATTTTATATTTCTTCATCTTTTAAACATTCACCAACTGCTTATATTTTATTAAATAAATATTTTTCAACAAATGTTTTTGATAATACTGACTTTATTCAATTATTATATACTATTATTTCAAAGATTGATTTAGATTATATTAAAAAAGAAGATAATATTTATTTATTATGCATCCATATACTTAAAACATTTATTCAAAAAGATGATAAAAAAGAAGAGGAAAATCAAAAAGAAGAAAATAATATTGTTCAAGAATTAATAAATAATATTCAAAAAAATAATAATAGTGATAGTGATGAACTTTTAAATATTTATAAAACAATTAATAATATATGTAGTAATATGAAAAGTTCCAAAAATGATGGACACAATAGTTTAATTCAATTAACATCAGATAATTCTATAAATAATATGCTTAGAAAATTAAATGATCATGGTGAATTTATTAATAATGATAAATCGTGTATATTACCATCACCAATTAGTGATGAAACATATAATGATATTTATTTTACTCCATCTTATACACCATATTCAAACGCTGCTCAAAATGTATTAAATAAATATTCATTTCTTGAAAATGAAAATAAACAAGATGGTATATTATATTTTAAATCAGCTAAACATGTTATGTTTGATAGTGAATACATAAACAAAATAAAAGAAAAAAATAATCCTACACAAACTATTTTTATACTATATCACAAAACAAGTAAAACACTCATTGTTTTTAATTATTATCTTTCATATGATATTACAAATATATTAAATAAAACTATTTATGATTATTTTGATATCTTTTATGGAAACGAATTTTCATTTATTGATACTTTAAAAACAAATTCTATTGATGTATCATATGGAACTGTTTATACTGATTTACACGATAAAAAATTTATTAATCGTAATGAAGCATATGAATATTATAAATATATTTCTAAAAATTATAAAAAAGAAGTTATTATTCAAAAATCAGAAGTTACACTTAGTGTTGATAAATATTGCCAAATTATTCGCAAATATTATAATATTGATACAAATGTTGAACATCGTATTCGTTCAACTGAATTATCAACAAAGATGATTGATGTTATTAATTCTGATTTAATAGACTGTCATCAATATATTAATGAAGACCATTTTATATCAAAATTCCCTGAAATTGTTGTTGAATTAGGATTATCTAAAAAACGATATGCTACTGGAAATTATTATTATGGTATTTCTAAAAAAGAAATAAAAAGTAATGATTCAAATATATTTACTTTATTAAATGTTGAAAAAATACCTGAAAATGTAAATGTGGATAATTATAATAAAGATGTATTAAATGTAATTAATAAAATGGAAAGTGAATTAAATGCTCTTAAAAATAAGTTTAAAACCATTCCTGAAAAAGAAAAAGAAACCATTTATAGTTTAAATAATGAATTAAAGTTTAATAATGCTATTCCTATACGACCAGTTTCATCAAACAATGATGTAAATCAATATAAACAAAGTCAAAATTATCAACATAATCAAGATAATCGTAATAAAGCACTTTTATTAAGAAAAGAAGCACCTAATCCAAATGCTGTTGTAACTCCGTGGTTAGGTTAATCTAAATTTGTTATTTTATTTTTATCTTTTTTATTTAGTTATAAATTATTAAATTATATATTTTTAAAAAATATATAATTTGTAAAAAAGAAAAATGCTTTATTTTATAACGCACATGGAAAAGAAAAAATATGAATATGGTGCTGGTTCGAGTTTTGAAGCATCTTTTAAAAAATATAATAATACTGAAACACCATACGAATTAATTATTCTTCAAAATCATTTAGCTCATTACGATGATTATAATAAAATTGTTCAAGTATATTCTTATTTAAAAAGTAAAGATTGTGTAGCCAAAAATGATGATGATATTTTTTTATATATTGATATTTCAAACAGTTTAGTAATGAAAAAATTAGATGATAATATTGAAAAAAGTTTTAAAGAAAGTAATGAAGATATAATTTTTGGAGCAAATAATATTTTTAAATATATATATCCTGAAGCAGCTTCTTATTATGAAAATCGTTATAAAGGAATACAAAACAAATTTTTAGATTTCGGCTTTTATATTGGTTATAAAAGAGCAATTATACAATATTTCGGTTTTATTATGAATAAATTAATGTATTATCCAAAATCAGATGGAAAAATGATTTCACAACGTGTTGTTGGATATGTTTTTTATCAAAAAGATGCAAAAGAACATAGTAGCACAAATAAAGCTTTACAAAATTTAAAATTAAATTTAGATACACAAAATAATTATTTTTTAGCACATAATGAAAATAAAAATATTTATGAATTACTTTTATGCAATTCCTATTTTTTACATTTTCCTGATTTAGATAAACAAAAACAAAAAGCTTCCTTTATGCTTGTTTCTAAATTGAAAGATTTATAAAATAAGGAACCGCTTGAACGCGAAGCGTCAAGGTTCCCTCCTATGGGAATGAACCTCCCGCTTTAATAATATTTTTAATAAATAATAATTTTTTAAAAATATTTAAAAATAATTAATAATTTTTTAAAAATATTTAAAAATAATTGAATGTAAATAAATTATAAAAATATAAATTTAAAATAATTATTTTATAATATGTTATAAAAATGATATTAAAAAGAAAATGATTATTTAAAATAAAAAATAATTTTAAAAATGTTAAATTTAAAAAAAAATCAAATTGGTATTTTTTATTTAATTTATCCGTATGAATATGCTTCAGAAGATTTAGATATATATAAGTTTGGTGTTCATCAAAATTTAACAATAAAGACATGGTATAAAAGATTTAATAAATATACATATAAAAGTGAAATAATTATTTATTTTAAAATAAATAATTTATATGAAAATGAAAATAAAGTAAAAGATTACATATATAAAAATAATTTTAAGTATGAAAAAGGTCACGAATATTTTACAGGAGATTTAAAATTTATATATGATGATATATATGAAATTATTAAAGATGATATAATTGAAACATATAATTTAGATAATGATATAATAAATGACCAATTTAGAAAAATAAATATTTATTTTGATAAAAATTTTAATTATAAATATTTAGATTTTTTACAAAATAAATTTAATGAACAAAATATAATAAATAATCATCATTATAGAGATATTCACCTAAAATATTTATTAACAGATTATAAGGATAATTTAGTTAAAAATAACAATAATTTAAATAATAACAATATTGATATTGTTTCAAATTTTGAAAATGAAACAAAATTTAAAAAAATAAATATTATATCAGATAATTTCAATGAAAATAATTTAATTAAAAAAATAGATAATGAAATAATAAATAAAGATGATAATTTAAAATCATTATATATATGTCATTATTGTATTGATTACAAAACAGAATCATTGAGCGATATGTATAAACATTTTAAGAGAAAAAACAAATGTAAATCTTGTACATCATATTCATATGAAGAATCAGAAATATTAACAAAAAAAAAGAAATACATTTTTAATTTTGATATAATTAATTTATATAAAAGTGATTATTTATTTATTATTACACATTATAATGATAAAGAAAATTATATAAATCAAAATTATAAAATAAATATATTAAATAAAAATATTGATAATTTTGATAATAATTATCAAGAAGATTTAACAACATTTGTTGAAAAAATTGGTAATGATTCATTAGAAAATAAAAATAATATGGAAAATAGAAAATGTTTATTATGTGAACAAATATTTAATAATCGTTCTAATTTAATAAGACATTTGCAAAATAATCAATCAAGTTGTAAAAGAAAAAGATTAGAAAAAATGTTATTTAATAAAATGAATGAAGATGCTAAATTAAAAAATATTATTTGATAAATTATGTTATAATTTTAACTTTTTGTTTTTATAATTTTTTTATGATTAAATGAAATTACATTTTTACAAATATAATTCATTCTTTTTTGTTTGCGTTTTTAATTTGTATATTTACATTAAATTTACATATTTACATTAAATTTACATATTTTTATTTTTTATTTTTATTTTTATTTTTTTTATATATTAATTAAAAAAATTATATAATACAATATTGTAAAAATCATTTATATTTTCACCAGTTGGTAAATCATATACATAATCTTTAATTATTTTATTAAAATATTTCTTTTTATCTTTATTATTCATATTTTTAGTTTTTTCTTTTATTTCATCCAATACTTGTGGTAATGATGAATTTTCAAAATTTGTACTATAATATGTACATAAATAATTATTTGCATTTAATATTTTTATTTCTTTTTTATTTTCTTGTTTATTTTCTTCAACTTCATTTTCTGTACAAATATAATTATTACAAAATAGTCGTTGTCTATATCTTAATATTTCATCTAAATCATCATCAACCGAATATAAACTATTCCAATATAGAATATTATCATAATGGTCTTCATAATCATCATAATCTTCATAACTATTATCATATATATCATAACCATAATCATCATCATCATTATTACTACAATATTCAGATTCAGATTCAGTATCATTATCGCAATTTCGTAAAATTCGACACATACATCCTTTGCTCATTTGACAATCTTCGCAACCGTAATCGGACTCGTTATCAGAATCGTAAAAAGGCATTTTATTTATTAAAATTAAATAATAAAAATCGTAAGAAAAAAATAAAAGTTTTATTAAACTAAATATTTTATTAAAAAAAAGTTAAATTAAACAAAATTAAATTAGATTAATTTGTTTCTGAACGCTTGCGGAAATTAAAATTAAAATACTATTGTAAATTAACTTCAATATCCTAGTAATGATTTCTGTTTGTAATTTGTAATTTGTAATTGGAAATCATATATAATAATTATTATATTAATCTATTATTAAGAAATAATAACTGTCATTTTTTTTATGATTAAATGAGATTACATTTTTATCATTTTTACAAATATAATTCATTTTTTTTTATGATTAAATGAAATTACATTTTTACAAATATAATCCATTCTTTTTTGTTTGCGTTTTTAATTTGTATATTTACATATTTACATTAAATTTATATTAAATTTACATATTTACATTAAATTTACATATTTACATTAAATTTACATATTTACATTAAATTTACATTAAATTTACATTAAATTTACATATTTTTATTTTTATTTAAATATTAATTGAAAAAATTATATAATACAATATTGTAAAAATCACTTATGTTTTCACCAGTTGGTAAATCATATACATAATCTTTCATTATTTTATTAAAATATTTTTTTCTATTTTTATTGTCCATATTTTTAGTTTTTTCTTTTATTTCATCCAATATTTGTGGTAATGGTGAATTTTCAAAAGTTGTTCTATAATATGCACATAAATATTCATTTCCATTTAATATTTCTTTTGTTTTTTGTTGATATTCATCATAATTTACAAAATCATGATAATCATCCATATTTGACAAACAAGTACAATATTCCTCATAATGAGAACATCTATTGCATCTTATGTCACAATCATATTCATAATCAAGCATTGCTTGTTGTATATCATTGTAATCAAAACTATTTCTACACATTTTTGTATATATTATAGATTAAATCGTAAGAAAAATAAAAGTTTATTAACGCTTGCGGAAATTAAAATTAAAATACTATTGATACAACTGTATAATAATAAATTAACTTCAATGACCTGTAATAGTTTCTGTTTGTATTTGGAACTATATATAATATTATTATTTAACATAATAAATATATTAATTATTATCCATCATTTTTTTACTTTCTTTACGTTACATTTTTAACAAATTATTATTTATAAACAAAGTAACGTAAATAAAATGAAAAAAATGTAAATTAGTTATAATCTATATAAAAAAATATTTTTATTAATTAATAAGTATTATTAATTAGTAAAATAAAAATAAAAAATGAGTAAAAAAGAAGATTTTTATGATTTATTAGAAGTAGATAAAAAAGCAAGTGAAGAAGAAATTCGCAAAGCTTACAAAAAAGCTGCCTTAAAATATCATCCCGACAAAAATCCCAATAATCCCGAAGCTGAAGATCGCTTTAAACTCATTGCCGAAGCATACGCAACCTTAAGCGACCCACAAAAACGTCGCACTTATGATATGTTTGGATCTGATGATTTGAATAATAGCGACTTTTCTGGAACACCGTTTAATCCTTTTGATGTTTTTAATTCAATGTTTCAAGGTCAATCATTTGTTTTTGAAAAAAATGTTGATTTAGGTGAACTTTTAGGTGGAATTGGTGGAGGAAATGGAATTAAAATAAGTGTTCATACTTTTGGACCAACTTCAGATGCTTTTTCATTTTCAGAAGAAAGAAATCAAATGCCTTTTATTGATATTAATAAAATACATTCTTATATGAGTGAATGTGGAATAAATGTTGATGAAGAGTTAGAAAATGCACGAAATTTTGGAATGCCTAATATTCAAGAAATGCTACATAATGTACAATCTTTAAAAGCACAATTGTCTGAAAAATATTTGTCTAAAAAACATAATAAAAAAAAGAAAAAGAAAAATATAGAAGAGTATATATATGAAGGTGAAGAAGGTGAAGAATTAGAAGAAAAAGAAAATAAAAAAAAGAAAAATAAAGAAAAAGAAATAAATAATAAAAATAAAGAAGAAATAAATAATAAAAATAAAAGTAAAAAAATAGAAATTATTTATTCCGGAAAACCCGAACCAATTGTTTATGATTTATATACTTCATTAAAAGATATTTATAATAATGAAACAAAAAACGTTTCTTACACAATTTATAAAGAAAATAATGAAGTGAAAAAATCTTTAAATATACCTCTTAAAGGTAAAATGGTATTACTTGAAAATGGCGGAAATTTATTTTCTAATTACGAACTTCGCGGTGATGTGATTTTTAATATTTATCAAAAAGAAGAAGAGTGCACAAACGATACATTATGTTACGGATTTACTCGCATTAATGAATATGATTTACTTATTCATAAAAAATTTAATTTTAAAGAAAATAAAGATAATAATTCATTTATTTATATTAACCTTTTTGATATATCTATATTAAAATGCACTTTTAATCCATATGAATTTAAACACCCTTATGTCGGAGTTATTCATAATTATGGATTAATGAATGATGAAGATATACGCGGAAATATTTATATACTATTTAGTGATAGTGATTCATCTGATGAATGTAAGGAAGAAATAGAAAATAAAAAAGTAGAAAATGTTAAAATAGAATTTTGTTCATATAAAGAATTATGGAAACAAATTTAATTACTTTTTTACTTTCTTTTTATTACTTTTAACTTTCTTCTTTTTACTTATTACTTTTGTTTTTATAACTTTCTTTTTAGCACCACCTGCTGTTTTAGTTGGTGGACTAATTCCTGTATTTATTAATAAAAATATATTTGGATAAAATCCACTTGATTCTAAATTAAATTTATTTGCATTTGCACCACTTAATGGAAGAACATTTGTCATATCATCATATTTATACCATATTCCATTACGCATATTTAATGAAATATAATGACCATTTGAAGCATATACAATATCAGATAATTGATAATAATTCCCATTTATTAAATACAATTTATCAAAATCATAATCTTTAAATGAATGTAAATCTCCAACTGAAAATAATATATATTTATTTTTTGTCATATTTTGTTGTTGAAGATTGGTCTGAAGATTAGTAATAAGAGCATTTAATGAAAATATTATTGTTGAAGTTGGATAATATAATGTTGTTAAATAAGTATTATTATTTGTTTTTAATTTATCTAAAAATTCAGTACTAAAAATAGAATCATTATGTAATAAATCATATAAATACATTTGCGCATTACCATATGATTTATATATTGAATTAATCATTTTGTCAAAATAAATTTCTGCTCTTATTCTTTTATTTTGCGGTTGCTCAATTTGTACACTATGCATTAAATTATTTTTAAATGCTTCATAAAAATCATTTGAACTTTTAATATTTTCATTTAAAGATGGATAATATGTATATAATTCTTGAAAATCTGAAATATTTATTCCATTTATATTTAATTTAAATTTATAATCATCTATTACAAAATAGTTACTATCATCTTTTGAAAAATTTGATATTAAAGTAAGTAATGGATTATATGTATTTAATATATTTTGTTTATGAGTAGGTTTATTTTTAACATAATCTTTTAAAAAAGTTATTAAGTTTCTTTTCGGTGTTTCAAAGTTACTTATACTTATGTTAAATGCTTTATTAAGATTTTCATTTTTAAAAGAATTTTTTGAAAAATCTTCATTATGTAATAATGTTAATAATAAATGAATTACACTATTTCTGTAACAATTGTTTGAATTGTTTAATAAATTTTCTTCAGGAACACTATTTATAATAAGTTTTGACTTTTGAGCAGCTTCTGTAATTGAACTTTTATTTGTTGATGTTACTAATGATGATGATGTATCTGGTAATGTAGAAATAATTTTACTTTTATTTGATTTTAAACTTTTTTCATAAGAAGTCATTAATGATGATTTATTTGAAACTGAATTTCTTATATTTGATTCATTTATTTTTTGATTACCATAAACAATGTTTCCTAAACTTTGTTGTACCATACCATAAGTACTTAATAAAAATCGCAAATCACGAATCATCTTTTTTCGCTCATTTTGATTTGCTATTTTAAAATAACTATTTTCATAATGTGTTAATAATTGATTTGTATAAGCATTTAAAGATTGAGCTATTTCAAGCATTTCACTATTTACATTTCCATTTACTATATTTTTTTGTGCAATTTGGGTTTCATTTACTAATCTTTGTACTTTGTTTTGAATATCATTTTTAATGGGTGCAAATTTTGTTCTAAATAAATCTTTTATTTCAGTTTCTTTTGTACTTTTATTTTTAACACTATCATTTATAATAACTTTTAATGATTCAAAAAAATCTTTAACAGCTTCACTTTTATCATATTCTTTAAAAGGTTTACCTAAATACGTTATTTCTCTTTTATTCATTTTTTATATTATAAATTTTATATTTTATATTTTATATTATAAATAAATTATATATTATATAATTTCACTAATTATATAATAGATTTTTAATCATTTACTTTTTAATAATTTATTATTTATATATTTATATATTTTTTATTTTTTATTTTTTTTAATTAGTAGTTAAAGATATATAAATTCGTGATAAAGTACCTAAATTATTTTTATCTTTCTTATCTTCTAATAATGTATTTTTTAAAATAGTTTCATCAAAATATATGCGTTGCGGTTTTTCACTTTTTGTTATACTTAATGATGATGGGTTTGATGCATTTATTGTATATTTATACATATAAAAATCATTATTTCTTTTAGTAATAATTGTATCAATACGTCCTGCAGGATTTGTATTATCAATATAATATAATGAAATTAAATTACTTAAAGTTATGGAATCTTTATTTGGTGTACCAGATTGTATACTATAATTAATACCATTTGAAGTACTTTTTGGATTAAATACATGTGTAGTTGCTTTACCAGTAGAATTTTTTGAAATTATATTTACTTGTAAAGGTCCAATTGTAGTATTACTATTTTTTGCTCCTAATACATAATTATCATAATCAACTTTAACTTTTGCTTGTGGTATTAATGAATCTTTTAAATATCTTAAAAAGTGATGATAATAATAAAATTGATTAATAATAGTTCCTACTTTAATAGGTGGTTCAACATATTGAAAATTAATAAGTTTAAAAAGCTTTTCGCGAATTGCAATAAATTTTTTAACAATTAATCGGAAACCATTTAATTTTTTAATAACAGCACGTTTATTTTCAGTATTAACACGTGATTTAATTAATTGATTAAATTCTGCTTTTTTAAGAAAAATGTATTTTTGCAATTTATTAAAAAGAAGAAATAAAGTAAATATAGATTTATCAATTTTTGAAAAATTATTATTTGTTACACTTTTACCATTTGATGTTCTAATACGTGATTTAAAAAAATTAGTATTTTCAGAACTTAATTTAGTATTACCTATTTTTGAATTAGTAATAAATTGTTCAGGAGTTGCTAAAAAAGATTTAAAATTAAATGAATTTTCAGCAGATTTAATAGAATTTTTTGTACTCATATTGAAACTTTCAAACATATTTAAAATATTTTTATGAACAGATGCTAAATTATATATTTTTCTAAAAAGCTTTTTAAATTTTTTTAAATCATCCGGTTTACTAAAAATATCATTTATTGGTTTATTTAATAATTGTAATTCTTCTTCATTAAGTAAATAATCATTTATTTTTTTACCGTATATAATATTTTGTGACATATTTTTTTGATATAATAGATTTCTATTATATGAATGATATTATTTTTTTTAGAAAAAGAGGGAAAGAA
>JACCDZ011436497.1_pt1 | contig 11782 bp, 13 predicted proteins | sample 7449551 | NCBI WGS metagenome assembly JACCDZ01 (sample SAMN15323452, study PRJNA562643) | freshwater metagenome | isolation source: river surface water | place: USA:Blue River Watershed | collected 2017-08-18
ACTGGATCTGCTGCGAATGCAAATGCAATTGCGACTTCCGCAGTTGCTGGTGAATTTCGCCTGTCGCAAATCGTTCGTATCTCAATCGCTTCGTCCCTCATCCTGGGGTTACCTGTTCGGCGATGCCTTTCAGGAAGATCCAGCCCAAGTGTATGGAGATGACATTCGTTCTGAGACAGCAAAGGATTCCGATGCTCCCGTCTGGGTGTTGGAACTGTGCCAACGAGTTCGAGCAGGGGAATCTATCGAGCCCTTACTTCAAAGCGAAACTCAAACAGAACTTGCCACTCTCTTTCAGGGGTGGATCGCATTCATGCTCAGTGGAGCATCCGCATACGGTCATGATATCGGTCGAAAAACGATTGCCCGGTATGCTCGATTGCTTGGCCCTGCTCTGGCATCACAACTGGATGGCGTGAGCATTTTTGAGCTCGAATCCGATTCTCTGGAAATTGTCTATGAGATGGCCCTAGAGGCTCAAAGTACAGATGGGAAACGGCGGACTCTGGCCAAAGCTGTATACGAATTCCATACATTCCTACAGCGCCGTTATAGCTACCCCCCAATAAGCCCTTACTCTCTGCTTGGCATAGGTAAAGGTTTGACTCGAGTGGATGCACACGTACTCAGCGAGGAGCAGTATCAAGCAGTGCTGCAGGCTCTAGGAAATTGCGGGTTGGAGTTGCGGACACCTAGGCTGGTCACTGCCGCCCGCTTGTTCATGATTCTAGGTTTCAGGTTGGGGTTAAGAAGGAGTGAAGCGCTTAAACTCCGCCTCAGCGATATTCATTTTCCTGAGCTATCTCTTGATGCGAGCGTGCGTATTCTGAAGCGGCATCCGAACATGCGCATGCTATCCAGAGATGAATTGGCCTTTCTGGACCTTCCAGTCGATCTGCTCGTTCGTCCTCATGCCCAGCATAATGTTAAAAGCCAGAATGCAGTCCGGCGTCTGCCGCTCCACGTGCTGCTTGAGCCCGACGAGCTTGAGCTACTCAGAGAGTGGTACAGGCAGCGGGAGGAGGAAGCCGAAAACCCTGCGTCAGAGTACCTATTCTGCATCCCTCAGCTTAGAACACAGTGGATAAGTGAGAGCTACCTGCTGCCTGCGCTACATGCCTGCATGCGTGAAGTCACTGGTTCTGATAGCGTTCATTACCATCATCTGCGACATTCCTGTGCAACTTGGCTTATGCTCAAGTTGATGGTGACGCTTAACGAACTATCTCCTGATCTGATCCTCCGCGATCTGCCCTTGACTACAAGTTGGCTGAAAAATGGCCAAAGACTAAGCAATGAGATTTTCGCTCGGAACGGCGGCCCCACGAGGCGTATTGTGCACATGGTTAGCGCTATTCTTGGCCATGGCAGCCCGAAAACTACGTTGTTGCACTATATTCACAGCCTGCCTCTAATAGTGGCGATGGCTTGGCAGTGGAACCCTCAAAGTTGGCTGTTTAGCGCAAGCAACGTGGCTTCAATTGCCAATGTAAGCCAGCCGACCTTAAAGCCCATTCCCCCTGCTGGTGTGCCTGCTGAGTCTCAGCGGATGATCGAGATAATTGGCCGTATCAAACTGCTGAAAGCGCGGAAGCAGGCGCGAAAAAAGGTTAGGGCGCGCCCTATCGAACGGCAGCCGTCTAATTGGGCAATTGAGAGAATCGCAATCATTGAATCAATGCTCGCTTACGTCTCATACGGTGAACAAAGTAATCGCCCCGTGAATCTGGAGTGGCTCGAATTTTCAGCAGATGACCGTGCATTAATGCTAGACCGTGCTCGTCATATTCGAGATTTGCCAGATGCGTGCGGTCGCAAGCGAGGGGGGCGAAAGCACAGAATGGTAACTTCCGAGGATGACAACAGTAGACCTTACGTTACCCTGAGGCCTATGCCACCAAAGCATGGTGGCCGTGAAGCCGTAGCCCCTTATGCTCAAAAACTTTATGAACTACTGGATGGCCCTGCGCGCGAAAGAGCCATACGCGTAATTGATTACTTTGTGGAGAACAGTTGGTCTACAGATGCATGTCTGCGTTTTAGGCGAGGTTATGATGAAAAGGCCGCAAGAGACTATCTGTGGTTACTGCAGGCCATCGGTATCCCTGCTCGATCTATTGAGCTAGTCATCTACGACAATCAGACGCCCACACAGACAAAATCCTTCTGGCGTACTGCGATTCGAAAAGCTCGTTGCCCCATCGCAAAACACGAGCCTTTTGGGTCTGACCACAGCGGGTGTCCTTTGGGGATTCGAGCAAGCCTGAAGGTTGCAGGTGAGGATCGAAAAAACCAACATTCAAGTGCTGCGCTGCGCTACCTCTTCCTGATGGCATCAATTGATTGGAATTTTCGCAGTTGATCAGGCCTGGAGACGATCTGGTGTGCTTTGACAGTGATCTGCCTAGAGCGAGTTAAAGTAAACAAGTCTGTCTTCTCAAGGCGGCCAAATCGGAGAAGTGATGAAGAAAAAGTCTGTATGGTTCGCCTGCCTTGCTGTTCTTTTTTGCGTCCTGTCTGCTCAGGCACAAGATCGTGATATCGACAATGACGGTGTCTGGGATTACGAGAAAGGCGGAATCGATCGTGATACCGACAACGATGGCTCTTGGGATTACGACAAGGGTGGAATTGACCGGGATCTGGACAACGACGGTAGCTGGGATCATGGCGCTGGAGGTATTGATCGCGATATCGACAATGATGGCTCCTGGGATTACGACGCCGGTGGTATCGATCGCGATCTGGACAACGATAACCAATGGGATAAAGGTGCCGGCGGGATTGACCGGGACTTGGATAACGACAACCAATGGGATGAGTGATGTGTCTTAGGTTTCTGCAGAAGTGTGAAGTCAGCTGTCCCACAACCCTCTTTACGTGCGGCATCACTTTTATAGGAACTTAAGACTTAATGCTCTCGCAAACGTGTAAGCAGTTACCATGTAACCATCCCTTAGATGCCCCATGTTCATCGGTTTACCGCAAGGGTGACTCATGCACTCATCTGCAAGTTTTCGTTTAGCCCTAGATCCTGCAAGCCAACTGGAGCCAATCTGGAAAAATGCCAACGGTCTGGTTATCGCCGGAATGTTGCGTATCGAGGTGCCGGATAGTGATCTGGTGGATGAGAACCCATTGCCCTATGGCCACACCGCGTTTGTCGAGGAAGACAATCAGCTCTGGGTTTGTCGCGCCTGGATGGCCGGTCAACCCCTCGCGTATCTGACACTACAAACAAGCGCTACTCACAAGGACATTCCGGTACTGCATGATTTGCGGATGGATTGCCCTGATGCGCATAGCTTCAAGGCAGTCATGCTGGCGCTGGTAGCAAGTCGTTCTGACGACTTGGTCTGCATCGGTGTGGACGAGCCCCGGCAGACGCTGATCCACGAGCTGTTCGGCTACATATTCTTCGACATGCACAAGAATGCGCGCATTCAGTGGAGTGCCTATGCCCGGCATCGGTGAGTTTCTGGCCAATCGTTTCAATGCCCGCTCCTGCTTTGATGCGCTGTACCTAAAGGCGGCTGAGCATATGCGTGAGAATGCGTCCGTACAGTTTGCGATGGCCCGGGCCCGTCAGTTGAGTGGCACTGGCAGTGATGAGTCGATGAGAGAGCCGGAAGTTCATTTGGACAAGCTTGGGCCCGACTTGCCTGAAATGAACCTTAACTTCGACCATCGGGTTGATGAGCCTGGCCAGACTGCGCCATACAGCTTTCCGCCAACTTTGATTGATGCCTTGCGCAATGCACGTCATGTTCTGGTTTTTACAGGTGCTGGGGTTTCAGCTGAAAGCGGTATTCCGACTTTTCGTGACAAGTTGACGGGGGTGTGGGAACGATTTAGTCCGACTGATCTTTCTACGTTAGAAGCTTTTAGGCGAGATCCACCGCTAGTATGGGGCTGGCATGAGTTGCAGCGGACGACGGCTTTCCATGCCCAGCCAAACCCCGCACATGCAGTTATTGCCGCCTTGGCCTGTCAGGTTGCAAAGCTCACACTTATTACCCAGAACGTTGACGCGCTGCATGAGCGGGCCGGCAGTCAGGCGGTAATCCACTTGCATGGCAGTTTGCAATGCCCACGCTGCATCGATTGCGGTGAGCCCTACCCCGATCTGCCAGTGCCATTGGTGCCTTTGGAAGGGCCCCGTCTATCGCCACCCCATTGCCCGAACTGCACCGGAGTCATTCGCCCGGGCGTCGTTTGGTTCGGCGAGCCACTGCAGGAGGAAGCGCTTGATGAGGCCTTTGCTGCAGCGGTGGACTGCGATGTCCTGCTGTCCATCGGCACCTCCGGAGTGGTTTACCCGGCGGCGGAGATCCCCTCGTTTGCCTGGCAAGCAGGCGCAGTGGTGGTGCATGTTAATCAGCAGCCAATAAAGGTTCGCGACTTGCGTGAATACTCACTTATTGGCAAAGCCGGCAAACTGCTTCCGGAGTTGCTGTCTGTGGCTTTCCCTAGATCGGTTGAGCGGTAAAATTTAGTTAGGATATTCAAATGCCAAAAGAACAATGTCGTTTCTCCCGCGCTTTTAGTTTCGTACTAAAAAACGGTAAAGAGGTTTTCCCTGTGCAGATGAAGAGACGAGATACGGGTGTACTCGCATACCGTATTTCTCCGGGTGGTATTGGCGGGAACACCTTGGAGTCGTGCGAGGAAGTAGATGAGAAAACTATGATTCACAAAGTCTTTGATTTCGGCTATGCGGTTCGTTGTGCATCGCTCGACGGAGAAACCACTGGCCTCTATAAGTCCGGGAAGCGCTCAGTTCAAGAGGTTCGACGAAAAGAAATCTAGCGGGAAACCAAGCAAACTTTTAGGCCTTATGTGAGCATCCGCTGCTTCTGTCTCGCTCAGAGGCGTGGCTGAACTTAATCAGGGTGGGCATTGCGGCTAGTGTGACAAATGAGGCAATTGAGCTCGCTGTCGACTTAGGGTTTGTAGATAGAAGAGATAAAATTCCATTTAGGGTCCGTATGGAGACAGTCCGCAATAGGTTCTCTGCCGGTCGTCTTTCAGCATGCGCATGTCAAGTCCAAAGCTAAGGATTGGTCTGCAGGCATGCAATTGACTGGTTAGTGGCTGCGTAAATGGGCGGCAACGTCCATGCAATAATGGACGTCGAGCTGATCACTCTCAACTGCAGGTATATCTGGAGTGAATGATGAACGTCGAGGTTGGATCGGACGTAGCCGAGGCAAAATTTCTTGAGTTGCTACGCGGTGTGCAGCTTGGTAAGAGTTACACCATCACTCTTCATGGCGAGGCAGTAGCCAATTTAGTTCCAGTGGAAAGTTGTAAGAGGGTGGATTGTGTGACAGCCGTTGATCAGATGTTGGCTTTTATGCGAGACCGCAATCAGGGGTGTTCCATTGATCTAAGGGCACACATCAACGACGGTCGGGCATGACTTTCTGCAGCTATTTGCGATGCTGCTCTGGCTGCACAATTGGTCGCAAGTGCTGATTTATGTTGCACAGATCGCTAGTCGCGTTTTCCAAGGGCGGGAGGCAAGCGTTTGACTGGCCGTCACGTTTCCACCGAAGCAGCTTGAGCAATAAAAATTATTAAGCGATGTGTATCTGATGGGCTTGCCTTGTTGATCGAAGAGGTCTCCACCAGACGCTAACAGAAGGGCATGGCCTGCTATCACATCGTGAGGCCCCACTGGGTAAAGCGATACTCCAGCAACCCCGTCACCTACTGCAACCCTTGCAAGTCGATAGGCGATGCTTGGCATTGGACTGAATATCGCAGGAGCACATAGCTCCGCATTTATTTCAGCCCTTTTAGTTGCTGCTGTGCTGACAAAGACAAGCTGATTGGATGTGAGCCCAAGCTTGGCTAGCTGAGGAGGAATATGCTGGCCGTTTCGCAATAAGCCCTGCATACCTTCTTGCCAAGCTATGCAATCTGGTCCGCGCTCGGAATTTGGCGCATAAACCACGCCAAGAACAGGCATTCCCTTATTGAGTAGCCCAATAGAGATTGCTGATCCTGGTCTACCTGCAAGGAAATCCTGCGTACCGTCATTGGGATCAACCACCCAGCAGTATGGATTGCCAGATAGGAAATAACCTGTTTCCTCTCCCCAAAAATCAGCCGCAAACAGGCTTAAAAGTTCCTTTCTAAGCAGTGTCTCAACTTCAGTATCGACAGTCGCTTTATCATCGTATCCGCGCGGGCCATCAAGCCTGGAAGCTTCAGCGCTGATAAGCTTTCCGGCATGGATGGCAAGCTCAATTACTTCCTTAATCAAGACTCTCACGCTCCTGTCCATCGGGTGGCGGATCCAGCTTAATTTCAGCTAGCTCGGTCTTTGAAAGCCGGATCGTTTGGTCCGGCTGTATGTCAAAGAACAAAGTGTCCCCCACGCTCAAACCCATGGCTTTTAAGAGATCTGGCGGCAGTTCGACGATCAAGTCGCCTGATCCGTCGCCCGCATCAACACAGACCATGCTCCACTTTCGAATTATCATTACCTGCTCGCTAAAGACTCAGTGATCTGGACGATTGAAGACAGTCCTTCGCCAGAAGAAATCTGTTGAATAGGAACAATGCCCATGACCAGGTTGTGTGATGTCATGAAATGCCTCATCCATTTTGGATCGTCACCACACAGCGCAGATAGTGCTAATGATAAGCGCACAAGCAATATGGCCCTCTGGCCGATTGGTGATGCTGGGTCGATCTTTGGGTCGTCGTGAAGGTTCGCAATCGTTGACATGGAAACGTTAAGCGCTCCTGCGAATTCAGGGTAGGAGAATCCCAGCTTGCCTGCTGCAACTAGAGTTGCCTTAGCTAGAGCCGCGTTTGCATCAGGTGCTGAGGTCATGGCTTTTTTGAGTCCTTAATGAAACGGGATTTATTGATCTTGATGCGAGTCCCTAATTTCAAATTGTCGTAGCCCGCAAGTTTTCGAAGTGCCACTATTTTGGTCATTGAGACCGCAAACAAATAACCGTCTTCTACAACAAGTACCGTTGCGCCAGAAGCTATTGCCAACTTATAGGCATTGGCTAATGCACGCTCTGCGACTTTCGGGATGTGTGATTCCTATGCGGTGATTTGCCTTTCACTGAGCTGCCTCCTTACCTTTCTGCGGGACATTTTTCATCTCCCTCCTTCAACTAGATCTGTCTAGCTCGATATAGTCGAACATCCGTTCGGCATATGGTTTTGCGTTGCCAATTTTTATTCTAACGGCTTCTTTCAGCTGCTAAAGCGCGAGCGAATCAAGCGAAAAATCTACAGCACGCGACAGGATGCTCGGGCTGATGTTTTCGATTACATCGAGATGTTCTACAACCCAAAAAGACGGCATGGTTTCAATAACCAGCTGTTACCGGTAGAGTTTGAGAAGCGATATTTACTGAGTTTTGAAAGTGTCTAGGGAATCCGGGGCGATTCAAACAGAGGGTTTCATGTCATGTTGAGGTGTGTTGAAGATGGTGGGCACTTCTTGGACTTTGGACAAAAGATCCAGAGCGAAAGTGTCCGGCAGGCTTACCGATACTTGGTTGGGTGGGGCGCCGAGTCGACGCGTTTCATGTGCTATCCAAAACCGCATGGTTACATCAACAGCGTTAGGTTCTACCGTGGCGCCGCATGGGAGCATGCGTTCATTCCAAACCAGGAGTGGCTCACGTTCTACTTCAGAAAGCCATGCTTATTGCACGCTAAGTTTGCACGCGCCGAGATCTTTAGACATTTTCCCGATGCAGAAGAGAACAGCTCAGGAGAGTTCATCGTACGCGTCAGATCTATTGAAGACGCGATGTTGATCGCGTCGTTTGTTGAAAACTAACAATTGTGGATGCTGCTCTCCTTGCTTCGTCTCTAGAGTGCCCCGGCAGATCTTCATTGATCGCGGCGCACCTTGACCGGCAGAATCGGTCGATCACAGACAGAGATTTGAGAGACCTGAGACCAGATTGATGAAGCGTTAGGCTCGGGAATCTAATGAGGGTTGCGGATATCGAAAGTCCGCCAAATTGGCAAAGTACTACTGGTACTTAAAGCGGATGTTTTGCCCAGTTTTAACTGGTCAGTTCCAATAATCAAAATTCGGCGCAAGCAGTCCAACCTGCATGAATTCTTTACGTGCGAAAAGCTTACAGATCGCATGCTCTGTGTAGCTGGGCATAAGGTAAGGCCATCAACCACTACGTGGGGTTCTGGCCATGTTAATGCTCAATTCAATGTCCGAAATCGCCTTGATAATCGCCCTGGTTCCACTGTGGCTAGGTCTGGCTAAGGTTGCTTACGGCTGAGCGCAGTAAGCGTTAGCCCCAAAGGTTATTGCAAAGCCTTTTCGCGGCTGCGTTAGCGGCGTGGCGGTCAAACAGCTCTGGGTCAAAGTTGTCGCCGACCCAAGTCAAAGCATCACTGGCTACTTCAGATTGAGGCTGTTGAAGGCTGTGCAGGAAAGCAAGATAGCCCGGCACTCCACCGACATCTTCGGGCGGGCAGGCGCGGGCACCATCGAGCACCTCACACCAGCTGCCCTTAATATTGCAGGGTTCTACGGACTCAACCGCAATTACGTGCTGCCAGCTGTCACCAAAGTCGTAGATATATCGCAAACGGTCACCTTCATGAAGAATGCGGCGCAGCTTGAAGCGTCGATCATCCAGAGCCTCATCGGACATGTCCGAAAACTCCGCATCCAGAGGCATGTAGCGATTGATGCCTTTCTCGAACTCATGCAGGTGGCTGCTATGCCAGCCCATGGCTGCCTGAATAAAGTGATGCAGCTTGCGCAGCGTACAGTCGCCACTCACTTGAATGCGCCGCCAGATAGGTGGGGTCAGATACAGGGGTTCCAGTTGAATATGCAAAGTGATCAAAACAGGTTGTGCGGCCATGAATGATTCCTAGTGGTAAAGCCAGGGTTGTAGGGCGTCGAGATTAGCGGCCACTATTTGCTGGGCGCTGGCTTTGGATTCCACCTTATTGGCGTCGATTTGAAAGCGCTGCAACACGTACTGCACCAGGGCGCCACGACTGGGCACGACCAGTTGGCCGGCACGCATGCCATAGTCGATCTCGATAATGCTCTTTTGTTCGGTATTCAGGCGCGGATCTGGCTCAATAATCACATCCACCCGCGTGCTCCAGCCAGTATCTTCCTCGCGGCTAAAGTCTGATGCATCCAGTACATCCGGCTCATTGCGAAAGCGGCTGAGCACAAAATCCCGGTAAGCGCGATTCTTCTCGCAATATGCCCGGACATGCCAACGCATGCCGGTGTAAACCAGCGTGTGGGGGGCGATCAGGCGGGTTTCCACCATCGGCGTATTGAACGACACATACTCGCACTCCAGTCGTAGCCCTTCACGGCATGCTTTGAGAAGTGGGCGCAGCACCTCCGGCCGGATTGATCGGTCCGGCACGTGCAGCACTTCAGTGTGAGCATACGCCAGGGCAAGGCCTTCAATATGTGGCGCACGCTCGTGATTCTGGTTTAGCAGGTGCAGGTAGGCGCTGGCGCTGTCGTCAATGAACAGCGGCTTGAAGTGCTTACTTGGCACATAGCCCTTCAAATACTTGTCGTATTCGAGATTCTTTGGGGCGTGTTCATTGATGTAGGTGTTGATGTCCTTTGACGCCTGCTGACGGCTGATGCCAAAGCTTTGCATCAGATGGCCAGTCGTCAGACGGCCTTCCCACCAGGCTACCGTTTCGATCAGCCGGTAGCGTAGCGCCAGATCCCAGCGAACCGACGTGATTTCCTGCTTACGTTTCATGGCCTCTCCATCTGCTCGAAAACTTTACCTGTACGAGTAAACACTCTGGATGCGTCAATTTTAGCTACATACCATAAGCGCTATTGGCTAAGCAGTCATTTGGAACTGTTGCGCCTCAGCAGGTTTCCGCTTCTGCGGGAAAAGGGTGTGTATGTTTCATTTTCTGATGTTTCTGCTACTGGTTTTTTGCCTGGTCTGGCTGCTGTATCAGTTGCTGGTCATTTTGGTGAGCTTGCCCAGGAATGTTTGCAAAGTTTTGGTTGATCTCTGGAATAACCGCTTAGCCGTGCTTGCCTGGTTGCTAAAAGCGACTGCAGTCATCTTGTTTTATGCAGGCGCTTTTTGGCTTTTAAACGTGATGGTGGAAGATCCGTCGCTCCAAAATGGGCTATGGGTCCTTAATGCCTGCATAGTTGTCCATTACCTTGTTGATCGTTACATGACCGCTACCAAGGAAAAGGCTGATGAATAATCTGTCGCTATGGGTTTTTCGGCTGATGATCAGTCTGTTACTGATGTTCCTGGCGCTGATCGTATTCCTGATTCTGGCTCCGGATGAGACACCATCCGAATTGTCTGCGCGCTTACGGGCAGAAGGTAATTCGGCAGTGGGTAACTATGGGGAAGGATTTACCTATTTGATGGGTATTGGAGCGCCTGCTGGAGCTGATCCCTCACGCTTGGGCTTAACGCGAATCGTTGCGTATCTGGAGGCACTGTCCCAGCCTCACGATGAGCAGTTCGAGTATCTGGAGAAGATCCCCTCCCAAAAATTGCCCATGCTGTATCAAACAGATTGGGGCGGATGCGACATCGGCCACCCGCAGTGCATCGCAGGTTTGCTGGCCAATGAAAAAGATCTGGATGACCTGATTTCATTCAGTGAGGAAATCTTCAGGCGATACCAGCAGTTATTGCGTTTGCAGAATCACGAAAACAGTTTTCCCAATCGCTTCGATGCTCCGGCCGCTCACATGCAGTTCGTGGCACAGGGAAATTTTGCGCTGATCTTCAGGGCAATAAAGTCGGCAATCGTCGATCCGGGGGAACATGCCGCCAGCGTGCTAATGGCCGATATTGCACGTCATCGAGAGTTGCTGGCGCAAGCCAATACAATAATTGCCAAAATAGTTCACAGTGCAGCGATTGAGCGCACCATCAGTGTCCTCAACGCACTACAGATCCTGGGGTTGGCGGATTCCAAAGCACCGCTGCCTGAGATGAGCAAAGAAGAACGTAGCCTTGCCAAACCTCTGGCATGGGAATTCGCTGCGAATGCCGTTCTCTTTGACGAGCTCGCCGAATCAAAGAATCTGTTCAGTTTCGACTTTGAGTTACCCGAGTGGACAAATCGTGCGGCGCTCAAGAAAAACAAATTCCTGAACAGGCTGGCCGTCCGGACTCAGTACTTTATCGATAACTCGGAGCGCTATCTGGGGAGTTTCTCAACAGCGGAAATCCATTCCGAAATTGATGGTCTTGATCTGCTGATAAACCCTGTCGGCAGCGGCTTTATCAGAATGGCGGACGACACAAACTATGACATCTACAACGCCATGACCCAGAACTTGAGCAAGCAGATCCTGCTGTTCAATCAGATTCAGCAAGGTCGCACACAATGGGCGCAGCGCGGAGATGACCCAATGGGCTTCTATGCGGAAGGGGAGACGCTGGTGTGTTTCGACAGACTTTTGCCGAGAGAAAGTCAGAGTCAGCAAGTCTGCCTTCTGAAAGCCGCTAAATCGGAGCCGTCATCATGAAAAGAGTTGCATGGTTCACCTGCCTGGCCGTGATCTGCGCCCTCTCCGCGCAGGCTCAGGATCGAGATATTGATAACGATGGCTCGTGGGATTACGACAAGGGTGGCACTGATCGGGATATCGACAATGACGGCTCTTGGGACTACGACAAAGGTGGCATAGATCGGGATCTGGATAACGACGGCAGTTGGGACCACGGCGCCGGAGGTATTGATCGTGATATCGACAACGACGGCTCATGGGACTTCGACGCTGGCGGCA
>JACCDZ010196809.1_pt1 | contig 11778 bp, 8 predicted proteins | sample 7449551 | NCBI WGS metagenome assembly JACCDZ01 (sample SAMN15323452, study PRJNA562643) | freshwater metagenome | isolation source: river surface water | place: USA:Blue River Watershed | collected 2017-08-18
CTGAATTGGCCCAGCTCGTGGCTGACACGGTCAAAACCCGCGAGCCGGGCAAGGACCCTGCAACGCGCACATTTCAGGCTTTTCGGATTTTCATCAATGCCGAGCTTGAGGAGTTGCAACAAGCGCTGAGCGCTTCGTTGCAAGTGCTGCGCCCAGGAGGTCGATTGGCTGTGATCAGTTTCCATTCGCTGGAAGACCGCATTGTCAAACAATTCATCACGCAACATTCGCGTGAGGTCTACGACCGCCGCGCGCCTTTTGCAGCACCCAAGGTGATGGACTTCAAAGCAATTGACCGCGTCAAGCCGAGCGCTGCTGAAGTAGAGGGGAATCCTCGTTCACGCAGTGCCATCATGCGTGTGGCTGAACGCTTAGGAGCGGTGGCATGAGCCGCGTGAGTTTTCTGTTGATGATGGCGGTCATGGCCAGTGCGCTGTACTTGGTGCGCACGCAGTATGAGTCGCGTTCGCTCACGACAGAGATAGACCGCGCCACCAGTTTGGCGCGCAACTTAGAAACAGAAAACGACCGCTTGGATGTGGAGCGTCGTGCGCAGGCGACGCCTTTGCGTGTTGAAAAATTGGCGCGTGAGCAGCTGCATATGCGCACCATCACACCTGCTATCACGCAATATGCCACCGTGTCGGGTGGCGTCGCTGTTCCTACGGCATCTGCGGAGGTTCGCCCATGAGCAGCCGCAGCGTGCAATACACCTCTAGTCCTTTGCTGGCTAGCAAAACGCCCATCTGGCGCAGCCAGTTCATCGTGGCAGTGATCGCTGCGGGCTTTTTGGGTTTGGTGGCGCGCGCTGCTTATGTGCAGGTGATTGATAACGCATTCTTCAAACGTCAAGGTGCGGTGCGTTTTGTGCGCACCTTGGATTTGCCAGCGAACCGTGGTCGTATTTTGGATCGCCACGGCAACATCTTGGCGTCCAGTGTGCCTGTGCCCAGCATTTGGGCCAACCCCGAAGACATTGAGCGCGATCCTGTGAAGCTCAAGGCTTTGGCTAAGTTGTTGGGCATGAGTCCTGCAGACCTCGATAAAAAACTGCAAGACGAAGACAAAACCTTTGTGTGGCTCAAGCGGCAAGTGGACGAGTCCGTTGCCAAAGATATTGCCGCTCTCAAGATCAAAGGTGTGTACGACCGCAAAGAGTACAAGCGCATTTACCCAGAGGGCGAGTCGGTGGCGCATGTGGTGGGTTTCCCCAATGTTGAGAACTTGGGGCAAGAAGGTGTGGAGCTGACCTTCAACAAGGCCTTGGGCGGCAAAGCGGGTTCACGTCGTGTGATCAAGGACCGCTTGGGCCGTGTGGTCGAAGACATTGGCGAGATGGTGCCCCCAGTGGATGGCCAAGACTTGCAACTGAGCATCGACAGCAAGGTGCAGTACTTTGCTTACGAAAAAATCAAAGAGTCGGTGATCAACAACAAAGCGGCCGCAGGCAGTGTGGTGGTGCTTGACATCAAGACGGGCGAGGTGTTGGCCTTGGTCAACTACCCCAGTTACTCACCAGGGAAACGGGGCAGTTTGAGTGGCGCACAGCTGCGTAACCGAGCCCTTACCGATACGTTTGAACCAGGCTCCACCATGAAACCGCTCGTGGTGGGTTTGGCTTTGGAGAAGGGCATTGTCAAGCCCGAGACTTTGATTCAAACCGCGCCTGGCAAATTGCAAATGGGCACGGCCACCATCACCGATGCCCACCCGCATGGTGTGTTGAGCGTGAATGAAATCATTCAAAAATCCAGCAACGTGGGCACGGTGAAGATCGCCATGCAAATGCAACCTCACGACATGTGGGAAGTGTTCACACAAATGGGGTTGGGTCAAAAACCTCAAGTGCCGTTCCCAGGGGCGGTGGCTGGCAAAGTGCGTCCCTACAAAACATGGCGACCGATTGAGCAAGCCACGATGAGTTATGGCTATGGCTTATCCACCAGCTTGTTTCAATTGGCGCAGGCCTACACCGTGTTTGCACACGATGGCGAAATGGTACCCATGAGTTTGGTGAAAACCAACCAAGCACAGGTGAGTGGCGCACGCGTGTTTTCTTCACAAAACGCAGCGGCCATGCGCAACATGCTGCACTTGGTGACCATCCAAGGTGGCACAGCGCCCAAGGCGCAAACCATGGGTTACTCGGTGGGCGGCAAAACAGGCACCGCACACAAGGTCGAAGGCAAGGGCTACGCCAGCAAAAAATACCGTGGCTTCTTTGTGGGCATTGCACCCATCGACAACCCACGCATCGTGGTGGCGGTGATGGTGGATGAGCCCACCGCAGGTGCTTACTTTGGTGGGGATGTGGCAGCGCCCGTGTTTAGTCAAACCGTGCAGCAAACCTTGCGCATGATGGGGGTGCAGCCCGATATGGCGGTCAAACCTCAAGTGGTGACCAAAGTCGAGAAGGAGTCGTTTTAATGAAACGACTGCATAGCCCTCAAGACGCCGCACAGTGGTTGCACAACCAAGTGCGTGGCAAGTTGCACACCGACAGCCGTCGCGTGGGTGCAGGTGACGGCTTCATTGCTTGGCCTGGTGGCGTGACGGATGGTCGCCAGTTTGTGGCATCAGCCTTGAAGCAAGGTGCAACAGCTTGCGTGGTGGAGCAATCAGGCGCAGATGCTTTTGCATGGGGCGACAACGAAGCCATTGCCGCCTACGACGGATTGAAAGCGGCCAGTGGTTTGATCGCTGCCGCGTATTACGAACAACCCAGCTGCGAGCTGGACGTGGTCGCCATCACAGGCACCAACGGCAAAACATCGACAGCGTGGTGGTTGGCGCATGCATTGCAAAACGCAGGCAAACGATGTGCCATCGTGGGCACGTTGGGTGTGGGTGAAGTGAGTTGCCTTGAAGTGACTGGCATGACCACGCCTGACCCTGTGTTATTGCAAGCGCGTTTGCGCGACATGGTCGATGCGGGTGTGCATGCCTGTGCCATAGAGGCCTCATCCATCGGTTTGGCAGAACATCGCTTAGATGGCACACAGGTGCGTGTGGCCATGTTCACCAATTTCACGCAAGACCATCTGGATTACCACGGTGACATGGCCAGTTACTTAAGCGCCAAGCTGGCCTTGTTTAGTTGGACGGGTTTGCAAGCGGCGGTGGTGAATGTGGATGATGCGCAAGGTGTGGTGTTGGCTGCGCAGCTGCAAGCGCGTGGTGATCTGAACGTTTGGACGATTTCGTGTGCGGCAGATGCTGCTGCGGCCACGCCAACGACTGCCCAGCAACTGGTGGCGCGCCATGTTCAACATGGCGCATTGGGGCTGTGTTTTGAGGTGGTTGAGGGTGATGAAGTGCATCGCCTCGACACATCGTTGGTTGGGCACTACAACGTGAGCAATGTGTTGGGCGTCATCGCCTGCCTGCGTGCTTTAGGTCTTGGTTTGGCGGATGCCGTGCAAGCCTGTCGTGTGTTACCCGCAGTACCAGGTCGTATGCAAGCTGTAGGTGAAGCAGGCGAGCCCTTGGTGGTGATCGACTATGCACACACGCCCGATGCCGTGGCGCAGGCCGTCCAAGCCTTGTTGCCGCTGGCGCAGTCACGCGGTGGCGAGTTGACCTGTGTGTTGGGTTGCGGTGGTGACCGTGATGCGGCCAAGCGCCCCTTGATGGCAGCTGCCGCAGAGCAATACGCGCACCACGTGGTGTTGACCAGCGACAACCCACGCAGCGAAGACCCACAAACGATTTTGAATCAGATGTTGGCAGGCCTGAACAACACAGCCAAGGCCATCGTGATTGCCGATCGTGCCCAAGCCATTGCACGCACCGTGCAGCACGTTCGTGCGCAAGATGTGGTGTTGGTGGCTGGTAAAGGTCACGAGGCCTACCAAGAAATTTCAGGCATCAAACATCCATTCAGCGATGTGCAGCATGCAAGTGACGCATTGATACACAGGAGGGCACATGTCTGACATGAACCTCAGCCTGAAGCAAATCAGCGAGTGGCTCACACCTGCCCAACTGCAGGGTGACGCAGCATTGACCATTCAGCGGGTCAACACCGACAGCCGTACTTGCCAAGCGGGCGACTTGTTTGTTGCGCTCAAAGGCGAGCGCTTTGATGCGAACGATTTCTTGCCCCAAGTCGCTGCCAATGGTGCCACTGCCGCCTTGGCGCACCATGGCTTAGAGGCAGCCAAGCTGTCGGGTGTGCAAGTGCCAGACACACGCATCGCTTTGGGCCAGCTGGCCAAAGGCTGGCGCAGCCAATTCAACTTGCCCGTCATTGCGGTGACGGGCAGCAATGGCAAGACCACAGTCACACAAATGATTGCCAGCATTTTGCGTGCGGGTTTGGGTGATGACGCTTTGGCCACGCAAGGTAATTTGAACAATGACATTGGCGTGCCGCAAACCCTGCTTCGCATGCGTGCGCATCACCGCAGTGCGGTGGTGGAGTTGGGCATGAACCACCCAGGCGAGATTGCAGGCTTGGCGGAGATGACGCAAGCCACTGTGGCGTTGGTGAACAACGCCCAGCGCGAACACCAAGAGTACATGGCCACGGTAGAAGCGGTGGCGCAAGAAAACGGTGAAGCCATCAAGGCGTTGCCCGCACATGGCGTGGCAGTTTTTCCCGCGCATGATGCGTACAGCCCTTTGTGGAAAGCATTGGCAGGCAGTCGCGCTTGCATGCGGTTCTCTATGGCAGGCGAGGCTGAGGTGCAGTTGCTCAAAGCCGATTGGTTGAACGACCACTGGGCTGTAGAAGCTCAAACGCCCGCAGGTGTGTTGCACACCCAATTGCACATCGCAGGTCGACACAACGTGGGCAATGCCTTGGCTGCTGCTGCTTGTGCGTTGGCGGCTGGTGTGTCACTTGACACCATTGCCAAGGGTCTCAGTAGTTTCGAGCCTGTCAAAGGCCGCTCGCGTGCCTTTGGTGTTCAGTGCCAAGGTCGCAACATCACTGTGGTGGACGACACCTACAACGCCAACCCCGATTCAGTGCGTGCCGCGATTGACGTGTTGGCTGAGTTGCCCGCACCACGCTTGCTGGTGTTAGGTGACATGGGCGAGGTGGGCACACAAGGCCCCGAATTCCACCAAGAAGTTGGCTTGCATGCTACGCACATGGGCATTGACCATGTGTTGTGCTTGGGCGACTTGGCTGCGCACACCGCACAAGTTTGCGGCGCGAACGCCCACCACATGACAGACATCGATGCATTGAATGAACGCGTGATGCAACAACTGCCGCAATTGGGCAGCGTCTTGGTCAAAGGCTCACGGTTCATGAAGATGGAGCGTGTGATCGATGCGATCAGCGCTTGCCATGACCACGACAAAAAGGAAACGACACCATGTTGCTGACCCTCGCCCAGTGGTTGCAAACCCTCTCGCCAGAATTTGGCTTTTTCCGCGTGTTTCAGTACATCACGTTTCGCGCGGTGATGGCGGCTTTGACCGCGTTGCTGATTGGCTTGATTGCGGGACCAGCGGTGATTCGTCGTTTGGCTGCATTGAAGATCGGGCAGCCCATCCGTGAATACGCCATGCAGTCGCATTTGGCCAAAAGCGGTACCCCCACCATGGGCGGTGTGTTGATCTTGATCGGCATTGCTGTGGCCACTTTGCTGTGGGCTGATTTGTCGAACCGCTTTGTGTGGATTGTGATGATCGTCACCTTTGGTTTCGGTGCGATTGGTTGGGTGGACGATTGGCGCAAGGTGGTGAACAAAGACCCAGAAGGGATGCCTTCACGTGAGAAATACATGTGGCAATCCATCATCGGCTTGGTGGCGGCCTTGTATTTGGTGTTCAGTATTTCTGAGAGCAGCAACCTGCGTGTGATCGAGTTGTTCTACTCGTGGGTGAAGTCTGGTTTTGACGTCGACTTACCCCCCAAAGCTGGCTTGCTGTTGCCCTTCATCAAAGAAGTGAGCTACCCACTGGGCGTGTTTGGCTTTGTGATCATGACTTATTTGGTCATTGTGGGTTCAAGCAATGCGGTGAACTTGACCGATGGTTTGGATGGCTTGGCCATCATGCCCGTGGTGATGGTCGGTTCGGCCTTGGGCGTGTTTGCTTACGTCACAGGTAGTTCGGTGTATTCCAAATACCTGTTGTTCCCCTACATCCCAGGCTCGGGTGAGTTGATGATTTTCTGTGCCGCCATGGCAGGTGCAGGCTTGGCATTTTTGTGGTTCAACACCCATCCTGCGCAAGTGTTCATGGGTGACGTGGGTGCGCTGGCACTGGGTGGAGCGCTCGGCACGATTGCGGTGATCGTGCGTCAAGAAATTGTGCTGGCCATCATGGGCGGCATCTTTGTGGTGGAAGCCTTGTCGGTCATGTTGCAAGTGACGTACTTCAAATACACCAAGAAGAAATATGGCGAAGGCCGTCGCATCTTGAAGATGGCGCCATTGCATCACCACTTTGAAAAAAGCGGCTGGAAAGAAACCCAAGTCGTCGTGCGTTTTTGGATCATCACCATGCTGCTGTGCTTGGTGGGTCTGTCTACCTTGAAGCTGAGATAAGAAGATGCAGCAACTCCACAACCAATCAGTGCTGATTCTGGGCTTGGGTGATTCCGGCCTGGCCATGGCACGTTGGTGCGTGCGCCAGGGTGCACACGTGCACGTTGTGGACACGCGCGAACAGCCGCCGCATTTGGCGGCATTGCATGCTGAGTTGCCAGGTGTGAAATTTGTGCATGGTGCGTTTGAAGCCAGCTTGGTTGAAGGTCAAGATGTGCGTGCGGTGTTCAAGAGCCCAGGCCTAAGTCCTGAATCGGTGGCGCCTGTGTGGCGCGCAGCGATGGCTGCTGGCTTGTGGGTGGGCACCGAGTTGACTTTATTTGCCCAAGCCTTGCGTGATTTGCAAACCAACATGGCCTATCACCCCAAGGTGTTGGCCATCACGGGGACCAATGGCAAAACCACCGTCACCTCGTTGACGGGGCAGTTGCTTGAGCGTGCAGGCAAGCGCGTGGCTGTGGCTGGCAACATTGGCCCCACGTTGTTGGATACCTTGTCCGAAGCGCTGGACAAAGCAGCCGAAGAGCAAGCAGTTGCCGATGCATTGGCTGCACAAGAAGCGCAGGCACAGGCGGCAGACGAAGCCTTGATACAAGAAGCGGCTGTTGTAGACGATGCCGAATCACAAATTGTGCTGACAGACACTGAAGCAGCGCAACCCATAGAAGTGGCAGCGACAAACGATGAGCCATTTGAAGTGGACTTGCCGCCGCTTGTGCCACCACCGCCACCGCCCGCAGATCATCCGTATCTGCCGCAAGTGTGGGTGTTGGAGTTGTCGAGCTTCCAGTTGGACGGCGTGGACAACTTTGAGCCCACTGCGGCCACGGTGCTCAACCTCACCCAAGACCACCTAGATTGGCACGGCAGCATGGATGGCTATGCGGCAGCCAAAGCGCACATTTTTGGCAAGCGCGGTGTGATGGTGCTCAACCGTGAAGACGCAGGCGTGATGGCCATGTTGGACAGTGCGCCTGTTGAAGTGGCAGACGTTGTGGCCAAACCTTCACGTGCGAAGACACCCAAAGTGCAAGCGCGAGTGCACCTCACTTTTGGTGGTGACTTGCCACAACGCCCAGGCGACTATGGCATTGAAACTGTGAACGGCATGACATGGCTGGTGCGCGCGTTAGAAGCCGATGAAACTCGCAAGCGCAAAAAAGACGACGAAGAAGAAATTCACATCCAGCGCTTGATGCCTGCCGATGCACTGCGCATCCGTGGCCGACACAACGCGCTCAATGCCTTGGCAGCCTTGGCCTTGGCTGGTAACGCGGGTGGTGACTTGGCGCCGATGTTGTTTGGCTTGCGCGAGTACCAAGGTGAGCCGCACCGCGTGGAACCTGTCACTGTGCTCAACGGTGTGGAATATTTCGACGACAGCAAAGGCACCAATGTGGGTGCCACTGTGGCGGCTTTACATGGCCTTGGGGTTGATCGCCGCTTGGTGGTCATCTTGGGTGGCGATGGCAAAGGGCAAGACTTTGCACCCTTGAGTGAACCTGTTTCGCGCTACGCACGTGCCGTCGTGCTGATTGGCCGCGATGCGCCTGCTTTGCGTGAAGTGTTGCAGCACAGCGGCGTCACTTTGTTGGATGCCGCCAGTTTGGAAGAGGCGGTCAAGCTTTGCAGTGAGCAAGCCCACTCAGGTGATGCGGTGTTGCTGTCACCCGCTTGCGCAAGCATGGACATGTTCCGCAACTATGCACACCGCGCGGAGGTGTTTGTGAGTGCCGTGAACCACTTGGTGGAAGAAGCCGGAGGCATGGTGTGAGTGAGATGAACGCCGCGCTCAAAGTCTCTTTCATGCAACGCATGAAGCAGGGGGTTGGCCGCCTGTTTGGTGGCGAGCCTGAGACCGGCATGGATGCTTTGCCTGTGCGTGTGCACGGCACCGAGTTCACACGTACTGCGGCCTCGCCCGTGCATGTGAAGGGGTTTGACCAACCGTTGGTGTGGGTCACGTTCGCCTTGTTGATGTTTGGTTTGATCATGGTGTATTCGGCATCGATTGCCATTCCTGACAACCCACGTATGGGTGCTGGCTACACCCAAACGCATTTCTTGTTGCGTCACGCGCTGTCACTTTTCGTGGCGTTTGTGGCTGCCTTGTTGGCTTTCCAAATTCCACTCAATACGTGGGAACGTATTGCGCCGTGGGTGTTCATTGCCTCGATCGTGTTGTTGATCGCGGTGCTGATCCCATTCATTGGTAAATCCGTCAACGGTGCGCGCCGTTGGATCAGCTTGGGCTTCATGAATTTCCAACCGTCTGAGTTGGCCAAGTGGGGGGTGCTGCTGTATGCCGCCAACTACATGGTGCGCAAGATGGATGTGAAAGAAAACTTCTTCGCAGCCGTCACACCCATGGGGGCTGCCGTTGCAGCGGTGGGCTTGCTCTTGTTGTCTGAGCCAGACATGGGGGCCTTCATGGTGATTGCTGTGATTGCCATGGGTATCTTGTTCTTGGGTGGCGTGAATGCACGCATGTTTTTCTTGATTGCCACGGCACTTGTCGGGGTGTTTGGTTTGATCATCGCCACCTCTGAGTGGCGGCGTGAGCGCATTTTTGCTTACCTTGATCCTTGGAGCATGGAACATGCGTTGGGCAAGGGCTACCAGTTGTCGCATTCGCTCATTGCGATTGGTCGCGGTGAAATTTTTGGCGTGGGCTTAGGTGGCAGTGTAGAGAAGTTGCACTGGTTGCCTGAAGCGCACACCGACTTTTTATTGGCCGTGATCGGCGAAGAGTTTGGCTTTGTCGGTGTGGTGGCTGTGATCGCTATGTTCATGTGGTTGACACGCCGCATCATGTACATCGGTCGGCAAGCCATTGCCATGGACCGTGTGTTTGCAGGCTTGGTCGCACAAGGTGTGGGTATTTGGATGGGCTTTCAGTCCTTCATCAACATGGGTGTGAACTTGGGTGCTTTGCCCACCAAGGGCTTGACCTTGCCACTCATGAGCTATGGCGGCTCTGCAATTTTGTTGAACCTGATTGCCATTGCGGTGGTGTTGCGCGTGGACTTTGAAAACCGCGTTGTCATGCATGGAGGCCGGTTATGACCGACCAAAAACGCACTGCACTCATCATGGCTGGTGGCACTGGTGGCCATATCTTCCCAGGCTTGGCGGTGGCTGAGCAATTGCGCATCCACGGTTGGACTGTGCATTGGCTCGGTGCGCCAGAGCCCAGCATGGAAAGCCAGTTGGTGCCACCGCGTGGCTTTGCGTATGAGACGGTTCAGTTCGGGGGCGTGCGCGGCAAAGGTGTCAAGACACTGGCTCTGTTGCCCTTGAAGTTGTTGCGCGCCTTCTGGCAAAGCCTGTGTGTGGTGCGTCGCGTCAAACCCGATGTGGTGGTGGGCCTCGGTGGCTACATCACCTTTCCTGCTGGGATGATGGCGGTGCTGTGGGGTGCACCGTTGGTGTTGCACGAACAAAACTCAGTGGCGGGCATGGCCAACAAAGTGCTCAGTGGCGTGGCTGATCGTGTGTTCAGCGCATTCCCCAACGTGTTGCCAAAAGCCGAGTGGGTGGGTAACCCCATGCGCGATGGTTTTGTGCATCAGCCCGAACCCGCACAGCGCTTTGCTGATCGCACAGGACCACTGCGTGTGTTGGTGGTGGGTGGCAGCCTGGGTGCCCAGGCACTCAACACCGTGGTGCCTCAGGCCTTGGCCAAGATCCCACACGACCAGCGTCCCATCGTCACCCATCAAAGTGGTGCGAAACAAATTGATGCTTTGCGTGCGGCGTATGCAGAAGTCGGTGTGCAAGCCGAGTTGACCCCGTTCATTGAAGACACCGCACAAGCCTTTGCCGATGCGGATGTGGTGATTGCGCGCGCTGGTGCCAGCACGGTGACCGAGTTGGCAGCCGTGGGTGCTGCTGCGATGTATGTGCCGTTCCCTCATGCAGTGGACGACCACCAAACGACCAACGCCCGCTTTGTGGTGGACGCTGGCGGTGGTTGGTTAGTGCCGCAAAACGAATTGAAAGCCCAAGACTTAGCTGACCGTTTGCAATTCATGACGCGTCGCACTTTGCTGGCATGTGCTGAAAAAGCCTATGCCATGCGTCAAGTGGAAGCGGTGAATCACATGGTGGCCGCTTGCGAGCAGCTCGCAGCGAAAGGAAAACAACCATGAAACACGCCATTCGTCACATCCATTTCGTCGGCATCGGCGGTGCAGGCATGAGTGGCATTGCTGAAGTTCTGTTGAATTTGGGCTATGTCATCTCAGGCTCTGACTTGGCTGACAGCGCCGCCTTGAAGCGCTTGCAAAGCTTGGGCATTCAAACCCATGTGGGCCATGACGCCAAAAACATAGCCGGTGCGGATGCCGTGGTCACGTCCACCGCGGTGCACGCAGACAACCCTGAAGTGGTAGCTGCTCACGCCAAGCTGATTCCTGTCGTGCCACGCGCCGTGATGTTGGCCGAGTTGATGCGTCTCAAAACAGGCGTAGCCATTGCGGGCACGCACGGCAAAACCACCACCACCAGTTTGGTGGCCAGTGTGTTGGCCGAAGCTGGCATGGACCCCACCTTTGTGATTGGCGGCAAGCTCAACAGTGCAGGCGCGAATGCCAAGCTGGGTGCAGGTGACTACATCGTGGTGGAAGCCGACGAGTCTGACGCGTCGTTCCTGAACCTCTTGCCTGTGATGGCGGTGGTCACCAACATCGACGCCGACCACATGGACACCTATGGTCATGACTTCAACAAGTTGAAGGGTGCGTTCATTGAGTTCTTGCACCGCATGCCTTTCTATGGCGCAGCGATTTTGTGCACGGACGATGCCGCGGTGCGCAGCATCTTGCCTGAGGTGTCACGTCCCATCACCAGTTACGGCTTCAACGAAGAAGCGCAAGTGCGCGCCGTGAATGTGCGAGCGGACAACGGTCGCATGTGCTTCACGGTACAGCGCCGCAATGGGGTGACCTTGCCCGACCTCGACATCACCTTGAACTTGGCGGGCGAGCACAACGTGCTCAATGCCTTGGCCGCCATTGCGATTGCGGTGGAGTTGAACGTGCCAGACGAAGCGCTGCAAAAAGCGCTGGCCGAATTCAAAGGGGTGGGACGTCGCTTCCAACGTCACGGGGAAGTGGCGGCGAAAAACGGCGGCGCGTTCACCCTCATCGAAGACTATGGTCACCACCCTGTGGAAGTGGCGGCCACTTTGGCTGCGGCACGTGGTGCGTTCCCAGGCCGACGTTTGGTGTTGGCCTTTCAGCCGCACCGTTACACCCGCACGCGTGACTGC
>JACCDZ010108552.1_pt1 | contig 11772 bp, 11 predicted proteins | sample 7449551 | NCBI WGS metagenome assembly JACCDZ01 (sample SAMN15323452, study PRJNA562643) | freshwater metagenome | isolation source: river surface water | place: USA:Blue River Watershed | collected 2017-08-18
CTCATCATCGACGATGAGCCGACGGCGCGTGTGGCGTGGGCGGCTCGGCTCAAACGGCTTGGGTATCGAGGTCTGCAGGCTGACGACGGCAAGGCCGGGTTGGACATGCGTCGCCGGGAGCGTCCGGATTTGACGATCTTGGATTGGATGATGCCCGAGATGGATGGCCCATCGTTCTGTGAAGTGGTGCGTCAGGACCCAGCACTCCTGTCGAGTCAAATTCTGATGATGACAAGCAACGATCAACCGGAACAGATCGCGGAAGGGTTGGCTCGCGGAGCGGATGATTTTCTTAGTAAGGCCGCCAGCAAATATGAAATTACCGCTCGCGTGCAAGCGGGGATCCGTGCGGCGGGGCTGATCAAACGTCTGGAAGACGTGACGGAGGAAATCAGACGAAAGCAGGACACGCTCGAACGTGAATTGCAGTCAGCGGCGCGGTATGTCGAGTCGCTGCTCCCCGTGTCCGGAACGATCGGTCCCGGTGTAGAGATGGTTCGTGTGTATCGACCCTCACTTGGGTTAGGCGGGGATCTCTTTAACGTGGTTCCGTGGAATCATGACTTGCTGGGGCTGTATCTGCTTGATGCGTCCGGTCACGGTGTGTCACCGGCTTTGCGATCCGCTTCCTTTGCCACGTTTCTTCGCCGAGAGAGCTTGGTGCGTCATGTCGGGTCGAGTGATCCCGGGGCGATTCTGACCGAGGCGAACAAACACTTTCCCCTCACGGAGAACGGACACTATTTCACAATCGTGTTTGCGACCCTTGATATTCGCTCCCAGACCCTCTCCTACGCGACAGCGGGGCATAGCGGGGTGTTTCTTCACCGTCAGTCCGGCGAGATCTGTTGGATCGCGAAACCGAATCTTCCGTTGGGATTCGATCCGTCGACGGTGTACGGGACTGATGTGCTTTCGATTGAACCGGGGGATCGTCTCTATCTGTTGAGTGACGGCCTCTATGAAGTGCCGGACGCCACAGGCGATCTGTGGGGGCAAGATCGTTTGGAGAAGGTGGTCCGTACGCTTGGCCGCCGGCCGCTGTCGGAGGTCTTATCCTGTGCGGTGACCGAGGCGGTTCGCTGGCTGGGGCATGAGCAATTTCCGGACGATGTGGCAGTCATGGGTGTGGAATTCACAGACTGTTGAACGAGTCCCTTGGGAGCTTGGCCCCGTTTCATGTTTCAAGGTGGACGTTTCACGTTGTTTAAAAACTTGAAACTTTAGACCTGAAACTTGAACCCCGACTCTCCACGCACGACGCTTCACGGGATACGCTTCACGCTTCAGGAGTGAGCAATGAACCCAAACCCTGTTTTCGACTTTGATGAAGCGCTTGCCCGGGTGGATCATGACCGGGAGACACTCGTGATGATGGTGGAGCTGTTTTTGGAGCATGGACCGAAAGATTTAGCTCAAGCCCAGGCGGCTCTCACGGCTGGAGATGCCGGCGGTGTGGCACGATCCAGTCATCGGTTGAAAGGGGCGATCTTACAGTTTTGTGCCCCTGCCGCTCTTCAGGCCTGTAAAGAGTTGGAAGAGTCCGCGAAATCCGGCAACCTGACACAGGGCGGGGAACTCTATGCTGCGTTGGAGCGGGAAGTTCATCGCCTGCTGGCCGATCTGCGTCCCATCCTCGACCAAGGCATGGCTGCATGAATATGCCGTTACCAGTGGATCAGCTGTTGGTCATCGATCCCTGTGTGGAGACTCAGTCACGAATTGCCCGCTATGTGCAGGGCCGAGGGTTTTCAGTGACGACCGCCCCTGATCCGATGGCCGCGATGACCACGATTGAGGGGGCGGCTCCGGACATCGTGATCACCGACCTGTTTCTTCCGGATGGCGCCGGATTGGCGTTGGTCAAGGAGCTCAAGGCTCGCTATGAGCCCTGTCCGGTGATCGTCATGGCCCACCATGCGCCGGAACGGCTGATCGTGGAGGCCCTGCGTGGCGGGGCGATTGATTACCTACATAAACCCGTTGCCGAGGAAGAGCTGGCCGCTGTGCTGCAGCGTGCTCAGGACTTCTTGCCCTGCCACCCGCTGGATGTGCCGGGTGCTCGACAATTTGACTATGAATTGACCGTTGATTCGGATCCCGCGTACATTCCCGGCGTTATTTCGTGGCTGCTTAAGATGACGGCGTCCGCGCTACCGCCGCTTCAGAGAATCCATATTCAGGGTGCGCTGCAAGAGCTCCTCTTCAATGCCGTTGAACATGGGAATCTCGAGATCCTGGGTCAAGAAAAACAGGAGGCGCTGGCCGACGGGTGTTATGATCAGCTGGTGGCGAAACGGTTGGCCCAGCCTCGTCTCAGAGAGCGCCGGGTGACGATCCGTGTGTTTCATGAACGGAGTGACAACCATCTGGAGTACCGGATCACCGATGAGGGAAAGGGATTCTCGTGGCAGACTGTGCTCGCGCGATCTCAAGAGGTGGAGGACTCCGAGGCTGCGAGCGGCCGAGGGATATTTCTCACAAAGGCCTTTTTCCCCGGTCTGACCTACAATGATCGGGGGAACGAGGTCACGATTAGGGTACCGCTCACCTAGGTTTCAAGTTCAAAATTTCATGTTTCAGGTTGCGAGGTCACGTTTCATAGCGTCCGACAACTTGAAACCCGAAACCAGAAACCCGAAACTCACACTGCGAAACCAGAAACCCTTACAAAATCTTCAGATACTCCACCGCGCTGTCCCCTTTACTGCTATCTCGTTTCAAGATGACCAACGAACTCTTGGTGGTTTCATTGACAGTGATGGTCAGACGTGCGGAGAAGTGGTCTGATTTCACGTCGTAGTCATTGCGCAGGGTTCGCCCGATTTCTTGAAAGCTACTGACCCGGTCGAGTTCCACTTTGGTCTTGAACGGTCGTCCCTGGACGATCTCCATCGCGACTGATTGGGTGACGGCCGGGTCCAGGGTCTGCAGCACGATCGGATCGGCCGTGTTGACGTTTATGCCGACACCGCCCTCCGTGGGAAAGACCGTGACGTACGGCGTGATCCGCTCTATGACCTCCGGTGTAAATCCTTTGATGAGTCTCAAATCTCCCAAACCCGGGAGGGGGCTGTTGGCGGCGCGGTAGGGGGGGCGTAAGGATTGATAGTAGAGGCTCTCGGCGCCGGCCGGCTGAGGCGCTTCGTCTTGGTCTATCCAATCGATGAGTGCGTCAACCAGGCTGGGACTGAGTCTGAGCAACTCAAACAGTCGTTTGACCCGAGTGATTTTCCTCTTTTGTTCCAGCTCCCCGCCCGAGGTTGAGGCGAGATCGTTCAGGTTTAATTTTCCCATCTCATCTTGGATTCGTGCGGTGAGGAACCCGTCACCGATCGGAAACTTGGTGATCGGCATGGCCCAGATATCGGTCGGACTGTCGTATTTTTGGCCGGTCATCTTTTCCCGCATGAGATCTTGGAGCAGCACGGCCTTGGTGGCCTGAACGGCAGCCCGCGTCAGCATGGTGGCTTTATAGTCGTCGCGGAAGGTGGCGGCTGCGCGGTATTCCCGTCTGGCTTCCGCGTCGAATTCGAGAATCAGGGCGGTGAGCAGGGTCAGGACCAGGAGGGCGAGTAGTAACGCAATACCGCGGTCATCAGCTCTTGGCATAACTCAAGACTCGAACGGTGGCATCGAGATTGACGGGATTATCGAATTTTGGACGGATCTGCAGATGGCGAACGTGGAGATCGTACGGAGCCTGATTAATTGCGGCCAGCAAAGCCAATAGCTCCGGGAGTTGGACACCTTCCAATCGGAGATCGACGGCTGTTTCCTGGTAGCCTTGCGCCAACGTTTGGACGTGTGGCTGCATGCCGGTGATCTGTTCTCGCACCTGTGCGGTCGTCGCTGCCTCTTCGATGAACGTCAGGAGCGAGAAATGACTCTCGGCTTGTGGCATGCGGCTCTCGATCGCACGTAAGCGATCTCGCTTGGCAACATAGGATTGGCTGAGCACGGCCAATTCAGCAAGGTCTTTCTGCTTCCGCAGGGCCTGGCGCTCAAGGCGATCGAGGTTGTCCAGCAGAGGATCGATGATCAGGACGAACAACAAGCTAAGCCCAAGGACGATCCCTCCTGCGAGCACGAGCGCCCGCTCCCGTTGCGACATGTGGTGCCAGCGTTCTCTGAAGCCCTGCATCATGGTTTCTCCACCGTGACGGTGATACGAAAGATGACCTGATTGGGCGCGGCGCCCACGCGGGTTTCCGTGACGGAGACCTCCGTCAGGCGGGGGCTCGCCTCAAAAGCCTGCTTGATTCGCTCCACTGCATCAAATGAGGAGGTTTCCCCCTCCATGAGGATGATGGAGCCATCCACCGTCAATTCGCGGACCTTGATCATTGTTCCAGGTGGAAGTTGCTTCACGAATGTCGAGAGTGTGAAGAGAACTTTCCCATCCGTGGCATCGACCAACCCGAGTGCCTTATCAAGGACGCCGATGTGGTACTTTGCTTGATCGACCTCCTCTCCGGGCGAGGTCCCTGTCCCGGTTCCGAAGACCTGTTCGTATTGGCTGAGGAGCGCGGTTTTCAATCGTGTGACACGCTGATCTTGTAAGAAGTAGTGAACGGAGAAGTCCACGAGTGCCAGTACAGCAATGACCAGCCCCGCTATGGTCGCCAAGCGGCGATTCTGCTTCATGGTGGCCACATCCGGCGATGCGGCATCCGTCACGCTCTTCAGGTCCAGGGCGAGTCCGATGGGGGAGGATTTGAATCGCCATCGGGGGCGGACCATCTTGGGGTGAATCGCTAATCCGAATGCGATGGAAAAGGCCTTCGGGCTATCGGTTCCAAACCCCTGTCGTGGGCCGACTGCGTAGAGTCCTAATTGTCGGGAGAGGTGTCCGCCGATCTCCACCATCTTTGACCCACCTCCGCAGATCCAACAGTGGGTCAACCGACTCCGCTCGCTTCCTTGATAGGCCTGCAGGGTAATGCGAAGCTCCTTGACGATCGGCTCCAGCAAGTCGCTCACCTGATCTACCGCGATCGTTCTCTTGTGGCGTTCGGCGTCGGCGAAACTATAGGCATGCCGGACGGCCAACGCATGTGTGAGATGGTTGCCGCCCCAGAGAATTGTTCGGAGCATCACCGGACGTCCACCTTCGATCAGACAGAGCGTGGTTTTCGAGGCGCCGATATCGATGATCGCCAGGTCTTGCGGGATGGCAGCCCCTTCCGCCTGCAGAAATTGCGTGACGGAATACAGCGCCATGGCATCGACATTGATCGCCGATGGCTCGATATCGGCCTGGGCCAGAAATCGGAGATGCTCGGCTACTTTGTCTCTGGGTGCTGCCGTCACTAGTACTTCGGAGCTCTTGCCGTCTCGGAGCGGTCCTACAGGGGACAGACCGGGAGGTAAGACGAGACTGTCGACCGCCAGATCTTCGAGCGGCATCGGGACGAGGTTTTCAACTTCAAAGGGAACGACTTGCGCGAGTTTGGCCGCGTCATTGAATGGGAACGAGAGGGTGCGAACGAAGAGGTCTTGACAGGGAATCGCCGTGACCAATCGATCGGTGGCATAGAGTCCGTGACGCCACAGGAAGCCTCGAAGGGATTGGACGCGCCGGGCCGGTTCCAGATCCTCCGGACGTGAAAACGGCAGGGGTTGTTGAAAGTAATCGACGGTTTCGCGCCCGCTCAGTCGGCGTCGGAACCGGACGGCTTTCAATCCGGTTTGTCCGATATCCAACCCGACACATTCGTTCACAATCGCCATGAACCTACCTTCAGTTTCATGTTTCTCGTTTCGAGTTTCATGTCGTCCGAATACCTGATACGTGAAACTCGCACCGCGAAACCTGAAACATTAAACCTGAAACTTGAAACTTGAAACTTCCAACCTACTCTACAACGCGATTCGTGCCTGTGCCAAGGTTCCCACGATCTTGACGGTGATGGGAGTGCCGGGAGGGAACGAGGGGAGACCAAGGGTTGCCGCCTTTGATGCGAACCCGGGACCAGGAATCAGCGTCACCGTCAGCGCGAGTTGACTGTTTGGAAGTTGGTGCTGAATAGTGATCTGGCCCTGGCCCTCAAAGGAGCCATCCATCCCCTCGCCCTTCAATTGCGTGACATCGCAGACGAGATTTCGACAGGAGAGCCCGGCTGCGGCTCTGTTGAATGTCAGCGACAGCATTTTCCCATTACCCAGCGGAATCTGGTCGACATCTAGGTCCGTTGCCTCCGCGACCCAGGTTCCTTCGCCTTTCAACATGCCGGGGGAAGTGGGGTCGGAATCCACCCGATGGGAAAACTCCCCGGTAAGGGTCCCCCGTGTGACGTATCGACGGAGGATTTTCGACAACTCTATCTGTTGGAGGTGTCCCTTGATCGTCAATGGACCGGCCAGAGAGAAGGATCCAGCGGTGAGTGTCCCCTTGACCAAGTTTGCGCGAGCAGCCTGTTCGTTCAATTGGACCACGATGTCGAGACCGAGCGCCCCGGTCATCGCCTGGAAGACCCCGAGTTTGGCCTGCAGAATCGCCATCTCAAGCGGATCGAAGTTTGGTTTTGAGAGCTGTACATTCCGCCATTCCAGACTGAGCGGCAGTCCGACCGTCCAATCCGCCACGTGGACGTCCAGGCCGGTCGCTCGTTTGACCTCGGCTACGATCCGGTTTTGGAGTACGGTATAGGGGAAGGTGGCGATCAGGCAGAGGGCAAGGATGCAGATCCCGCCGGCTGTCCATGCCAGAATTTCTTTCCATGCATCCGGCCATTTGATAGTCATGATGTTCCGATGGTGACCCATTCCCGTACCGTCCATGGCGCGGCATCGGGGTACTGAAACGTCACTTCCAGTAACAGGGCTTTGGGTAGCTTACTGACGCTTAGCCATTCGTCGAGCCAGACACGGTTCTGCTCATCGTAGTATCGGATATTGAATGCATGGACTCGGTCGGCCAATTCCATTTGGTCGAGCGACTCGTTGGTATCCGTCAGTGTGTAGAGATTGCTTCGAACGAACCGAATCAGTCGATCGCGTTCGCGGGTATACACGACTCGAACGGTATCGCTCTCCTTGGCCGTCGTGGTTACGGTGAGTAACTCTTGGCTCATGGCGAGGATCGCCAGTGTATCCGCCGGTTGACCGTCTTGGGTCCCGTTCATCCCGACCCACGGGTATGTACTCGACCGCTTGCTGAGTGAAATTTCTTCGGCCATCAACCGGAGAATTTTTCTCACGGTCTGTTCACGTGCCGTGTGTTCTCTCCCTGCCTCCACGGTTTGTGTCGTCGTCAGGAGTGACGCAAAGACCATGGCCGCGATCGTACCGAGCAACGTCACGGCGACCAGGACTTCAACGAGGGTGAAGCCTTGTTGCCTGGTTGTTTTATGAGGGGAGACGGCTGGCGAGCACATAGGTGCTGACCTCCAATGATTCTTCTCGATCGCCGCGCGGCCACGATATCTTAATGCGCACCTCTCGAACAAACTCCAGCGGAGTCGGCGTGATGGTGCGTTTCCACCGATAGCCGACGGCTCGTGGAACGGCTTGGAGTGCCGTTTGAGATCCGAGCGGCAGCGGCGCGAACTCGCCCAGGGTTTCTCCGACGGAATACTGGCCGGCGAGCTCGATCTCGAGCAGTTTCTCTTGCGCCAATAAAGTTGCGGCGGTGAGTTCGGTGGCCCGGCTTTGGAGATCAAGGTCAAAGTTTCTCAAACCAAGAAGGACAGGTAAGGCGATGGCCAGCACGGCGATGGCCAGCAGGACTTCGAGGAGCGTGAATCCATGTTCTCTGATCATGGGGGAGTGTGTTGCAGCGATCATTGCACCCCGCGGGGGGCGAGAGGCCCTCCTTGTGCTGTTCCACCGGCCTGGGCGCTGGCTTTTAACAGAACTTTTACTCGGTCAGGGATCAGGCGGTTTGGTGGTGGGTCAAAGCGTTCGTCACTGACCCGAATGGCTCCGGTCAAGGAATCAACTGCCACCCCCAAGAGATTACTTTTGTTGTCCATGAGATACATGGTCACCGGCTCGATTCGTCCGTTGGGAAAGAATGTCACTCCCACTCGTCCCGACATACGTTTGTCTTGTCCAATGGAGATCTCGGTCAAGCGAATAGACTCCGGAAGCGGTCTCGGCAATTTCCACGCAGGATCCAGAGGAAGACGCTCTTCTTTTCCTTCAATCACCATCATCCAGTAGAGTCCCTGGTCCAAGTCCAGGTAGAGCCTGAGCGGTGTTTGATCGCTGGCCGCCTGCGCTTGAAAGGTCCGAAGCAGTCCGACGAGTTTTCTCCCGGTCGAGCGGAGGTCTTCCTCAAAGCTAATCCGAGGCAAGATCACGGCGAGGACTCCGCCAAGCAGAAACAAGGCGATCAGCATTTCCAGGAGCGTGAAGCCGGCGGAAGAGCGTAGGTCGTGAAGGGTGAGAGGTGAAGCGTGAGACGTGAGACATGAGGCGTGAAGCGCGGAGGCTGAGGCTGAGACTGAGGACTGCTCATGAAGAGCCGATGACCGATGGTTGATCGCTGATAACCTGATCCCAAGCCGATGACGAGTCACCATTGACTGCTTATTCCTTGTCCAGGTTCCAATTCGTGATGTCGGCATTGACGCCTTCACCCCCGACCTCACCATCGGTACCGAGCGAGGTGACTTCGTAATCGAGCTTTTGATCCGCCCGCTGGACCGGGCTGAGATACTTGTAGGGATTGCCCCATGGATCCTCCGGCAGCTTGGGCAGGTAGCCGCCGATTTTCCATTTCTTGGGAATGACTCCAACCGACGGCTTGTCAACCAACGCCTTGAGGCCCTGTTCTGTGGTGGGGTAGATGCCGTTGTCCAGTTTGTAGAGCTGGAGTGCTCCTTCGAGATTGCGGATCTGTACTTTGGCCGCCGTGCGCTTGGCGTCATCGGTCCGTCCCATGATGCGGGGAACGACCAGCGCCGCGAGAATGGCTAAAATGGCCACGACGACCATGATTTCAATGAAGGTGAAGCCGCGATCATCATAGAGATGGCGGCCTGAGGGGTGAGGAGTCCAGGGGGAAGGGTGAAGATCGGAGGCGTTCTGCTCCCGTCTCCACGGTATTGTCGGCTGATCGGTGGTCTGCGCTTGTTCGCTCATCGAATGCCTCCCTAATTCTTGCCGCTCATTACTGATGACTCAGCCCTGTCTTTAGTGGACCATTTGGCCCATCTCAAAGATGGGTAATAGTATCGCAATGACGATGAAAAACACGATCACGCCCATCACGAGAATCATGATCGGTTCCATCAGTGAGGTCAACCGTGTAATGACTCGTTCAACTTCACCGTCATAGATGTGGCTCACCCGGCGTAACATCTCCTCCATCTCACCGCTTTTTTCTCCGACGGCGATCATGTGCGTGACGAGGGCGGGGAATTCCCCGCTTCGCTTCAGTGGATCAGCGATCGTCTCACCCTCGCGGATATTCTGTCTGGCGCTTTCAACGGTTTCCTCGAGCACCCGATTGTTCATGACCCGCTTGGAGACATCCAAGGCATCGAGCAACTGTACGCCGCTTGCCAACATGGTGGACAAGGTACTCGTCAATCTGGATATGGAGACCATCCGTGCGACGTCTCCGATCAACGGGAGTTTCAATGTCAGGCGGTCCACCACCATGCGGCCTCGTTCCGTGCGGATAAATCGTCGAATGCCGTAGATGCCGGCGAGAACCAACCCGATCAACACCATCCAATAATCAGAGAAAACCTGGCTGGTCGACATGAGGGCGACGGTCGGCCATGGCAAAGCCTGTTTTTGTTGGGCAAAGACCTGTGTGATCTTGGGAACGACGAATGTAATGAGGAAAAATAGGATGACGGTTCCGATGACCAACATGATCACCGGGTAGAGCATCGCGTTGGTCACTTTGGTTCGGAGGGCTTGCTGTTTTTCCAGAAACTCCGCCAGTCTGAATAAGATCTGATCGAGTGCCCCGCTCGCTTCACCGGCTCGAACCATATGGACATAGATAGGGGAAAAATCCTTGTCGTACGTTTCCAAGACGACGCTCAACGCCTTTCCCCCACGGACTTGCTCCCGGATGTCGGCGAGAAGGGACTTGATCGGTTTCTTTTCGGCCTGATCGACGAGCACGCCGAGGGCATCGACCAGCGGTAAACCAGCGACGAGCAGCGTAGCAAACTGTCTCGTGAGCAGGGATAAATCGTTGGCCGTGAGTACCGAGGTTCGGCCGATGACCCGTGAGGGTTTGGTGCGGGTGGTGGATGGTGTTCGACCGGACGACTGCCTTTGCTCGATGACGTCGGTTGGGTAGACCCCCTCTTTGCGAAGTTTCAACCGGGCGACTTTGACGTTTTCAGCGTCGATGATCCCGGTCGCTGTCCCGCCGTCGCTCCGGTATCCTTGGTATTGATAAACGGGCACGTCACCACACTCCAGGGCTGCTATTGCTTCTGTGATTCATGGCGCTTTTCTTGCGATCGTCCAGCCCCTGAGTCGAGACGCGGCTTGTCAACGCTCGTGAAGCGTATTTTGTTTTCGGATTCGGACGCTTCACGTTTCACGCATGATGTTTCACGTCGTCTAGTCCACGTCGATTTCTTGTTGCGTGATCCGCATGACTTCTTCCAATGTGGTCTGGCCCTGGATGACTCGCTCCGCACCTTCTTGCTTCAATGTCACCATGCCTTTTGCGATCGCTGTCTGTTTGATGGCGGTCGAGTCTGCCTTGCCGCCGATGAGTCGTCGAATGTCATCGTCCAATACCATCAGCTCAAAGATGCCGATACGCCCGCGATAGCCGGTTTGTGAACAGGCGGCGCAGCCGGCTCCTCGGTAGAGTGTCACTGCGGAGCCAGGCGGTAAGTCCAGCCGACTCAGTTCGTCTTCACTGGCCCGATAGGGGCGTTTGCAGTCGGGGCAAATCCGTCTGAGTAACCGTTGCGCCAGCACGGCGACGACCGATGAGGCGACCAGAAAGGGCTCGATCCCCATGTCGATCAGGCGTGTGGCGGCGCTCGCGGCGTCATTCGTATGGAGCGTCGAGAAGACCAAATGTCCGGTGAGTGACGCGTGGATGGCGATCTCCGCCGTTTCACGGTCGCGGATTTCCCCGATCATGATCACATCAGGATCCTGTCGAAGAATCGACCGTAGCCCGGCGGCAAACGTGAGATTGATTTTCGGGTTGACCTGCATTTGCCCGACGCCAAGCAGCTGGTATTCGACGGGATCCTCAACGGTGATGATGTTCTTGTCCGGCGAGTTAATGTGGGTCAGTGCGGCATAGAGAGTGGTTGTTTTCCCGCTTCCCGTGGGGCCGGTGACGAGTATGATCCCGTGTGCCAGTTGGATGAGCTGGTGAATGACCACCAGACGGTCTTTCGAGAATCCCATTTCAGAGAGATTGAGGAGGCGATTTTCCTTTTCCAGCAATCGCAATACGACCCGCTCACCATGCGAGGTGGGAAGGACGGACACGCGGAGATCGACGTCCTTTCCGGCCGTTCGAATCGCGAACCGACCGTCCTGCGGTAGTCGCTTCTCAGCTATGTTCAATCCGGCCATGATCTTGAGGCGTGCGATGATGCTGGCTTGCAAGTGTTTGGGCGGTGTGAGGACCGGGTAGAGGACGCCGTCGATACGATAGCGGACCACCAACCCCCGTTCAAACGATTCGAAGTGGATGTCACTGGCTCGTTGCCGAACCGCCTGGAATAGGACCGAGTTGACGAGTCGGATGATCGGGGCCTCGTCGGTCGCATCGAGCAGATCTTGCGGCTCGTCGAGTTCGTGCGCCAGCTGGTCCAGGCTTTC
>JACCDZ011963543.1_pt1 | contig 11771 bp, 8 predicted proteins | sample 7449551 | NCBI WGS metagenome assembly JACCDZ01 (sample SAMN15323452, study PRJNA562643) | freshwater metagenome | isolation source: river surface water | place: USA:Blue River Watershed | collected 2017-08-18
AAGTGATCCACTAAAGCTTTGAGTGGTCGTGTCGTTAACCCTGATAACGCATAGGGGTGAGCAACAATATTTCTCTTCGATATGCGGCTCAGTTTAACGTGTCCAACCAGGAGTATCAAAGAATGGCTCAAGTAATTAATACCAATATCGCATCGCTCAATGCTCAGCGTAATCTGAACAGTTCTCAGGCTGGTAGTAACCAGGCTTTGGAACGCCTCTCTTCAGGTCTGCGTATCAACAGTGCGAAAGACGACGCAGCAGGTCTCGCAATTTCCACGCGCTTTCAGTCTCAGATCAAGGGTCTGAACGTTGCAATGCGCAATGCCGGTGACGGTGTGTCACTTGCGCAAACAGCTGAAGGTTCTCTGGGTTCCATGACAGACGGTCTGCAGCGAATTCGTGAACTGGCAGTGCAGTCTGCCAACGCCACCAACAGCGACGTCGACCGTCAGGCTCTGCAGGACGAAGTGGGTCAGCTGGTAGCAGAAATCACCCGTCTGGGCGAACAGACCAAGTTCAACGGCATCAGCCTGCTGGACGGCTCTCTGTCCACTCAGCTGCAGGTTGGCGCCAACGTTGGCGAGTCTGTGAGCTTCAGCATCGGCAAACTGACTTCTGACAATATCGGTACTGCCAAGACTGGCGGCGTCTCTGCAGTGGGCAGCAGCTCCGCTCTGGGTTCTGGCGACCTGACCATCAACGGTGTTGCGATTCGCGCCTCCAGCGCAGCCGATGACACAGCCTCTACTTCCAATGCCGCAGCGAGCGCCATCTCCAAAGTGGCCGCGATCAATGCTTCCAGCGCTGAAACCGGTGTCTCTGCAGTGGTCAGCACCAACACTGTGGCCGGTACTGACATGACCGCAGCGGCGGCTTCAGGCACCATCACCATCAACGGCACAGCAATCTCTGTGACTACTACTGGCGATGCCGCGAGCAGCCGTACAGCAGTGGTTGAAGCGATCAATGCCAAGAGCGAACAGACTGGCGTCATCGCGGTAGACACAGGCGACGACGATCAGGGCGTCACTCTGACTGCAGCGGATGGCCGCAACATCACCACCTCGTTCACGACAGTGACAGCTGCTTCTACTGGTATCGCTGCCGCATCGACGTACACTGGTGGCTACACCCTCGTGGCAGACAGCGCGACGAGCAGCATCACAGTCACTGGCGGCGACGGCACTGCAGGCTCCAACATTGCCAACTCCGGTCTGGCTGCGGGTACCTACACAGCGGGTACCGCGTCCGTGACCTCCACTGCCCAGACAGTCGCAGGCGGCGGCACTGCCAACGCGCTGACCACTGGCGACCTGAAGATCAACGGTGTGGCCATCGGGGCGTCCAGCGCCACTAACGATACAGCGTCTGATACGACTTACACCTCCAGCAGTGGCGCAGCCAGCGGCATCTCCATCGCTGCAGCAATCAACCGCAGTACTGACGCGACAGGCGTGACTGCAACTGTGAATGCGACCACAGTGGTAGGCGGAACGGCAGCTCAGATCACAGCAGCGGGCGCTGCTGGTGTTGGCGACGACGCAGATCTTTACATCAACGGCGTCTCTGTCGGCACCATGGTCGGTTCAGCAGACCAGGCCTCAGACATCAACGACACCGTGGATCTGATCAACGCAGCAGAAGGGCAGACTGGTGTGACAGCAACCTACAACGGCGGCTCCATCACTCTCGTGGCCGCCGATGGTCGCAACATCTCTGTCGCAATTGACTCGGAAAGTGGCGGTCTGGGTGCCAACTTCGGTTTGGCGGCTGCATCCACCGGTATCGGCGAGGCTCAGTTCACCACTGCTGCCACGACCGCTACGGCGACTGCTGAAACCACTTACTCAACCGTCACACTGAGCTCAGCCAGTGAGATCAACGTGTCTGCCGGCGTCAATGGCAACACTGGTCTGGCCGGCGTCGGTCTGGAAATCGGTAACTTCGGTGGCTCTACAGAAGGTCAGTACGTGAAGGACATCGACATCTCTACCCTCGACGGTGCCAACACCGCGATCGTGGCGATCGACAATGCCCTGGCGAGCGTGAGCTCAGAGCGTTCCAAGCTCGGTGCCGTACAGAACCGATTGGAATCCACGATCTCCAACCTGGCGGTAGTGTCCGAAAACCTGACAGCAGCAAACTCACGAATTCAGGATGCTGACTTCGCGCAGGAAGCCGCTTCACTGTCCAGAAGCAAGATTCTGCAGCAAGCAGGTATCTCGATTCTGTCACAGGCAAACGCTGCACCTCAGCAAGTACTGTCTCTGCTGCAGTAAGAGGGTAATCCCGCTCTGGACTCCGGATTGAACCGGAGTGCCGGAGCGGTTTTTTTGCTTTGGGTTGGTCGAACCTAAGTCGATGAGACTTGTTCTGGAGGCGTACCTTGACTGATATCAGTATTACACGATTCCTGCCGACCCTCGCCCGGGACAAAGTGAGTTCGGTGCAGGCCGGACGCAGCGAGGAAGAGCATCACCGCGCACCGCACGAGTATGCCTTTCACGATGACAGCGCCGGGCAAGGAGAAGAGCGTGAGGGATTCACTGATGAGCATAGCGGGCCTGGGGCACGAGAGGGTGACGGACAGACCGGCGACAGGCAATTGGAGGCAGCGGTCGCGCGCCTCAACGACTATGTGCAGACAGTGCAGCGTGACATTATCTTTGGCATCGATTCCGGATCGTCGGAACCCTCGGTGACAGTGGTGGATCGCAAGTCACGCAAAATGGTCAGACAGTTTGGTGGTAAAGAGGCATTGGAGATGGCGCGCAAGGTCGATGCTCAAGAGCCGCTGTCACTCTTTAAGGCGCAAGTGTGAAGCAAAGGATTTTCAGGGCGCACCTCAGGGTGCGCCCTTTTTTTTATGAAATCAGAGAGAACTTGTCTCCGACCTGCAGGTCGCCAGTGCTGAGCACGGCAGCGCGCAGGCCAGCACGATGCACCATATGCGGTAGCACCAGCGGCGTGACCCGGCGGGCCAATGTGCTGCACGGTTCACACAGTTCTATCCCCTCGAATTCGATGGCGCCGAGACGAAAGCGCTGACCCACCAAGGCATTCAGATTCACACCGTGTGTGATGATGTTGCGCCGCAAATCACCATAGCTCAGTGTCAGATCACACGCCTGATTGAAGGTGTCGATGGCCTCGGCCTCAATCAGTGTCACTTCAGTTGCTCGCTCCTGTAGCGGACGCTCCAGGAAACTGCCTTGTGTGTTGCAATAGCGATCGCCGACGATTCCCGCGCCACTCAACAACGACACCCGTTGCTGCTCCAGAGGCGCTGCCGCTCGCTGCGGGGCGGTGAAAATCGCGAGTACTTTGGACATGGCGCTGGGGTCTCTGCGTATGAAGCGGCGGTGAAGGTGTGCCGGAAGGTAATGCAGTTTCCGGTGCCGTGCAAGTCTCCTGCATGAACGGCAAGCTTTTGCCCGTACGGGCAATTCCCGGCTGCCGTGATGATCAAGATCACCGCAGGATTGCCGATATTTTCCTTGTGCCATGGCGGATTTGCCTGCGTTCACCGCAATGCCACCGACTGGCACATAAATTGAATCGCACTCTGCGAAATGGGACAGCCGCAGGCGATATCCGCTTGTGTGAATTCAGGAGCAGTGCATGGCATCAATACAATCACTCGGAGTCGGATCGGGCTTGCTGACGAGTGAACTCGTCGAGACGATTCTGTCCGCCGAGCGAGCGCCTGTGGAGAATCGGCTTGATCTCAAGCAGGCGATGGCCGAGGCGAAGATCTCCGCCTTCGGTGAACTGAAGACGTCCTTGAGCAGTTTCGATACCGCACTGAGTTCTTTGGCGCTGCCAGCGACATTCAACGCGAATGAAGTTACCAGCAGCAGTGAGACGGCGATTACAGGAACGGCGAGCAGTGTGGCGGTGGCCGGCACCTATACGGTTTCCGTGTCGCAGCTCGCACAATCGCATTCGATTGCCAGCTCAGCCTATGCCGCCGTCACGAGCACCGTCGGCACCGGAACGCTGACCTTTCGCTTTGGCACCACGACGTTCGATCAGAACGACGCTTATGAGAGTTTCACGCTCAACACCGCAGCCCAGTCGCGCAGCATCACCATCAACTCCACCAACAACACACTGGCCGGCATCCGGGACGCTGTCAACAACGCCAACTTCGGTGTGCAGGCCAGTATTGTCGACGATGGCTCTGGCTACCGTCTGGTCTTTCGTTCGAAGGAGAGCGGCGAGAACAACAGTCTGGAAGTGGTGGCAAGTGGCACCAATGGTCTGAAGTCGCTCAACTATAGCCTCGCCAGTCAGAGCGCGACGCTCAATGCCGTTACGTCGGCGGGCGCTACAGATCTTTCGGCGGGAGGCGGACTCGCGACGGCCAATCAGGTCTTCGGCCTGAGCTACATGGGCACCGCCATGGAGATTGCGGTGTCTGCCAATGCCGCCATCGACACCACGGGCGAGGCACTCGCCGCCATTCAGACAGCGCTCGACGCTCAGCTGGTGCTCAATGGCTTTACCGCCGGAGATGTGCTGGCAGTTGGCGATGGCAACCTGCTCAGCTTCGAGACTGTGGACACCGGCTATGCGACGACATTGGAGGTGCTCTCCGCTGGCAGCGCGGCAACTGTGACAGGCGGCACCGTGCTCACCGATGGCTTCGATTTTTCCGCCAACAACGCGACCTTCAGCATCGCGATCGATGGCGGCCCTGCACAGGCCATCACCTTGAACACCTTGACCGCCTCGCGCGCCGCGACCGTGGATCTGATCAATCAGGCGCTGGTGACGGCAGGGCTCGACGCCGATGTGCAGGCGAGTCTGGACAACAGCAATGCGCTGGTGTTCACGCGTCTGAGCACCGGCAGCAGTGGCACTATTGCCATTACGGATATCGATGTTGCGGGCACCGCGGGCTCTGCAGAGCTGGGGTTGTCGGCAACCTCTGCCAGCGGGCTGGATGGCTTCGGTCTCGACACTGCCGAGGGCGAAGTCACTGGCTCCGACCGCATGGAACAGACCATTGCAGCGCTCGATGCGGAGTTTACGGTGAATGGTCTGGCAGTGACGCGTGCCAGCAACTCCGTAACCGGCGTGATCGCAGGAACCACGCTCACACTGAAGACGGTGACGGCGGCGCCGGTGACTGTCGCCGTGTCCAAGGACGCGACCGCTATCTCCGATAAACTCCAGGATTTTGCCGACGCCTACAACGAACTGAAGGCCATCTCCGATGCGCTGACTGCCTTCAACCCCAATGCCGGCGCGAACGGACAGGGCAGCCTGCTGATCGGCGACTCGACTCTGCGAATGGTGATGGCCGAGATCAATACCGTACTGCGCTCGGCGGTCTCCGGATTGACCGGTAACGTTCGTTCCTTAAGTGAGATCGGCATCTCCACTGATCAGAACAATGGCTATCTGCTGGAGTTCGACGCGGACATCTTCGCCGAGAAATTTGCAACCAATGCCAGCGACATTCTGGCGCTGTTCGCCACGGCGGGCACGACGACGGACGGCGATCTGAGCTACACCAGCTCGAACTCGCTGACGCAGTCAGGGACCTATGACATTGCCATCACGCAGATGGCCACCACAGGAAGCTACAGTGCGCATCAGGTCGCAGCGCTTGGCGCTGGCAATATCGTCATCGACGCCGACAACGATGGATTTACGATTAATCTGAATGGCACCTCTGCGGCAGTGACCCTATCACAAGGCACCTACGCCACTGCCGATGCGCTGGCGGAGCAGATTCAGATCGCCATGAACAGTGCGTCTGCGCTATCGACGGCCAAGCATTCGGTCGCGGTGACCTTTGATGCAGGCGAAGATCGCTTTGTGCTCAGCTCCAATATGTATGGTGCCAGTTCCGCCATCAGCTTCACCGCCACGGATGCCGCAGTGGCTGACACGCTCGGCTTTACGCAGGCTGCTCAGGGACCATTCGAGGGCAACGCGCTGGGCGCGCTGGCGACTCCGACCGGTCTCTCCAGTGAGAATTTCAGCACAGCGGTGACTCTCAATGCCGATACGAGTTTCAAGATCGCCATCAATGGTGTCAGCAGTGACTTGATCACAGTGCCGGGCAGCAGTGGCAGTCCACAGGTCTACAACACGCCCGATGCGTTGATTGCAGCGGTCAATGCGCAGTTGCTCGCTGACCCGCTGTTTCAGGCGGACGCCGCACTCACGGCGTCCGGCGATGTGCTTGCCGCCGGTTACGATTTCTCGCTGGATAATCGCACGTTCAGCGTCAGCCTCGATGGTGGTGGAACCAGCGTTGCAGTGCTGGTGGACGGTGATGCCAATCTGGTGTCTTTCGGTGGAGAGACACCCGGCACGCTCGCCAACTCACTGGCGGCCGTGCAGGCGGGAATCGATGCGACGGCACTGAGCGGGTTGGTGGAAGCGCGACTCGATGCCTTTGATCAACTCTACTTTGCGACGCTCGCAACGGGCAGTGCCGCGCAGATTATGTTGACGGCCGATGATTTCAACATCGGCAGTTCCAATACTACGGGCGATGATGCTGAAGTCGTCACTGTCAGCTATTCCTATGATGCGGATCTGCAGTTCGGTCAGTTGAGCTTTGCATCGTCGAGCCTCGCCGACGAGGTCGAATTCACGGATGTCAGTACCAATGCCGGCAGCAAGCTGGGTTTGTTCGATGGTCTGAATCCTGTGGCGACCGCGACCGCGGGCGTCGATGTGGAGGGCACCATCAACGGCATCGAGGCCACTGGCAGCGGGCAGTATCTGCGTGCGAACACGGGCAACGTCCCGGCCAGGCCTGGATTCTATCTCAACACGGCCTACGGCGATCTCTCCGCCAGCACGCCTTCGGATTCATTCAAGGTGACGGTGGATGGTGTCGAATCTGACGCCATCAGTCTCGGTGTGCTGGGCAACGTCAATCCCACTGTGGTGGCATCGGGGATGCAGACAGCGATCAACAACAGCCCGGCATTGCTGGCTGCGGGTGTCGAGGTGGTCGTCGAATATGATCCGGCCAGTGGCGGTTTCGGCATCATCTCGGCCAGCACTGGCGCCTCTTCGAGTGTGCGCGTCACCGAGTTGAACGGCAGTGCGGGCTCGATTCTCGGGTTCGCGATTGGCTTCGGCGAACAGGGTGCGATCGGTGTTGATGCATCGGGAGAGCCTGATCCTTCCAGCGGTATCCGCCTTCTGATCAGCGGCGGTGATATTGGCGACCGCGGCTCTGTCAGTTATATCAAAGGCGTCGCAGATCGTCTCGCCACGTTGCTGGATGGTTATCTGGAAACTGACGGAATCTTTGCGGCGCGCACGGACGCACTGAATCTGGAACTGGAGGACATCGCGGAGAAGCGCGTGAAGCTGGACGAACGCATTGAGCGCTCGGAGGCACGGCTGCGCTCCTCGTTTCTCGCCAATGACAAGATCATCAACATGCTTAACTCGACCGCCGATTTCCTGACCTCCCAGTTGTCGCTGCTGGAGGATCTGGCGAGCGCGACGATGGGCAAAAAATAATCAAAATCAGTAATCGAACTTTACGCAACTCATTGGAGACTTTTATGTACGCCAGACAATCCGCTCTCGCACAGTACCGCAAGATCGATACGGAGAGTGCACTCGAAGGGGCCAGTCCTCACCGTCTTATCCAGATGTTGATGAACGGTGCTCTGGACCGCATGTTGCAGGCCAAGGGCGCCTTGCAACGCCGCGACATTGCAGCGAAGGGGCTGATGCTGGGCAAAGCCATTTCGATTATTTCCGGTTTGCAGGCGAGTCTTGACAAGGATGCCAGTGCCTCGATCACCGGCGATCTCGACAGTCTCTATGACTACATGCAGAGGCGCCTGCTGGAAGCCAATCTCAGAAATGATGCGGCGATTGTCGATGAGGTTGCAGCGCTGTTGATTACGGTGAAATCCGCATGGGACAGCATTGATCCGAGCGTCGGAGCGGGGCGCTCTGCCCAGCTTTGAATTGACTAATGACATCTCGCATTGTCTAATTGCTTCGCATAGAAAAAGCAGAAGCATCAGTTAGTTTGTGAGTTGGGAAAGGTTAATTTGAATATCGCCGATCATGGGAAAATCCTGCTAATTGATGACGATAAAAAATCCAGCCATGACTTGACTGTGGTGCTGGGTTTCCTCGGCGAACGTGTTGCGCTCGCTGGCAGTCGTAGCTGGCGTAAGGTAGTTCAGGAAGAATTCAGATCACCGGAAAGTGTCCGCCTTGCAGTGATCGGAGCTCACACGGATGAGCTGCTCGCGCAGCTCATCACCGAAGTGAGGAGCTGGGAGCCGGGTGTCCCTTTGGTGTTGCTCGGGACAGAAGAGCGATTCAGCAATCTGTCCGGAGAATTGCGCGCTCACATCACGGCAACCTTGCCGTTGCCTCTGACCTATCAACCTCTCCTTGATGCCCTGCACAAAGCGCAGGTTTACCATCAGCATTACAACCGCCTCCGGGATATCGGGGGGGTGCGTGATTACAACATGTTCCGCAGTCTGGTGGGCACCAGTGCCGAGGTGCAGCGCATCCGTCAGATTATGGGGCAGGTCGCCGACAAGGAAGTGACTGTGTTGATCACTGGCGAGTCGGGCACCGGCAAGGAAGTAGTCGCGCGCAATCTGCACATGAATTCCCGCCGTGCCGGCAAGCCCTTCGTCCCGATCAACTGTGGCGCCATCCCTCCTGAGCTCCTGGAGAGCGAACTCTTCGGTCATGAAAAGGGCGCTTTTACCGGGGCCATTGCCACTCGCGTCGGGCGTTTCGAGCTGGCGGAAGGTGGCACGTTGTTCCTCGATGAAATTGGCGACATGCCATTGCCCATGCAGGTCAAGTTGTTGCGGGTACTGCAGGAGCATTGTTATGAGCGTGTCGGTGGCACGCGCACTATTCATACCGACGTGCGAATCTTCGCCGCCACCCACAAGAATCTGGAAACCATGATCGATGCCGGCACCTTTCGGCAGGATCTGTACTATCGCGTCAACGTGTTTCCCATCGAGATGCCAGCCCTGCGCGAGCGCGCCGATGATATTCCGTTCCTGCTCAACGAATTGATCAGCCGCCTGGAGCATGAGAAGCGTGGCTCCGTGCGCTTCAACAGCAGCGCCATCGCCTCAATGTGCAGACATCCCTGGCCGGGCAACGTCCGGGAGCTCGCCAATCTCGTTGAACGCATGGCAATTCTGCATCCGCATGGCATCGTGGGTGTGCACGATCTGCCACCGAAATTCCGGCACCTGGCAGATGAGGAAATTGTTTCCATGGAGAGCCTGCCGGTATTGCAGGCGCCGCCTCCCAGCGATCCGAGGGTTGGATCTCCGCAGGCGCTGCTGCCGCTGAATGGCTTGGATCTCAAGGAATATCTGGCGAATCTGGAAAAGGACCTGATCGAGCAGGCGCTGAATGACAGTGGCGGCATCGTTGCCCGTGCCGCCGATCGGCTGAATATCCGCCGCACGACGCTGGTCGAGAAGATGCGCAAGTACGATATGCAGCGCAAGGTGGAAGAAGACGATCTGTGACCTTGGCGGTCTTCTGGGCTGATGGTCTGGGCTGGTGATCTGTGCTGGGAGCAGTCGTGTCGATCAAAGCCCTGTCAGCGGTTCACCGTTGACAGTCGCGGATTCCAGAGAGAGCTCGGTGGTGCGAGAGCCATTGATCTGCTCCAGCCGCACCAGCATGTAATCCCAGTCCTTTGCCAGCCACACGGTGGTGCTTCGGCTGCTGCCTTCGCGGCGGACGCGTTCGATGCGCACGGTGTTCAAATTGCCGGCAGGCGTGCTCAGCACTTCTTCGGCGGCGACCCGGTACACGTGAACGTCGATGTCCTCGGCGTCGATGATGTTGTAACTCACCTCGCTCATTCCGCGTTCGCTGATATCCCTGCCAAGACGGGTGCTATAGCTCAGTTTGTCCATGATGCCGTGCTGCAGTGGCAGGCTCCAGGATTCCCCGTCCTGCGAACTCTGTGCAACGTTGTTGTTCCAGTCGAATTCGACCCGTTCACTGCGGTCGCTGATTCCCGTCTGTTCATAACTGTATTGCAGGGGAGTGAGGTCGCTGGCTTGCCACAGGAATCGACTGGTTTCGGTAACGCTGCCGACATCGGCGCCTAAAAGAGTCAAGGTCAGGCTGTTCTGCAGTTGATAGATTTCGCCCTCGATGAGTTGCAGCGTGCGGTAGGCGGTAGCGCTGAGGCCCATGGCTCGTGCCTCATAACGTGCTTCGTAGGTCTTGAGAGATGGGCTGGCTACTGGGGTGGTTGAGGTGGTAACAGGCTCGGCCGCCATGCTGAAAGGTGTCGAAACGCACAGCGCTGTCAGCGTCCCTGTAGTCAGGGTTCTCTGCAGACTCCTTTTTAGACTCCTCATCAGGCTGCTCAGGCTCCTCATTCGAGAAACTCCCGGATACCGCAGTTGCCCAGCCGCTCGCCGTCGAGCCAGGCGCCATTGTCGCGCATCTGCAGCCGTCCTGCCGCAAACCAGCTGACCGCCTTCGGGTAGATGACATGCTCTTGCTTTGCGACCCTTGCGGCCAGCACATCGCGAGTATCGTCCGCCAATACAGGCACGACAGCCTGCAGCACTACCGGGCCACCATCGAGTTCCTCCGTGACGAAATGCACGCTGACGCCGTGCTGTTTCTCACCTGCTTCGATGACGCGCTCGTGGGTATGCGTGCCGCGATAGTCGGGCAACAGCGAAGGATGAATATTCAGCACGCGGCCCGCATAGTGCTGAACGAACTCTGCGCTGAGGATGCGCATGAATCCTGCCAGTACCACCAGTTGCGGTGCGAATGCGTCGATCTCTTGAATCAAGCGCTGATCGAAGGACTGCCGATCCGGGTATTGCTTGTGGTCAATGACAAGCGTTGGAATATCGGCCCTGGCGGCGCGCTGCAGCCCGAACGCGTCTGCCTTGTTGCTGATCACGGCACTGATCGTATAACCACCGCTGGCGCTGGCATCGATCAAGGCCTGCAGATTGCTGCCATTGCCCGAGATCAGCACGACAATCGTGCAGGGCAAGCTGCTCATCGCACCTGGCCTTCCAGCACGACGGGAGCGGCACCAGCGTCGGCGCTGCGGATATAGCCCAGCTCGAAGGCGCCCTTGTTGTGCTTGTTGAGAATTGCCAGTGCCTTCTCGCAGTCCTGCGCCGGGACGCAGACAATCATGCCGACGCCACAGTTGAAGGTGCGAACCATCTCCGATTCCTTGATGTTGCCCTGCTTCTGCAACCACTTGAAGATTTCCGGGCGCTGCCAGGCGCTCATGTTGATCACCGCCTGGGCGTTGTCCGGCAGGACGCGGGGCAGGTTCTCGACAATGCCACCGCCGGTGATGTGGGCGAGGGCATGGACGGTTGCGTGACCTTTGAGCGCCTGAATGGCTTTGACGTAAATCTCGGTGGGCGTCAGCAGCACTTCGCCGATGCTCTTGCCGCCGAAGTCCATACTCAGGGGGGTGCCACTGACTTCCAGCACTTTACGAACCAATGAGTAGCCGTTGGAGTGCGGGCCTGAGGAGGCCATGCCGATGAGTTTGTCTCCGGGCTTGACCAGGTCGTTCTCAATGATTTCGTCTTTCTCGACGATGCCGACGGCGAAGCCTGCCAGGTCATAGTCTTCCTTCTTGTACATGCCGGGCATTTCTGCGGTCTCGCCACCGATCAAGGAGCAGCCGGACTGCAGGCAGCCTTCGCCGATACCTTCGACGACCTGCGCCGCTTCGTCGACATTCAGACCGCCGGTGGCGTAATAGTCGAGGAAAA
>JACCDZ011241964.1_pt1 | contig 11769 bp, 8 predicted proteins | sample 7449551 | NCBI WGS metagenome assembly JACCDZ01 (sample SAMN15323452, study PRJNA562643) | freshwater metagenome | isolation source: river surface water | place: USA:Blue River Watershed | collected 2017-08-18
CCCCACCGTTTGCGGCAGAGCATCTGGAGTCGCTCATCGCGACCGAACACCGAATAGTTGGTGTTTACACACAGCCCGACAGAGCTGCCGGGCGAGGGAAGCATTTGCATCCGAGTGCAGTCAAGTATCTGGCCCAGACCCACGACCTGCCGGTCTATCAACCTGTAAGCCTGCGTTCGCCCGAGGCACAACAGACGTTAGCAGCGCTTAAACCAGACTTGATGATTGTCGTCGCATATGGCCTGCTACTCCCTCAGGCGGTGCTGGATATCCCAAGATTTGGCTGTATCAACGTACACGCTTCTCTGCTGCCACGCTGGCGCGGAGCTGCGCCGATCGAGAGAGCACTGCTGGCTGGCGATAAGGAAACCGGCGTCACTATCATGCAGATGGATAAGGGGCTCGATACCGGGCCGATGCTGTATAAAATTCCTTTGCCGATTACGGAAGACGACGACCGTCAGACTCTCGAATCGCGCCTCGCAGACATTGGCAGAATTGGCCTTCTCTATTGCCTCCAGAATCTGGACGCGCTGCGTGAAACGGCGCAAGTGCAGGACGATAATCTCAGCACCTATGCCAGCAAGGTCGACAAGGCCGAGGCGCTTATCAACTGGGGGCAAAGCGCTGAGTCCATTAATCTGCTTATTCGTAGCGGGATTGGCAGGACCCCTGCCTACAGCTTCCTTGGCGGTGAACGCATCCGCCTCCTGAAAGCACGACCGAGTAAAGAGAAAACCCTCGCTGCACCAGGTACAATTGTAAAGGCAGACCGGGAGCGCCTGAGCATCGCTTGCACGGACTCCATTCTTAATGTGACTCTGATGCAACTACCCGGCAAGAATCCTCTCTCAATTGGCGAAATTCTCAATTCCCGCAAAGAGCTGTTAGCACCAGGACAGTGCTTCTCTTCAACAGAACCCATCGGGACATGAAGTCTCTGCCACTGCGCGCGCATGCGGCATTAGTCCTGAGCAAGCTCCTCTCTCAAGAGGGCTCGCTCGCGACACTCTCCTCAAAAGCGGGAGACCTGATCAATCCTCAGGAAACCGCGTTATTGCAGGAAATTTGCTTTGGCACCTGTCGCTGGTACTTCCAGCTGAATGCAATTCTGAGACAGCTGATCACAAAGCCTCTGAAAGAAAAGGATGCTGATCTGCACTGCCTGTTATTGATCGGGATTTATCAGCTCCATTACCTGAGGGTTCCCGATTACGCCGTTGTGAATGAGACCGTAGCTGCAACCCAGGCGCTCGGCAAGCAATGGGCAAAAGGGCTGGTAAATGCAGTTTTGAGAAATTTCTTGCGCGACAGCGATACGCTGTTGCAAAGGGCAAATGCGTCGCAGGAGTCGCGGTATGCACACCCCTTATGGCTTATAAAACGTATCCGTGCTGCATGGCCAGATCACTGGGAGGCAGTGCTGACGGCAAACAATCAACACCCTCCTATGACTCTGAGAGTCAATTGTAGTCGTATCTCCAGGGCAGAATACTTGCATGATCTGGAAAAGGCGGGCGTGGCGGCGCATCCCGGTTCATTGGCAGCATCTTCTATTTACCTGGAAAAACCTTGCCCCGTAGATTCACTACCCGGGTTCCGGGACGGATTAGTCAGTGTTCAGGATGAAGCATCGCAATTAATTCCTCAGCTTATGGCTCTCGAGCCAGGCCTTTCCATACTCGACGCCTGCGCCGCCCCAGGCGGAAAAACCTGTCATATTCTCGAAAGCGTGCGCTCACAAGCGCGAATAGTGGCAATCGACAACGATGCGCGTCGACTGGAGAGGTTACATCAAAATCTCGCTCGTCTGCAGCTCTCGGCGGAGGTACTGGTGGCGGACGCTGGTGCCATCAAAGACTGGTGGGACGGCGAGCCATTCGACCGAATCCTTCTTGATGCGCCCTGTTCGGCGACAGGTATCATCAGACGCCACCCAGATATCAAGGTGCTAAGGCGCGAAGCTGATCTGGAAAAGCTAACGCAAATTCAGACGCAATTGTTGAACAGCCTTTGGGCGTGTCTGAAACCTGGCGGTTTATTGCTCTACTCGACATGCTCAGTGTTGCCAGAGGAAAACAATGACATAGTTGATTCCTTCCTCTCACATCAGCCTGATGCACAACATGAAGGAATTCAGGCCGATTGGGGAGTAGAATGCGCCCGTGGCAGGCAGCTGCTGCCGCATCCCGATGGCAATGATGGTTTCTTCTTTGCCATATTGCGGAAGCGCTGATACGAATCTCTACATCAATCTCAAGGCCTGGCGATATATTTCAAAAGGTAAGCGACAACAATAAATGAAGATCATTATTCTCGGCGCCAATCACGTTGCCGTATCCCTGGCAGAGAACCTCGCCAGTGAAGCGAATGACATTACAATAGTCGACACTGACGCCGATCGCCTCAGAGAGCTGAAGGATCGCATAGATGTCGGGACGGTAGTTGGTCAGCCGTCCTACCCTGATATTTTGCGCATGGCAGGCGCCGAAGATGCAGACATGTTGATCGCCGTCACCGAGAATGACGAAGTCAATCTGGTGGCCTGCCAGATCGCCCATACCCTGTTCAAAACTCCCAAGAAGATCTGTCGTCTGCGCTCGGCCTCATACATGGCCAATGAGAGTCTGTTCAGCCCCGGCGGAATCGCCGCTGATGTTGTAATCAGCCCAGAACAACTCGTTTCTCTCTACATCGAGCGACTCATTGATTTGCCTGGTTCTCTGCAAGTGCTGGACTTTGCCGACGGCAAAGCGCAACTCGTGGCAGTCAAGGCGTACTATGGCGGGCCTCTTGTGGGGCAGGAGATTCGTTTTCTTCGAGCCCATATGCCTTCTGTCGATACGCGGGTGGCAGCTATCTTTCGTCGCGACCGGGCCATCATGCCCGAAGGTTCCACAGTGATCGAAGCAGACGACGAGGTCTTCTTCATTGCCGCACAAGGCAATATCAGAGCGGTCATGGGGGAACTGCGACGCTTGGACAAACCTTACAAGCGTTTAATTATCGCGGGAGGTGGCAATATTGGGTCGCGCCTGGCAGAGGCCGTGGAACATCGTTATCAGGTCAAGATCATCGAGAGCAGTGCGGAGCGCTGCATGCACCTTTCTGAGCGCCTCAACAAGGCAATTGTTCTGAATGGTGTCGCCTCGGACAAGAAGCTTCTCCTTGCCGAAAGTATCGAGGATACCGACGTGTTTCTGGCACTGACCAACGACGACGAGGCCAATATCATGTCCTCCATGCTGGCCAAACGATTGGGCGCCCGCAAAGTCATGACGCTGATCAACAATCCAGCCTACGTCGATCTGGTGCAGGGTGGAGAAATTGACATCGCGATTTCTCCCCAGCTGGCCTCAATTGGCAGCCTGCTTACCCACGTTCGTCGCGGAGATATCGTCAATGTGCACTCACTACGCCGCGGAGCTGCGGAAGCCTTGGAGGCAATCGCACACGGGGATGTCAATTCTTCGAAAGTAGTCGGCAAGGCAATAGAAGACATCGACCTTCCTCACGGGACAACCATCGGGGCGATCGTCCGCAATGACGAAGTTCTCATAGCACACGATGATATTGTTGTTCAGTCCGGTGATCACGTCATCCTCTTCCTGGTCGACAAGAAGCGAATTCCCGAGGTTGAGCGCCTGTTTCAGGTTGGTCTCACATTCTTCTGACGAGTCCAGAATTCAAGGTCCCCCCTGAGCATTTATGCACCTCTCCACAGTATCCAGAATCCTCGGCGTACTTCTAATGCTGTTCAGCATTCTCGCCAACTTGCCCTCAATTCTGGTTTCGATTCTATATAGCGACAGTGAATTGTCGTCGTTTGTGACCTCTTTGCTCATTACGTTCTTCACGGGCTTCATATTGTGGATATTGACGCTCAAGTCCAGTGTGGAATTGCGTACACGTGACGGCTTTTTGATCGTGACGCTGTTCTGGTCGGTTCTTGGAGCATTTGGAGCGCTGCCTTTCTTCTTTTCCGATGCCATGCCTCTTACCATCACAAATGCCGTGTTCGAGTCGATCTCGGGATTGAGCACCACAGGGGCCACTGTGATCGTCGGACTTGATGACCTTCCCAGATCCATTCTCTTCTACAGGCAGCAATTACAGTGGCTGGGTGGAATGGGGATCGTTGCACTTGCAGTTGCGGTGCTGCCAATGCTGGGCATCGGTGGCATGCAGTTATACAGAGCTGAAAGTCCCGGCCCCGTCAAGAACGATAACCTCGTACCCAGGCTGGCGGAAACAGCGCAGGCACTCTGGTACATCTATCTTGCCTTGACCGCAGCCTGTACGTTGTTTTTCTGGGCGGCAGGGAAGAGTTTTTTTGACGCGATATGCCACAGTTTTGCGACGGTATCGATCGGCGGATTTTCCACTCACGACAGCAGCCTTGCATTCTTTGACAGCCACATCATCAATACTATTGCTATCGTTTTCATGTTCCTGGCGGGGATCAACTTTGCGTTGCATTTCGCCGCTTGGCGACAACACAGCATCAGTCAGTATCTCAAGGACACGGAGCTTAAATTCTATGCGGCCATCCTCGGAGTTCTGTCGATCGTGGCCGTCACAGTGCTCTATCTTTCAGGCACTTATGATTTGCTGGACTCGTTGGTTCACGGAGTATTTCAAAGCGTTTCAATTGCAACGACGACTGGATTTACCACCGCAGATTTCAGCTCATGGCCTTCGGTGTTGCCATACATGCTCATCTATGCCTCCATTATTGGTGCTTGTGCAGGATCCACTGGTGGCGGCATGAAGGTAATTCGTATCCTGTTGATTCTCAAGCAGGGATTGCGTGAGGTTCAGCGACTGATTCATCCCAATTCCGTTATTCCTATCAAGCTTGGCAGGACACTGGTTCCGGACCGGGTTATAGAATCCGTATGGGGATTCTTTGCGGTATATGTGATGGTATTTCTGGCATTGTTGTTGGCCACAATTGCCTCCGGTCTTGATGTTGTGACCGCCTTCAGTGCGGTTGGAGCGAGCATCAACAACCTCGGGCCAGGATTGGGAGGAGTGGCATTCAACTACAGCGAGATCCCCGCGACGACAAAATGGATTCTCTGCTTTGCCATGCTTCTGGGACGCCTGGAGATCTTCACCTTGCTTGTTCTGTTCCTGCCAATGTTCTGGCGCCGTTAGCGATACAAGGCATTCTTGGAGTTGTCGGGCTGTCGTTTGAAACGCCGGTATTCCCATTGATACTGGCTGGGAACCTGACGAACGCAATCCTCCACGGATAGGTTTAGTGCTGCCGCCGCCGTCACTGGATCGTCGCTGTCAATTCCCGGGCGCGCGGAACCAAACATAATTTCGAAACCTTGCCCTTTAGGAAGTCGTTTCGCAAAAACCGTGACCACCGTGGCACCCGTTTTCGCAGCCAGTCTGGATATCAAAGTCATCGTTAGCGCATTCACCCCAAAGAAGGGTGCGAACACCCCACCCTCTTCATTGGGCTCTTGATCAGGAAGAATGCCCACTATCTCGCCACGCTCCAGGGCTTTAATAAGCATCGCAATACCTTTCCTGTTAGTCGTCGCAAGACTGGCACTGCCACGGCTGCGGAATGCCACCATGGATGCCTCGAAACCAGCCAATTTGGGCGGTTTGTATAAATAGGTAGTCGGTGCACAATTAGTCAGAAAAGGCCCGCAGGTCTCCCAACTTCCTAGGTGCGGAGCAAGGACAATGACACCGCGCTTGGCTTCAAGAGCTGTGTCCAGAATCTCGCGGTTTGTAACATGGACGATGCTGGCGAGGACCTTAGCAAGAGGGGCGTGCCATACATATCCAAATTCGCAGCCTGTCTTGCCCGTTTCAATCAGGCTTTGCCGAGTCAGCGCCTTCAACTCAATATCTCCCAACTCGGGGAAACACAATTTGAGATTGATTTTAGTGACGTTGCACGAATCTGACGGAAAGTAATAAGCGAGCAAGCCAATCAATGTCCCCAGCGCCTGGTTCACTCTTAGAGGCAACCAGGAGCAGGCTCGTAAAACCACCTTGATCAGAAATACTTTGAGAGATTGGATATGGCGACTCCTGGCTTTCAATGAATTTGCGTAGGGAATTTGCGCACGCGAAGCACAATTCTGTTTGGGGACATTGCAACAGGGTGACGGATTCTAACCCAGCAAAAGGCAGGCGGCAAAACTGCCACTACCATACCGTGCCGGCGGCAGTATAGATATTGACTGGCGAATCAAGGATAATTGCCAGCTCTTAAAAATCAGACCAACGGAGTTCCTCTTGTCCGCTTCAGCCCCACAGCCCGACCTTGGCACCTTCCAGGGTCTCATTCTTGCTCTACAACAATTCTGGGCAAACAAGGGTTGTGTCCTCATGCAGCCGCTCGATATGGAGGTGGGGGCAGGGACCTTTCATCCGGCGACCTTTCTGCGCGCAATCGGCCCTGAAAGCTGGCACACCGCTTACGTTCAACCCAGCAGACGCCCTACCGACGGGCGTTACGGAGAGAACCCTAACCGACTGCAGCACTACTATCAGTTCCAAGTCATACTGAAGCCTTCACCACCCGACATTCAAGAGCTTTACCTCGAGTCGCTTGCCAGCCTCGGCATCGATACCAGGATCCACGACATCCGTTTTGTAGAGGATAATTGGGAGTCTCCCACGCTTGGCGCATGGGGGCTCGGCTGGGAAGTGTGGCTCAATGGCATGGAAGTGACGCAGTTTACTTATTTCCAGCAGGTTGGCGGCCTGGAATGCCATCCTGTCAGCGGCGAAATTACTTACGGGATTGAGCGTATTGCCATGTACCTGCAGGGCGTAGATAGCATCTATGACATCGTCTGGACCAACGGTCCAAACGGAGTCGTAACCTACGGCGATGTTTTTCACCAGAACGAAGTGGAGATGTCAGCCTACAATTTCGAACATGCCAACGTTGACATCCTCTTTCGAAACTTCAACGACTGTGAGCAGCAATGCCAAATGCTGATTGAAAAGGGTCTGGCGTTACCGGCATATGAACAGGTCTTGAAGGCATCCCATTACTTTAATTTGCTGGATGCACGTCATGCAATCTCGGTGACCGAGCGCCAGCGCTACATTCTCAGGGTACGAACTTTGTCGCGGTTGGTTGCCGAGGCTTACTACGAAAGTCGCAAAGCATTAGGCTTCCCGCTGGCACCCGAGGATCTGCGCCGGCAATATCTGGATAAATAACAATTTGACCGCAGGACACCATGGCAACAAAAGATTTTTTGGTTGAAATAGGCACAGGAGAACTTCCACCTAAGGCTCTGAGAGCGCTCTCGGAAGCTTTCCTATCGGGGATCCGCTCCGCTCTCGAATCTGCAGATCTTCAGTTCGATGCAATTGCTCCCTTCGCAACGCCGCGACGTTTGGCGGTGATTGTCAACGGCCTGCAGGAGCACCAGGCTGACAAGGCGGTAGAAAGATTTGGTCCTGCAGTCTCTGCCGCCTACGACAAGGAGGGCAGGCCGACCCCTGCGGCATCAGGTTTTGCAAGGTCCTGTGGAGTCGCACTGGAGGCGTTGGAGAGCGTCGAGAAGGATGGTGTCACCAAGCTCGTGTTCCGCTCTGTCACCAAAGGCGGTGACACTCGCAATCTACTGGCCGACATTGTGTCGCGCTCGCTATCGGCACTACCGATTCCCAAGAAGATGCGCTGGGGTAGCAGTCGAGACGAGTTTGTTCGACCAGTACATTGGGTAGTGATGATTTTCGGTAGCGATGTTGTCCCCGCATCAATCCTGGGTATAAATTCCAGTAACCAATCCCGCGGGCATCGTTTCCAGCATAATAGGGCGCTCACTATCGACTCTGCCAGTGAGTATGAATCAAAGCTCTTTGACGCCAAGGTCGTTGCCGACTATGAAAAGCGCAAGGATATTATCCGCAAACTTGTTAATGCAGAAGGTGAAAAACTCGGGGCGCGCGTCGTTATCGAGGAAGACTTGCTGGAAGAAGTAACCAGCCTTGTGGAGTGGCCCGTTGCTCTAACCGGCAAGTTTGACGAACATTTTCTTTCGGTGCCGCGTGAAGCACTGGTCTCGTCGATGAAGTCGCACCAGAAATGTTTTTACCTTTTGGACAAGCAGGGTAGCTTGCTGCCGAATTTCATTACAGTCAGCAACATTGAGAGTCTTGACCCGGCACAAGTCATCGCGGGCAACGAGAGGGTGATTCGTCCTCGGCTCGCCGATGCCCGATTCTTTTTCGATACTGATCGCAAGCAATCACTGGCTTCTCGACAGGAGCAACTCAAGACCATCGTTTTTCAGCAGGAACTAGGCACTGTCTTTGAAAAGTCTGTCAGGGTTTCCGGTTTGGCGGGCTTCATCGCTGGCGAGCTTTCTGCCAATCAAGCATGGTGTGAACGTGCGGCTCTGCTGTCCAAGTGCGATCTGGTTACGAATATGGTATCGGAATTTGCAGAGCTGCAAGGCATTGTCGGTTATTACTACGCCATGCATGACAATGAACCCAGCGAGGTCGCCATTGCGCTCAACGAGCAGTACATGCCGCGATTTTCTGGCGATCAGTTGCCGACAACGCTCACCGGTAGCGTCCTCGCGATAGCAGACAAACTGGATACCATCGTAGGGCTGTTCGCGATTGGACAGCCTCCTACTGGCTCCAAGGATCCTTTCGCTTTGCGTCGCGCCGCACTAGGTATTCTGCGAGTCATCGTCGAGAAGGGGCTGGATCTGGATCTTCTCAAAGCTATTCGTTTTGCCTGCGGCAACTTCAGTAATCTCGTCGTTAAGTCTGGTCTCGACAACCAGGTTTTCGAGTTCCTGCTGGACCGATTCAAGGCTTGGTATCAGGCAGAGGGCGTGAGTGCAGAAGTATTCCAGTCTGTCTTCGTCCTGCGCCCAACCAAACCACTGGATTTTAATTTGAGGGTACGCGCGGTGCATCATTTTAGCAGCCTGCCGGAAGCCCAATCGCTGGCGTCTGCCAATAAGCGTGTATCGAATATCCTGCAAAAGGAAGTTCAATCGGGGGGACAAACCCGGGTCGACTCTACTCTGTTCCGGGAAGAAGCGGAACGTCTACTCGCAGGCGTGCTGGAGACCCAAAGGGCTCGCGTGATCCCTTTGTTCAAGGCTCGCGAGTATACCCGAGGCCTTGAAAGTCTGGCGGGCTGCAAGAGTGCGATTGACGGCTTCTTTGACAGCGTGCTGGTAATGGATGAGGACCCGCAGATCCGTAATAACCGCATCGCCCTTTTGCGCGCACTGCGAGAGCTTTTTCTTGAGGTGGCCGACATTTCCCACCTTCAAGCCAGCTGAGTGAATTTTCGTTGCGGAGTACTGAAGAGTGAAACTGATTATCCTCGACAGAGATGGTGTCATTAATGAGGATTCGGATGACTACATTAAGTCGGTGGAAGAGTGGATTCCGATTCCCGGCAGCATCGAAGCAATTGCGGCGCTGAGCTCAGCCGGATACACAATCGTAGTTGCGACCAATCAGTCTGGTATCGCTCGCAAATATTTCGATGAGTACGAACTCGCTGCCATGCACCAGAAAATGAGTACTCTGGTCGAAGACGCCGGCGGAGAGATCAGCGGCGTATTCTTTTGTCCACACGGTCCTGACGATGGCTGTGAGTGCCGCAAACCCGGACTTGGATTGATCAAACAGATAGAAACCGAGTTTGGAACGTCTGTCGAAGGATCGCCCTTTGTTGGCGACACTGCGAAGGATATTCTTCTGGCCAAGCTTGCTGGATGTTGCCCCGTCCTCGTGAAAACCGGTAAAGGCGTTGCAACATTGGCCGAAATTACTGACGCTGAGCTTTCAGGCGTGCAAGTCTTCGACTCTCTTAATGATTTTGCAAGAGAGCTATTGCAGAGAGAAACCTAGTCTTGGGCCGTGTAATCATCAACGTTCCTTACAGCATCACCACCGCCATTACCCCATACATTAATGTAGCCCATCCATGCTGAAGCGCTGTCTGTTAGTCGTTCGATCGCTGATTTTCTATGCTGGTTATTTTTTGGCCACCATATTGACCTCGCTGCTCAGTATGACGGTATTCTTCTTACTGCCATGGAAAAAGAGATTCTCTTTATATTCCACCTGGTGTCAGTTTGTTTTGTTCTGGTTGCGGGTCACATGCGGCATCAGATATGACATTCAGGGAATGGGGAATATCCCTGCACACCCCGTAGTAGTCCTAAGCACTCATCAGAGCGCCTGGGAGACCATTTTTCTGTATTACGCCATGTCGCCCGTATGCCCGATTCTGAAAAAGGAATTGTTGAAGATTCCATTCTGGGGTTGGGCCATGAGCCTTCAGAAGCCAATTGCTATTGACAGAAGCAAGCCCCGTGAAGCGGGCAGGTCGCTGTTGGTACAGGGTAAAGCACGACTGGAGGAAGGTTTATCTGTTGTAATTTTCCCCGAAGGCACACGCAGTCCAGCGGGGACAATCAAGGAGTTTTCACGTGGAGGGGCTAAACTTGCCGTCTCAGCAAACTTTCCTGTACTGCCAGTAATTCACAATGCGGGTGTTTGTTGGCCCGCCAACACAATGATCAAACAACCCGGGATCATTAGGGTAAGAATTGGCTCGCCAATTCAGGTTACCGGCAAGACATCTGCGGATATCACCGATGCATTTTCGGCCTGGGTAGAAGAGAACAAGGCTATCATTATGGGTGACAGCCCCGTGTCAATTACGCCTGCCCAAGATAGGTAACGTATTGTTATATATCGAGATTTTGCGCTGCCAGTGCATTAGCCTCAATGAACTCTCGGCGCGGATCTACCTGGTCACCCATTAGAGTGGTGAAGAGCTGATCGGCTCCGATTGCGTCTTCAATAGTGACCTGCAACATGCGCCTGCTTTCTGGATCCATTGTTGTTTCCCACAGTTGATCCGGGTTCATTTCTCCCAATCCCTTGTAGCGCTGCAGGTAATGTCCCTTCATCGCGTCGTTGGTGAGCCAGGTCAATGCCTCTGCAAAACTTCTCACCTCCTGTTTGCGATCACCTCTCTGCACATAAGCACCTTCTTCAACAAGGCCTTCAAGAGTGGTGCCGAGCTTCACTATGGCGCGATACTCACCTGAGTGAAAGAAATCTGTGTTGAATTGGTAGTCCTTGGTCAACCCATGGAAGGACTGACGAATGTGCGGCAAGTAGATGCTTCGCTCGCGATCTTTCGTCGTCGTGATCTGGTATCCCAGACTTGTTTTAGGATGGATACGAGCAAGAGTCGCTGAAAGTTCCGCAACCCAGGTTTCAACACTTTCTACCGATAACAGGCTGGACTCCTGTAGTTCTCTTGTGAAGACCATTGCCTCTAGAATGTCGGCTGGATAGAGCCGGTTCAAGCGTTTAATAATTGCATAGGTGCTATGGTACTGCTTCACAATGGTATCCAGAGCATCCCCGGAAATTGCAGGCGCCTCTGGATTAACGTAAAGACTTGCGCCCTCCAGAGCTATATGGGTCTGGTACTTTGCCAGTTCGTCGTCATCCTTCAAGTACTGTTCGTGTTTCCCTTTTCTGATCTTGTAGAGCGGAGGCTGGGCAATAAAAATATGCCCTCTCTCTACCAGTTCCCGCATCTGGCGAAAAAAGAAAGTAAGCAAAAGAGTGCGAATGTGTGAGCCATCGACGTCAGCATCGGTCATGATTATTATGCTGTGATAGCGAAGATTTGCAGGAGTGAACTCCTCATTGCCAATACCACAACCAAGAGCCTTGATCAGCGTACCAATCTCAGCAGAACTCAACATCTTGTCG
>JACCDZ010096617.1_pt1 | contig 11768 bp, 27 predicted proteins | sample 7449551 | NCBI WGS metagenome assembly JACCDZ01 (sample SAMN15323452, study PRJNA562643) | freshwater metagenome | isolation source: river surface water | place: USA:Blue River Watershed | collected 2017-08-18
ATGCTGAACTTGAAACCAGTTATTTAGAGTCTGAGATTCGAGATTTAAAAGTATTTAAAAGTATTAAATCTATCGACAATATCGAAAACGTATTAACGCAATTAACTATGGTTAATCATATGAAGATTGAGTTATTAATACAAAACATTGATAAAATCAAATTAGAAGAATTTGAAACTTTTATTGAAAATCTATAATTTTAATTTTTAAGAAATGACTGGTAAGCAACGCATTAAACATAAGCCACGCCCTGAGGGTACTATCGAAACAAGAGGTAGAAAAAGAATATCTAAAGAAGAAAAAGAAGAACGAAAACAATTAAGGTTACTAGCTAAGAAGTTTACTGAGGTTGATGACGATCGGGATTTATTAATCAATGAATTCTACTTTACTACTTATGATGAAAAAGGTAATAAGATAAGAATTGAATGTTTCTAGTATGTTAAATGAGTTAGCAAAAGAAATACATGAGAACGCTAAGGATAAGGGTTTTTATGACGATAGTAAGAACATAGGTGAAATGCTATGTTTGATACACGCAGAAGTCTCAGAGGCATTAGAAGCGGATAGAACACGTGCGTATGCTAAATTAGACACACCACAACTAAATGTATTAGAAGGTTGGGTTAGTGATATTGATTTCCAAAAACATTTCAAGGATCAAGTCAAAGGTTCATTTGAAGAAGAGTTAGCAGATATTATCATCAGAGTATTAGATTTGAGTGCTTACAAAGGAATTGATATCGAAAGGTACATTAAATTAAAAATGCGTTATAATAGTATGCGTAGGTATAAACATGGTAAAGATTATTAGTATGAAAAATTTATTTAAATTATTATTTGTAGGTACTTGGTATGGTACTTCCAAAAGTTGGTTATGGTTATGGGTATGTTATTTTATAGCTACATTTACTATTGATGCTATCACCCATGATTTGGTAGTTCTGGTTAAGGACTTTATAATATTGTCGACGATTATTCTTGTTATACAATTAAATAATCTTTTAAGATTAAAAGATTGTGAGATAGAATACCATAAAGAATATATCAATGCATGTGAAAATTTGATAGACTTCTACAGAAAGACGTTTCAAGAATTAAAAGATAAAGTTGAGGAAAACGGTAATGATGAAGTATAGAGTATTGAAAGAATATAGTATTGGATCAGAACGCTATCAGTACTATGTCGAATGTCGTCATAATCATTGGTTGGCAGAGTGGGTAAGACTAGATTTTATCTACCAGACAGTCGACGGTGCTATTGAATATATTAACAAGTTAAAACTTGCAGAAAAAAGTGAAATTGTATACGAAGATTAAATATTTAAATCATGGTATTAGAAACAAAAAATTACAAAGCACAGCTTGTTGAAGTGATCATAAAATCATTCATAGGTCAAAAACATGAAGACCTCGTAAATGAACTAGGGAATAGATTGAACGAGTCTTTAAAATTCACAACTACACTCAGTACATTAGAGCAGGAAAATAACTTTACTGTAGGATATGTGGTTTTTAAGGATACGTTAGGTAATGACAAATGTATTGACTTTAAAATAACAAATGTATGAAATTAAAAGAAGCTATCCGTGTAATAACTACTGAGATAACAAACGATGTAGATTACCGTAGAGGTTGGAGTGCCAATATCGCAATGGCTTATATAGATTGTGAAAGATGGTATAAACAAGAAACAGGTAAGAAACATTTGAATAAACAAGATAGGCACATTGTTGCCAATAATGCTGCCGAACATTTCTTAAACCTACTTTGTGCTAGATCAGAATTCGATAATTAAAAAATAAAACTTGTTCACATATGGAAAGTGAAAATAAAAGTCATGTATGGTTGGTTGGCGAAGTATTGAATCATGAAACTCAATCTTGGATATTTCAGGGAGTTTACACAACAGAAGAGAAAGCGATTACTAAATGTGTAGAAGATGATTTTTTCATTGCAAGAATTGAAGTTGATTATGATGAACCTAGAGAAGTAAAAGGATTTGAGTATGCATATTATCCAAGATTAGAAGATAGACCTAATTCTATATGAATATGAAATTAAAAAAAATATGGGACAAATATCTAAAAAGAATTGATACAGCTATTTAATTAAATGGAAACAGTAGAACAAATTTTAACAGACGTGCAAATAAACAATGCTTGGGGTAACGCAAATTTTGGTGAATCAAATAAGCGTGATGTAGTAGCAAATGCATTGCTGAAATATGCAAGCGGTTACGGAACTGGTCACACTATTGAATGTATTTGTCGTGAACTTGGATTGATTACAAAGCAGTACATTTTAAATCAAAAAAATACTATTTAATCATTAACTAACATGAATCCTATATTCGTATACAAAAAAGAAGACACTATTAAATGTCTTAACTTAGAGGAGGCACAAGAACAATCCTATCAACTTAGTGCAGACAACTGGGAACACGTATCTACTTTAGACCCATGTGTTTACATTGAATACCTACATAATACTGAGAAATTAATAAACATTCAAAAACAATGAAACACATCATTATATCCGATATACACGGTAGATCCGTTTGGAAAGACATTATAGCTAAAGAACAAACATTCGATAAAGTAATATTCATAGGGGATTATTTCGATTCCTTTGACATATCTCCTATAACCCAAATCGATAATTTCCAAGAAATCCTAGATTTTAAAAAAGAACATAACGATAAAGTCATTACCCTAATCGGTAACCATGACTATCATTATCTTAACTCTACCCAGGAAAGATATAGTGGTTATAATAATATCATTAAAACATCTGACATCGTAGAAGAAAATAAAGATGTCTTCCAAGTAGCATACCAATATAATAACTACCTTATGTCCCATGCAGGTATATCCCAAGAATACCTCACAAGACTCCAAAAACATTATAAAGGAGACGAAACATCAATCCCAAACATCCTAAATGATATACTACTATACTCACCTCAATACCTAGGTTTCGCTAACCTAATTAACAATAACACAGAATATCCTGATCAATATGGTAATAGAACATACCAATCACCCCTATGGATTAGACCCCAAGCACTAGCCAAATCACCCCTAAAACATCATAAAGGAGAAGTAATAACCCAAATAATAGGCCACACTCAACAAGAAAGAGGAAAAATAACAATATCCAATAATATAATACATACAGATACATACGATAATATAATAAATAACCATTCAGAATATATAACAATAACCAATAATACAATAAACATCAATACCATATAATATAATAACTATGAATATCCTATCCCTATTCGACGGAATGTCAGGTGGTCAAATAGCCCTCAATAAACTAAACGTAAAATATAATAACTACTTCGCATCCGAAATAGATAAATACGCTATACAAGTAACTCAACATAACTACCCTAATACTATCCAATTAGGTGACGTTACTAAAATTAAAGCCGATAACCTACCTCAAATTGACCTACTTATTGGCGGATCACCTTGTTTTACAGCAGGTAATATGGTAATGACTGTAAATGGATACAAATGTATAGAGGAGCTAGTTGAAGGCGATTTGGTATTAACACATAAAAATAGATTCCGAAAAGTTTTAAGAATAGGTGGTGAAGAAAAAGAAACTATCGAAATAAAAGCACAAGGTTCTACCAAAATAGTAACAACCAAAAATCATCCCTTTTATTGTTATGAACATAATGATAGTTTTGTATGGAAAAACATTTCGGATTTTCACAATAGTGATAAAGTAGTGTCTATTAAATGGGCTGCTACACAAGATGTTCTTGGATTATCTGATGTAGACTTGTATGTATTAGGTCGATTTTTGGCGGACGGATGTTGTTATAAAACGAAAAGGAAGAATAGAAAAGACTCATACATATATAAATTTAAAATATCTGTAGGTAAACATGAATTAGAAAGCTTTAAAAGTAAGGTCGATAATAGGTTTTCATATATCGAAGAAAGGACAGTCTATAACGCATTCATATATAAAAAGAATGGGTTGAATTAGGGCAAAAATTCGGGCATTTGGCTCATAATAAATTCATCCCGAATTTTATATTAGACCTACCTGTAAATCGTTTAAAAATATTTATTAATGGTTATATGGACGGTGATGGTCATATCCGCAAGAAAAATAGTAAACATGTATATAAAAGAAATACTACTGTTAGCGAGAAATTAGCCCTAACACTTGCTTTAGCTATACAAAAGTGTTATAGAGGCGTATTTATAGGACATACTAATAGAAGTGATAAACATATTATAGAAGGACGAACCGTAAACCAAAGAGGAACATACCAAATTGAATATACAGAATCATTTTCAGAGTTGTCTAAATATAAAATCATCGATAATTATATAGCATATAATCTTAATAAAAGAACATCATTTAAAGATAATGGCATAAATAAAGTATATAATATCGAAGTAGATGAAGACAATTCATATGTAGTGAATAATTTGATTGTACATAATTGTCAAGGATTTAGTTTCGCAGGTAAACAATTAAACTTCGAAGACCCAAGAAGTAAACTATTCTTCGAATACGTTAGAATCCTCAAAGAATGTAACCCAACTTACTTCCTACTTGAAAACGTCAAAATGAAACAAGAATACCAAGACATAATTACCGAACACCTTGGCGTACAACCAATAGAAATCAACTCCAACCTCCTATCCGCTCAAAATAGAAAAAGACTCTATTGGACTAACATACCAAATATCCAACAACCCCAAGATAAAGGTATTCTATTAAAAGACATTGTTCACGAAAATAATAACGAAGTACTCGACATACAAATACCTAACTTCAATACCAACCCTAGCGGTAAAGGTATGAATGGCGACGTATACCCAATCTCAAACCCTAAAAGTAGAACCCTAACAACCAATAAAGGAGAAGGTCAAAAAATAGCAATACCCATCGCTGAATATATCGTACCCTTCAACCAAACCCTTCAAATCCTAGATAAAGAAGTACAACGTGGTAAAGTAGGATACTTTAAAAAAGATTCCCAAGCTAATAGAGTCTACTACATTCACAATAAAGCAATCACACTCACTGGTGAAGCTGGCGGAGGTGCTGCCAAAATGGACCAATACCTATTCGGTTGCATTACCCCAGATCGTATAGAAAAACGTCAAAACGGTCAACGATTCAACGAAGGTAGAAAATTCTATACCCTCACCGCACAAGATAAACACGGTATCCTCATAGAAGGTTATATCCGAAAACTTACTCCCATAGAATGCGAAAGACTACAAACCGTACCCGATAACTACTCCCATATCGTAAGCAACTCACAACGCTATAAAATGCTCGGAAATGGCTGGACAATCGATGTAATTACTCATATCCTTAAAAATATCCCTCATATCCAAAAAACATTAGGTAATGAATAAACCCACTCTAACCCACTTTATCCCACTCTATCTATAATCATATCCACCATTTACATAATATTATTTGGCTTGTTGGCAACTATACACCCCTTAAACAGAATAATATTTGGTAGTATAGAAAATATATATTAGACGAGTTTAAATAAAGATTTAGACTAACCTAAATAATAATATTCGGTATAACAGTACATACACAGAATAATATATTGTGCAATAAACTATTTACAGAATAATATTAAATGTGGATAAATAATTGAGTAAGAAATAATAATTGTGTATATTTATAATAGTAATGAGTGAGATAGCATAGATGGATTCATAACTGTTAATGCTACGTGCCAATGAAGCTAGATGCCTCTCTTGGATATGGGTGAATGTGATATTGAGCTTATTATAGGTATTGTGAATACTGGGATTATTGTGGATGAGCATTGAGGGAGCTATGCGTTATTGACAGGGGGTTGTCGATCATTTGCGATATGGTTGTTATAACGGATGTTATAAGAGGTATTTATGAGTTATGATTTATTGGATGATTTGAGGTTTGATATGTTAATTTTAAAATTAGCAATATTTCAAGCCTTTAGGTGTTTAAAGTGGGTGAGTATTTATTTTTAAAAATAGTTGTGTAAATATTAGGATATTAGTGTAGGGAGTATTATATTTGTGATATGAAACAGCTACTATTTACATCTTCGATAATTATGTCGAAATTAGAAATCGAAATGTACGAATACTTTAGATACATGTATTACTATGATTTGACTGGCATAAGTAGACAAGTTTATAATGTAGTTGAAAATCGTGTACATATGCATATGAGGTATGGAGAAGAATAAACGTAGTGTATATTTTAAGACATTTGATGTAATAACAACATCGTTAAACTTTACAACATCAGAATATCAGTGGTTTAGATTCAGATATGATTTGGTCAATATACGTATAAGTGTTTGTGATAACGTTGGGGTTGGTGTTTATATAGATGTAATGTAATTTTAGATTTTAAGTATGGAAAACATTAGATTGGCAATAAGAGGTTCGATATTGGATAGGGGTGAGTTAAGCATAGATTCAGTTCTTACACGTTCATTAGTGACTTTAGAGGTGGAGCGTTGTTATAGGTCAGTAAATAATTGTATAATTAGTAGTTGTTATTGAGTATGAGAAGTATTAGCAGAGAGATAGCAAGTGGTATAATTAGAAGGGATGAGTTTAAGTTTACCGATTATGCTGACATGTGTTTAGATGTGGAACATCATTGGGTGTTGGTGGATAGTGTTGTTGAAAGGTATTATTATGAATAAATGGGTATATTGTGATATTAGGGATTTTATTAAGTACCGTGTTGACAATGTGGCTATGGATAAGCATTTCCATAGGTTATGTAGTTTGATATTACATGGTATGTCTATTACACATGATGAAGTGGAGCGTGTAGTGATGAGGGATATTAGGTATAGAAGTTAATTATGAGAGTTATACGTTATACTATATGTGGTGCAATATGCAGGGCAGTAACGTTTATTATTGACCCATTTACTATACCCTCAGATAGTGTTGATAGATATAAAAGGGATGTAGACAATGTATTAAGAGATAGTTATGAAAGAATGTAGTGGAAGGATATCTACAATGGTGTGGCATGTAAATACTATAGAGGGATCGTTTATATACACTTCGTCTATTGGTATATTTTACGGTATGTGTTCAGATGTAAAGAGTTGTTATTCATCTGTGAAAGAGTGTGTAAATAGTGAGTATTATGATAAAAGTAAGAACTAGGATTATGCATAGGATATATTTTAAGGTAAATAGCCCAGTTGCATTTTGTGTACCTTATGAGTTTTTTGAGTTAGTACATTTGAAATTTAATAGTTTAGATGTTATACTTACAGATATAGATGATCGGTTATGTTATTATGAGATGTGTAAGACGTGATATTAGTGTAGTTATATGGTGTTACGTTTCGTATAGCTCGTAGTGTTCAGATATTTATTTATACATCTGATATATATCCTCATGATACTAATTATTTATTAGAGGTGATATTTAGAAACGTTATAAGGACATTTCATAATGAACGGTGTGAAGCAAAGTATAATAAATAACTATGGAAAGTGTACGATCGAAGATATATTGGAAGATATATTGGTTACGTGAATTTAATCCTTCTTTTGTGTGTAGATCACAGGAGATGGTAGGAATGCTTAATTACATAGTCTCTTTAACACATTTAGGATTATGAAGAGTTTAAGACATGAGATATATCGTGGAATAGTGGGAGGTGTTGTTAACAACATGGTATCACTTCACTTACAATACGAGGTAAGAAATGAGGTAAGAATTCCCCACGAGATAAACTTCCCCCACAATAGTGTCAAACGTAGTTTAAAACGATTGTATGAAAAATATAACTAGACAAATTAATAAAGCTACAAATCCAAATTTTGAGTCATTACACGGCCATAATTGGGTAATGTTTACTAATCGTACCATATTTTTTAATGTAAAACTGTCATTAAAATACGAATATGAAGGTATTGTATGGAGATAATAAGTTGGCAAATTGATAAAGCTATAAATATGAAGATAATAACTTACAAGATATGGGACGTATTTAGTACGGAATACAGTATAGCAGCATACCACCCCTTTGATTCAGAATTCAGGTTTACTTGGGTAGTAGGTCGTAATTTTAATACTTTTAAAAAATGAAATCAATAAGTAATAAAATTGAGTCAAAGTTATACACATATCATCATTTTAATAAGGAATGGTATGGTCATTTAGTCTCAGTCAGACGAATTATAGTTGAGGTTAATTCAGTAATAGTAGAGAATAGTTTAAAAATAAATATCGATATGTATTAGGAAATATGAAACCTAATCCTTATCTTTACGTATAAGTTAATATAAACACTATCATAAACTGGTGGATTCGTCTAAGGATTAGGATAGCTCGACAAAGAAACGCAAGTTCGATTCTTGCACTTACTTAGGTAAGTTCGACTAGAGGTTAGGTCACTTTTTACAGAGCAGATATAGGTTTGAATCCTATATCCACCACTCGTTTTACAATATAAACACTACCTGCTATGAGTACTAACAGTAAACCATATAGACTTAAAATACCTAGAACTCTACAAGGTATTACAGCATTAAGTTATAGAAAAGAAAAAGAACTATCTCTTCTAACTAAAGACTTCTTAGACCTATTAGAAATAGAAGATCCTTCCCAAGAAGATATCAATAACATATCCTCTTCGTTAACTTCCATGCAATTACTACACTCTGAAATTAAAACCTTAAACAGAGAATATAAATCATTATGTATCAGTAAGTTTGTAAAGCTATGAATCAAGTATGTACCCCATTACAGGCTCTAATAGAAAGTGATGTAGAAGACCAATTATGGATTAACACAATGTTTATAACATGTCTTCAAATACAGAATCTATTAAGAACTGATGTATCTGTTGAAATAGAGGATTGTGTAACTAGATTGGTTACTACTACTGTCTTCATCGAATCGTATTATTAAACACATCATACCATGGAAACTTTAAACATTACCTGGAGCAGTTCTATCAATGAACAACTTAGATATACATTCTATATCGGTACACTATATCAACATGCTTTACCCAAAGACGATGACATGCTCGCTATATTGGTCCTCCAATCTATTATAATCCAATGCTCAAACTAATTGAACTATGTATATCATTAATACTTCTACTGTTATATATGCCATAGCGTATGATTGTGATTATTATGTACGTGATCACACACCTGATTATGTATATCGGAGTGTTAAAAACACAATCTGTATGCCTATCGTTGTCATTATCTTGAATTTACCTTGATATCCTTACACCTACCTCACTAGAACAACCCCATAGCCAACTCCATACATCACCTCCACTAAACCATCCCTTAGCCTTCCCTTACTCATACACACGTTATCCACACCATCACCATCCCTTACTCCACTCCATCCAACCAACCTCCCAGTCACTTACCCACAACACCCTCACCCCATCCCCACCATACCCTACTACCTACCTCACTAGAAGTTAGCTACTTATTATTAACATGGGCGTTATATAGGGGGCGGAGGCGTAGCCTAGACAAACCGTAGCGGTGATAAAAATTGAAGAATGAGTTCTCAATATATATCCATATATCTCATAGAAGAAGGAGGGGGGTATTGAAGTATGTAAAAGGGTGGTATAGATTTAGGGGGTATATTTTGTGTAGGGGGGTGGGGTAAAAATTTTTATGATTTTTGGTAATTGTGTATGAGAGTATTAGCTACGGTGTGGTATATAGATTCGATAATTATATAGTTATATACATCGGTAGTGTATGGTATGTTGTGTAGCATGGGTGCTAGTATGGTATTTACGATAGCTAATGTAGGGTATACTTGGGTCATGGCATTAATGATTTGAATTTGATGGTAAAATTTACATTTCGTATTATATTGTCGACTATTATGGTTATTGGTTTTTCGACTTCGATTACCATTTTGTCTGCCATTTCTGGGTATTGGGCGTGTATGTATACTTCGTTATTGAAGGGTAGCATGGTTTGTTTGAATATTTTAGATCTTACGGGTTTCATATTTATTTTTGATAAGCCTGTCGGTAATTTGTAATACAAATGCGATATTAAGTGTGTTAGGTATTAATATGTAAGTGTCTATGATTTGATCGTAGTATGGGATAGGGGTTGAATAATTAACGGGTATTAAAAAGTGTAATGAGCTGTATGGTTTGTTTGCTATGATGTTATGTATATTTTTGTATATGTTTTCCATTATGTCAAGGATCAGTTTGATTTGAGGGTTCTTATTACTTGGAATGTGATAGTTTGTAATAAGGATAAAGGTTTTTCGATTTTGAGGTATACGAGGGATGCTTCTACTGGGTATAGCGTACGTATATGCGGTACATCAATAATTGAGGATAATTTAAATGTTCTATGTTTCATATTTAAGAATTACGATAATGTGAATAATCTACAGATACTAGGTGTACAGATACTAGGTGTATGGCATCTACATGTGCTACCACGGGTAGGAATAATATAAGACCCATTTGCATGTTTGTATTTGCTGTGACATTGTTACAATGTTTTAGATCTAAGGGGATGGTAAATATTTTGTTATTGACATTTTCCATTATATGGTATTTAGAGTATGAATATAGGTATTAATTTTAAGAATTAATAATTTCAGTGTTATTATTTTTAAGATGATTGATTATATTTAATAGGTTGGTGCTATTATTGTGGAGGGTGTTAGTAATTGTGTATACAGAGTCCCTTAGGAAGAATACTTCTGAGGTGTGCTTATTGTATTGAAGGTCAAATGTCACGTCAAAGGTTCTACTATTATCGGGTATTACAGTAGTAATTTTGGCGTAAATGGTGTTATTTATAGGCTTCATATTTTATTTACTCATTTGTAGATTATATTACTGTATTCCCTTCTTAGCAAAGTGAATTTTAAAATCCATAACGTTCCTAATATTGGTATATCATAGTTTGGTGTACAGGGGAATGCGGAATTTAGGGGTGAACCAATTGTTTTACAATATGGTAGTACAATACGGTATGCAAAGTTGACGATATCGTAATTTATAGTACCGTATATATTTCCGTTTATATTTTCCATAGGTTTTTTTATTAAAGGTCTATGTATATATAGTCTTGAAAGTCCCTCCTATCCATGAGGTTTTCTATAGGATTACATATATATTTACGTACTTTATCTCTAGTTATTGGACTGGTCTTAATATAGACATGCGTCAGTTGTTCAGTTACATCAATTTTAGTGTACATTTTGTATCCGATATACTTCATTATGTAAAATGTTTAAATATATTATTCTAGAGACTCTATCGTGAATATTGTTACACGGATCAGGTCTAAACTTCGATAAATTGTTATGCACATCTACACCTAGAGAAATTATTTCACGATTAACATTTAGTATTAAACTATTACGTATTTTAATTTTAGTTATAAAATTTTCCATGGTTTATCTACCCTGTTACGTATATTCTAAAAGATTGTCCTCTTTTACAAAATGATTCGACCATTGAGCACACGAGACTATGTGACATTCCTGAGTGATTTTGTCCTTTAATAATTTCTTTTGCCTTGTCAAGTCCGCATCCAGCATTTAGTTCTTTAACTATGTCAAGTGTTGCTCCAAGTTCAAAGCCTTTGTATAAATCGCCTAAACGAATTGGAACGCATTCAGCCCATAGTTCATGGTATTCTTCATCTAAGATGGCGTTACCTTTGGTAATCCATTCTTTTGTTAATTCAGGTATTACATCCTTATGC
>JACCDZ011144417.1_pt1 | contig 11765 bp, 11 predicted proteins | sample 7449551 | NCBI WGS metagenome assembly JACCDZ01 (sample SAMN15323452, study PRJNA562643) | freshwater metagenome | isolation source: river surface water | place: USA:Blue River Watershed | collected 2017-08-18
CTCGAAGCGGCACGCCAGCTGATTTGGCACGCCGCCAGCCTGCGCGACGCAGGCAAGCCTTGCCTCAAAGAAGCCGCCATGGCCAAGCTGTTCGCCAGCGAAGTGGCTGAGAAAGTGTGCTCCGCCGCCATCCAGACCCTGGGCGGCTATGGTTATGTGAGCGATTTTCCGGTCGAGCGCATCTACCGCGATGTGCGCGTGTGCCAGATCTACGAAGGCACCAGCGACGTGCAAAAAATCATCATCCAGCGGGCTTTGTAAATCCCCGAGAAACTGGATGGCCACGCTTCGCTCGCCATGACGGGTGCAGGTCATGGCCACGCTTTGCTCGGCATGACGGGTTCAGATCATGGCCAGTGGGCTGTGACCGTTTCCCCCTGTCACTGCGAGGAGCTTGCGACGCGGCAGTCCAGTGGTTTTTTGCCACGGTGCTTGGGGCATCGGTCGTTGCTGGATTGCCGCGCTTCGCTCCCAATGACAAGTCAAAAAGCGAATGTTGCGGTCGAAACGTCATGGTCATTCAAAGGAGAAAAGCATGCCCATCACCAAAGGTTTTCAGGCGCTCGTGAACGAGGCCATGGCCGAGGTCACCACCTACAGCGTGGACGAGGTTCGTGCCCGCTTGGCTGATCCGAGTGTTCAGATCGTCGATATCCGTGACCCCCGTGAACTCGAGCGCGCAGGCACGGTCCCCGGCGCCTTGCTTGCACCACGCGGCATGCTCGAATTCTGGGTGGACCCGGCCTCGCCGTACTTCAAGCCCGTGTTCGCCGACGAAAGCAAAGAGTTCATCCTGTTTTGCGGCGCGGGCTGGCGCAGCGCGCTGGCCACCAAAACCCTGCAAGACATGGGCATGACCAATGTCGCCCACATCGACGGCGGTTACGCCGCCTGGAAGAAAGCCCACGCGCCCATGGTCACGTTGGAGCAGCACAAGGCCGAGAGCGCTTCACGCAAAGGTCACTGATGGCGACGCCTTGCCCCTGCGGTCGATCTGCCGCCAAAGGTCAAGCGCTGAGCCTGGACGCTTGCTGCGGCCCCTACCATGCGAGCCAAGCTGCGCCCGACGCCGAAAGCCTGATGCGCTCGCGCTACAGCGCCTTTGTGCTGGGCGATGTGCCGTATTTACTGGGCACCTGGCACAGCAGCCAAAGGCCCGCCACACTCGAATTGGAAGCTGGCGCGAAATGGCTGGGGCTGGAGATCAAACAACACCGCATCACAGGCGAGGACACCGCCGAAGTTGAATTCGTCGCCCGCTTTCGTGTGGGCGGCAAGGCCATCCGTCAGCACGAACGCAGCCGCTTTGTGCGTGAAGACGGGCGCTGGTATTACGTCGATGGTGACGTGCTCTGAGTGAGCACGTCGTGCAGTTCCAGTGGCGGCCTGTCAGGGGGCGCAAGAAATACACATCGCTTGCCGCTGTAAGCGTCTGGATTGTTTGAAGGCCTGGCTGATGATGGCGACGTGGTGGATGCTGTAATCCAAAAAATGAATATTTAAATTTGATTAAAATAAAATAATTAAATTCTAAAGTTCCATCATGTCTAGGGTGTTTGTCTTCGATTCGATCCGCGCTCATTTAAAGGCCCGAGGAATGACTTATCGCGAATTGGCAGATGCTTTGTCGCTTTCCGAGTCATCCGTGAAGAGGATTATCAGCAGCAATGATTGCACTTTAGAACGGCTCGAAGAGATATGCCATTGCTTGCAATTGGACTTGTCCGATTTGTTGAACAGTACGCCACGTAAGAGACGGCTTTTGAATCAGCTGTCATGGAAGCAAGAGGAAGAGCTGACCCAAAACAAAGAACTGCTGCTTCTTGCGGTGTGTGTCATGAATCTGTGGTCGCTGGATGATGTGATCAAGCACCTCAACATTTCGGAGACTGAGTGTGTCAAGCTTCTGGGCGCGCTGGAGAGGATTGGGCTGATTGAGTTGCAACCCGGTAACCGCTACAAATTGTTGGTTGCGCGGCATTTCAGCTGGATCACCAGCGGCCCCATCATGACCATGGTGACGGGGATGGCGGATGATTACTTTGACCACCACTTTAATGAATCTGTTGAAATTTTGAAAATTGTGAATGTGCGGGTCTCGCGCCAAGCAGGCGAGCACCTGAGACGCAGGCTCGAGCTGATTGTTCAGGAATATGCCGATCAAGTGGCCACGGACTCACATTTGCCATTGACAGAGCGGATACCCATGTCCGTTTGCATTGCGGCCCGAACTTGGGTGCCCGAGTTCATGACGCAGTTGCTCCGCACCCCTTAAAAGATCGAAAGTACTGTTTAAAAGTACTTTCGAATGTCCCAATAGTACTTTATAAATAAAATTTGCAATTAAGATGCTACCAATGGAAACTCGCAGTTTCGTTGTCTGATGGTGACAACGGACATCAGCTTTTGATTGCTGAGTGCGCTGCCCCTGATCGAAGGGTTTCGTTGGTGATAAGGTGTCTATGCAAATTCCAAGAAGAGCATTGTTTGGCAAGCTCAACTCGCCCTTGTTCAGTGCGATTGAGGCTGCAACAGCGTTTGCCAAGCTGAAAGGGCATGCCTATGTAGAGTTGCTGCACTGGCTGTACCAAATATGGCAGATCCCGAACGGAGATATGCGTTTGGTGCTGTTGGCGCATGGCGCGCATGAGGCCCAACTGGACCAGGATTTCATTCAGGCCATTCAAAAGCTCACTCAGCAAGACGGCGGGCTGCATGATTTCAGTGTGCAAATCGAGCGCGTGATTGAAAAGGCTTGGAGTTTTGCAACCCTCTGCTGCGGTGACCACAAAATTCGAGGCGCTTGGCTCTTGTCTGCCATGCTTGCAGATCCACAAGCGAGAGCGACACTGCAGGCGATATCGCCACAGTTGCTGAAATGGCCGCAAAGCGTGGATGCAGACAGTCTGAGGAGTCAACTGAAAGCATCAAGTGAAGATCAGGCGAAAGCCTTTGATCAAGGTTCGTCTGGTGATTTGAATGCACCATCAAACGGTAACGACGAATTCACACCGCAGAGCGCCGAGCAAAGTGCCCTTAAGCGGTACTGCACGGATTTGACAAGTCTGGCAGAGCGGGGTGACATTGATCCCGTGATGGGGCGTGAACACGAAGTGCGCACGCTGGTTGACATCCTGTTGCGACGTCGACAAAACAACCCGCTGCTCACGGGCTCCGCTGGTGTGGGTAAAACAGCCGTTGTTGAGGGGCTGGCGCTGTCCATAGTGCAGGGGAAAGTGCCTCCAGCATTGCAGCAGATTCGGCTTTTGTCGTTGGACGTTGGATCGCTCCTTGCTGGTGCCAGCATGAGGGGTGAGTTTGAGTCGCGATTGAAACAATTGCTGAAAGAGGCCAGCGAAAGTGCGACCCCGGTGATTCTGTTCATTGATGAGGTGCATACCCTCGTGGGTGCCGGTGGGCAAAGTGGCACCGCAGATGCGGCTAATTTATTGAAGCCCGCGCTCGCTAGGGGTGGCTTGCGGTGTATCGGTGCCACGACATGGAGTGAGTACAAAAAATACATTGAAAAAGACCCGGCATTGACGCGTCGTTTTCAAGTGTTGCAGGTTCCCGAGCCCGAAGAAGATCAAGCCATCACGATGGTGCGGAGTTTGGTACCCGCATTCGTCCATCACCACAAAGTCGTTGTGTTGGACGAGGCGATCCGTGCTGCTGTGACGCTGTCTCACAGATACATACCTGCCAGGCAATTGCCAGACAAAGCCGTCAGCTTGCTGGACACCGCCTGCGCCAGAGTGGCGATGTCTTTACATGCACCACCGCGTGCGTTGCAAGAATGTGATGCCCAAATTCAAGACCAACAAGCGCAACTGGAAATGCTCCGGCACGAAGCCACAGCAGGCCTTCAAAATGACACGGCAATCCACGCAGTAGAACAGCGCTTGCACGAATTGCAACAAAAACAAGCCCAAATACAAGACAGATGGACGAAAGAAAAAAGCGTCGTTGAAGCCATGGTGTCAATGTGGCAGCCAGCGGAGCAACAGGATTCGGAGGAAGCTCTGGAATCGCTGGCAGCGCTGCAGGCCAGATTGCAGATCATCCAGGAAGATCGGCCAGAAATCCATCCAGTTGTCAGTGCTGCAGTGGTCGCAAGCATCGTGTCGGATTGGACCGGTATTCCGGTCGGTCGCATGTTGCGCAATGAACTCAAAGCGATTGAGGATCTGCAGTCAACGCTTGAAAAACGCGTGATCGGCCAAAGTGCTGCATTGGCACAAATTGTTGAACGCGTACGCATTGCCAAGGCTGGTTTGACCGACCCAGGCAAACCCATGGGCGTGTTCATGTTGGTTGGACCTTCTGGTGTGGGCAAAACCGAAACAGCACTTGCTTTGGCGGAGAGCATTTATGGCGGTGAACACAACCTGATCACCATCAACATGAGCGAATACCAAGAGTCTCATACGGTATCGAGCCTCAAGGGTGCACCCCCAGGCTACGTCGGATATGGCGAAGGCGGTGTCCTTACAGAGGCCGTACGGCGCCGTCCTTACAGTGTGATCTTGCTGGACGAAGTTGAAAAAGCACATCCCGATGTGCATGAGTTGTTTTATCAAGTCTTTGACAAAGGCTGGATGGAAGATGGGGAAGGGCAAGTCATTGACTTCAAAAACACACTGATCTTGCTGACCAGCAACACAGGATCGGATTTGACCCTGCAACTTTGTGACGACCCAGCCGTACAGCCTGAGTCACAGGCCTTGGCACAGGCCTTGGAGCCAGAACTCAGAAAGTTATTTCCTGCCGCCTTTTTGGGGCGCATCTCGGTGGTGCCTTATTACCCGCTGTCGATATCGGTTCTGTCGGAATTGGCGCAACTGCAATTGCAAAAAATCGTTCATCGCATGTACCAACAACACGGCATCGAACTGGCCTACACCCCCGCTGTCATTGCTCAGATCGTCGCTGCCAGCGGAATGCATGAAACAGGCGGACGCCGCATAGCACAGCACATTGAACGCCTGATATTGCCCAAGTTGGCCAATGTCTGGCTGAGTGCCATGCGAGAAAACATTCCGCAGCACAAGCTTCAGCTTGATCTAGACGAGAAATCTGCTTATGTCGTTCATGTCCGAGATGGTGGGCCAGACGGACATGACACCAAGAATCAATCGACCTCTGTCATTGAAAACATCTGAAGCGTCGTTTCAGAACAACTATTCGCTATTTTTTGAAGGGAGTCCACATGAGTGCAAACAACAGCAGTCAAAAATTCATCGCACGAAACCGTGCGCCAAGAGTCCAAATTGAGTACGACGTCGAAATCTACGGCAGTGAGAAAAAAATTGAATTGCCTTTCGTCATGGGCGTTCTTGCCGATCTTTCTGGCAAACCCGTAGAGGCGTTGCCAGACGTCACGGAACGCAAATTTCTCGAAATCGATATCGATAACTTCGACGAACGAATGAAAGCCATTGCGCCACGCGTCGCATTCAGCGTACCCAACACCTTGACGGGCGAAGGACATGTGATGGTCGACATCACCTTTGAAAGCATGGATGACTTTTCTCCTGCGGCCGTTGCCACCAAGGTCGATGCACTCAAACAACTGCTCGATGCCCGCACGCAACTGGCCAACTTGCAGACATACATGGATGGCAAGTCCGGCGCAGAGGACTTGGTCCGCAAACTGCTGTCCGATCAAGGACTGATGAAAACACTGGCTGCCGCTCCCAAAGAGACCGTGTCAAACGTCTGATTTCCACACAAATCAATCAATTCAAAGGACAAAAAATCATGGCCAAAACATCGGCTGAAAAAGCCCCAACCCAATACGCTGACCCCAGTGTGTTTTCGCAATTGCTTGACAAGGAGTTCAAGCCCAAAGGTGACGAACAACGAGAAGCCGTTGAAGCAGCTGTCCGCACGCTGGCTGAGCAAGCTTTGAGCAACACGGTCACGATGAGTGACGATGCCTACGCCAGCATCGAAGCCATCATTGCTGAAATTGACCGAAAACTCAGCGGTCAAATCAACCTCATCTTGCACCATGAAGATTTCCAAAGTTTGGAATCCGCATGGCGTGGACTCGACCATCTCGTCTCCAATACCGAAACAGACGAAATGCTCAAGATCCGGTTCATGGACATCAGCAAAACAGAGCTTCGTCGCAACATGCGACGTTACAAAGGTGTGGCCTGGGATCAAAGCCCACTCTTCAAGCGACTGTATGAAGAGGAATACGGCCAGCTGGGCGGTGAGCCTTACGGTTGCCTGGTGGCGGACTACTATTTTGACCACACACCACCAGATGTTGAGTTGCTCGGTGCAATGGCCAAAATCGCCGCCGCATCGCATGCCCCATTCATTGCTGGTGCTGCCCCATCCAACTTGCAAATGGACTCGTGGCAAGAGCTCGCCAATCCACGTGATTTGGCCAAAATCACCGGCAACCTGGAGCATGCAGCCTGGAACTCCCTGCGCGAAACCGAAGACGCACGCTACATCGGGCTGGCCATGCCCCGCTTTTTGGCACGCTTGCCCTACGGCGCCAAAACCAATCCTGTGGACGCCTTCAACTTTGAGGAAGACACCCAGGGCGCAGACCACAGAAACTACGTTTGGAACAACGCGGCATACGCCATGGCGGTCAACATCAACCGCAGCTTCAAGCTCTACGGTTGGTGCACCATGATCCGCGGTGTGGAGTCTGGCGGCACGGTTGAAAACCTGCCTTGCCACACCTTCCCCACCGATGACGGCGGCTTCGACATGAAGTGCCCCACCGAAATCGCGATCTCTGATCGCCGTGAAGCCGAATTGGCCAAAGCGGGTTTTGTTCCACTGGTGCACCGCAAAGGCACAGACCATGCCACCTTCATCGGTGCGCAGTCCTTGCAAAAACCTCAGGAATACATGGACCCGGATGCAACGGCCAATGCCAACTTGTCCGCGCGTCTGCCCTACCTGTTTGCCAGCACACGCTTTGCCCATTACCTCAAGTCCATCGTGCGCGACAAGATTGGCGCCTTCAAAGAGCGCGAAGACATGCAGCGCTGGCTCAACGAATGGATCATGAATTACGTGGATGCTGATCCCGCAAACTCCAGCCAAGAAACCAAAGCCCGACGCCCACTCGCAGCGGCGGAAGTCGTGGTTGAAGACATCGAAGGCAATCCCGGTTACTACGGTGCCAAGTTTTTCTTGCGCCCTCACTTTCAGCTCGAAGGTTTGACGGTCAGCTTGCGCCTGGTGGCCAAGTTGCCCTCGGTCAAGGCCGCAGCCTGATCTCAAAAAAATAATCCCATAAATCAAGTCTGTCACACACATCAAGGAGCCCAACATGGCACAAGACATTTTTCTGAAAATCAACGGCATTGACGGCGAGAGCATGGACTCTGCGCACAAAAACGAAATCGAAGTTCTGAACTGGGACTGGCAAATTTTCCAGGACTCCAACATGCACATGGGCTCTGGCGGTGGTTCCGGAAAAGCCACCGTCAAGGATCTGAACTTTGTGCATTACGTCGATCGTTCCAGCCCTAACCTGATGAAATTCTGTCTCACAGGCAAGCACATCCCAGAAGCCAAGCTGGTTGTTCGCAAAGCAGGTGGTAGTCCCTTGGAATACCTCAAGATCACCATGACGGACGTGGTCATCACCAACGTACAACCTGCAGGCTCCAGCAGTGAAGAGCGCATCAAGGAAAAAATCAGCCTGTCCTTTGCCAAGGTCAAACAGGAATACACCGTGCAAAACCAGCAAGGCGGCTCTGGCGGCGCTGTGACTGCCGGCTACGACATCAAGTTGAACAAAGAAGCTTGATGAAGTCCCCGTCAAAAGACGGGGAATCTTTTGCTCAGCCTGGCGGCTTGCCCCGCCAGGCGGCATCGTTTTAACGTGTTCCTGCGAGTCCCATGCGCTATTTCAAGTCTGTTGCTTTACGGCATCTGGTGTGGCTGTTCCTCTCTCTTAGCTGCGGCATGGCTGCGTCACAAGAGGCCAAGGAGCCCACCAAGTTGCTGATCAAAATTGAAGCGCCCGCCGCCACCAATCCCGATGACAGTGGTCGCCCCTCGCCGATCAAGGTACGTCTGTATGAACTCAAAGACAGCAACACCTTTGGCGAGGCTGACTACTTTGGCCTGAACAGCACGGACAAAAGCATTCTGGGCGCAGACATGCTGGCCAAAGACGAATTCATTCTTCGTCCGGGTGAGACACGAACGATTGAGCGGAGCAGTCACAACCAAACCAGTGCATTGGGCATCTTGGCGGGCTACCGCGACTTGGCCAACAGTACTTGGCGCGTCATTCACCCGCTCAAGGAAGCGCCCGCCGCTGCTTGGTATCGCGCAATGCTGCCCAGCAACAAACTCAACATGACCATCCAGCTCCAACCGCAAGGCATCGTGCTGATCCCCGCTCCCTGAACGACGTTAAACACCATGACCTGGACCAACAAAGTCACCTGGAGCGAAGGACTGTTTCTTCGCCCACAACTTTTTCAGCAACAAGAACGTTATCTGGAAACCTTTGCGCACAAGCGCAGCCTGCCCTTGTCCCCCTTCTTTTGGGGCTTTAGCGATCTGCGGATTGATCCGGAATCCCTGACGCTGGGCAAGCTTGTCGTTGCACATGCCTCAGGTGTTTGCGCCGATGGCACGCCGTTCGACATTCCAGGGCAGACACCGCCACCCGCACCGCTGACCCTCAAGCCCGAACACCTTGGGCAAACCATCCATTTGGCATTGGCCATTCGGGTGCCCAACAGCGAAGAGACAACGTTCGAAAATGCCCCCGGCAGCAGTGCAAGGTACAGCGTCTTTGACACCGAACTGACCGACTCCAACTCCATCGGTCAAGGCCCCAAGAGCGTTCAGCTCAGTCAATTGCGCATGGCGCTTGTGCCCGAAAAAGAACTCACCGGTGCATGGATGGGACTGCCCATTGCCAAGATCACCGCTTTGCGATCCGATGGCAGCGTGGAGCTTGAAGCCGCGATCATCCCTCCGGTCAACCGCTATGGTGCCAGTGAATTGCTCAACCAATGGTTATCGCAATTGCATGGCACCACCCGGCAACGTGCAGAGCAATTGGCCGAACGGCTCAGCGGCAGTGGCGGCAACGGCGCCACCCAGGCCGCCGAAGTCAGTGACTTCTTGCTGCTGCAAATACTCAACCGCTACGAACCTCTGCTCGATCACATGCTGCGTGTGAAGGAAACATCGCCCGAACACGCCTACACACTGCTGCGCAGCATGTCCGGAGAACTGTCCACCTTTATCCGTGTGCAAACGCGCAGGCCCAACGCTGTGCCCGCCTACCAGCACCTGGACCCGTACAACACCTTCAAACCACTGGTAGAAGACACCCGAGAACTGCTCAACAACGTACTCGTTCGCAGTGCGCAGGCCATTCCTCTGGAGGCCAAGCAACACGGCATGTACCTTGCCAGCCTTGACCCTGCAGAGATCCGAGGTTTCAGCCACATCGTTCTGGCCGTTGCAGCCAACGTCCCGACAGACCAACTCGCACAGCAATTCGCTGCACACGGCAAAGTGGCACCGTCCGACCGCTTGCCTGAACTGGTGCGTTTGCACCTGCCCGGTATCGGGCTGCGTTCGCTGCCGGTGCCACCTCGGCAAATTCCCTTCAACGCGGGCTACGTCTACTTCCAGCTCGAAGCCAGCGGCCCGCACTGGGAACACATGCAAAGCCACGGCGGCATAGGGCTGCACATCGCCAAAAGCTTTGCCGGTTTGCAAATGGAACTGTGGGGTGTGCGCTGATGGGCCGCAAAGTCATCGTTGTCGGCGACCCGACCGATCACGGCGGACGAGTCATCAGCGGCTCGCCCACGCAACAGATCAACGGCAAAGCCATCGCCCGCTTGGGCGACCAAGTCGACTGCCCCCAAAAAGGACACGGCGTTAACGCCATTGTCGAAGGCGAACCCAGCATGCTCATCAACGGCATTCCGGTTGCATTGGAAGGGCACAAAACGGCATGTGGTTGCACATTGCTGGGTACCGCATCCCTTATTCATGGAGGTGGTGCGAATGGTGCCGTACTGGGGAGCGTCTCGACCTTGATGCATCCAGGTCTCGCAAGTGGCGCAGCGCATCATTTGCATGTTGACTACAAAGACAGCTCACCATCATCAGTTAAGGGCTTCGTCCCTTTGCCATTAGACAGTAATGATTACTACATCGTTTCAGGAACATCTGCCGAAAAGCTTTTTGGCCACCCTAAAACGATTCGAAAAATCCAAGAGTGGGCGCACATCTGGCGAACCAAGTACCCGACAGGGCCACGAATTGGTGTCAATGACATTAGTTACAAGGATGGCGCCGTCATGGCGCCACATAAAACACACAGAAACGGATTAGGGGTAGACATTCGTCCAGTACGTTTGGACGGATTGGAAAAGTCAGTCTCTATTCAGCACCTGTCGTATAGCCACGAATTGACCAAAGAGTTGTTCATGCTGATCGCTGCTGATCCGGATTGTCGGCGCATTTACTTCAACGACATCAAAATCCAACACCCTCTTCGCCAGTCGATTGCCGGACATGACAACCATTTACACATCGAGGTCAAGCCATGAGATGGATGTTGACGATGTTGCTTGGGTTGCTAATTTCTTGTGTGGCATCAGCGCAATGCCCAAAGGTTTTTCTGACCGGATTACAGATTGCCAATGAGGCACCTGATTTACGAATCACGGTGATTGCGCCCACGGATTCAGTTGATTTGAAAAAGGGAGAGCGTATTTCTCTCCTTTATCAAAACGGCCGCCATCAAACGGCCCGCATTGGTCAGTTGCAAATGGCGGTTTCTGATGCCGAGCTTGGCCTCAGTGAGTACGTCTTGAAAACACATTCGCCAAGACTTGGCGAAATAACAGAGCCGCTGGTGGCTTTGTTATCGCAAGGGTCGGGACGTACTGCAAAAGCCATGACCCCACTGCCGCGCATAAGTCCCAAAGTCATGAAAGGTCCAAGGCAAATGGATTCAGATGAATTCGCGCTCGATACGGATGGCGATGGGGTGGCTGATCTGACGTTCCAGAAGTTTTGCGTGAACCAGAAATGCTCGGGAGACTATGTGCTCGGAGAGCTGCATGCCTGGCAAAAAAATCAGCGCGCCTGGAAGTTCTGTGTCGCACAAGAGCCTTTGTAAATCGCACCGATACACCTCATCGTGAAGATGCCCATGAACACCCTGCTCCAATCCCCCAAAGTCCTCACCGTCACCAGCCCCGCCATCCCGCAGGTGGCAGGCGCTGCCGCCTTGGTGCCTCTCAAGCTCTCGGGCCATGAGGCCGTCAACACCCTCTTTGAGTACACCCTCATCCTGCAAAGCCCCGACGCCTTGCAGTTTGCCGCCAACGACGCCAGCAACTTCCCCCTGCACGACATGGTCGGGCGCGAGATCACTTGCTCTATCGCACTGGACGGCCACGGCAGCTTTGTAGCGGGCTTGGCAGGCAATTTGGGCGCAGCCAACCAAGGCGCAGGCGTTCGCGAACTGTCTGGCCTCATCACCGCCGCCCGCCACCTGGGCACGGACAGCCGTCACGCCCTGTACGCGCTCACCCTGCGCCCTTGGCTGCACCTGGCCACGCTGACCAGTGACTGCAAAGTCTTCCAGGACCAAACCCCGGTTGAAGTCATCCGCGCAGTCTTGGCCGACTACGCCTTTGCTGCCGAAGTGCGCCTGATCGAAACGTATCCGATTCGCGACTACTGCGTGCAGTACAACGAAACCGACTTTGAATTCATCACCCGCCTCATGC
>JACCDZ011864046.1_pt1 | contig 11764 bp, 9 predicted proteins | sample 7449551 | NCBI WGS metagenome assembly JACCDZ01 (sample SAMN15323452, study PRJNA562643) | freshwater metagenome | isolation source: river surface water | place: USA:Blue River Watershed | collected 2017-08-18
ACGAACAACAGCTGATGTGTCATCAGGACAGTTCCGTTCTGTAGGAAATCGAGTAGACATCATGCCAGTTTCGGAAAGATATATGATTAGTATTTTGTTTTCTGGAAATCAAATTGGATTGATTCAAGTAATTGATCCAGTGACTTCATTAATTTTAGAAACTCCAGAAACAGTATTTCTATTTCCTGCAAAACACTTTTTAACCGAAGGTGAGAAAAAAGAAAAAGCTTTGAAATTAATTGAGGCTGAAATGAAGTCACAAGTGAAAAAATTTGAAAAAGAAGGAAAATTGCTCGAAGCAGAACGAATCAAACGAAGAACATTAAACGATTTATCAATGATGAGAGAGGTTGGATATTGCAGTGGTATTGAAAACTATTCCCGACATTTATCTGGAAAAAATGCAGGTGATGCACCAGAAACATTGTTGTCATATTTCCCACGAGACAAAAAAGGAAATCCAGATTTCTTGACCGTAATTGATGAATCGCATGTGACACTTCCGCAATTACATGGAATGCATGCAGGAGATGCTTCACGGAAAAAGACATTGATTGAATATGGTTTTCGATTGCCGTCTGCAGCAGATAATCGGCCATTGCGATACGAAGAGTTTGAAAAAAGAATTGGTCAGTCTATTTATGTTTCTGCGACCCCAGGAAATATCGAACGAGAAGTTTCAGAACAAATTGTTGAACAAATTATTCGTCCAACAGGATTAGTTGATCCAGTGGTGGAAATTCGTCCTGTGGTTGCAGATGTTGAAAAGGCTTATCCAGGACAAGTACAAGATTTTATTAATGAAGCAGAAATAGAAATCGCGCGTGGTGGACGAGTACTTGCAACGACGCTTACTAAAAAAATGGCAGAAGATTTGTCAGAATATTTGAAAGATCGAAAAATTAAGTCTGAATATCTCCATAGTGACGTAAAGACGATTGATCGAATTAAAATTATTACCGAATTCAGAAAAGGGAAATTCGATGTATTGGTTGGGGTAAACTTGTTACGAGAAGGGCTTGATATGCCAGAAGTTTCATTTATTGGAATTTTAGATGCTGACAAAGAAGGGTTCTTGCGTTCGGAAACTTCGCTGATTCAAACTATTGGACGTGCAGCACGAAACGAAAACGGTCGTGTGATTTTATATGCCGATAATTTGACGGGTTCTATGGACCGAGCAATCACAGAAACAGCTCGTCGTCGTGAAAAGCAAGTTGCGTATAATAAAAAACATGGAATTACTCCAAAAACAATTCAGAAAAAAATCCAAGATATTACTGAACAAATGGAATCAAATCATGAAAAATCAGTGGCAGCAAATCTGTCACTCGATGCGCAATTGTTCGCAGATAATCCAAAAGAATTAATTCGATTAAAGGAACAAGAAATGAATGACGCAGCCCGAGAACTTGATTTTGAAACAGCAGCAATCCTGCGGGATGAAATCCAAGCATTAAAAGAAAAAACAGGAGAGCTCAAAGCAAAGAAAAAACCAAAAAGAAAATTTTAATTATTATAACAAAAAGCACTCAAATATTTTGAGTGCTTCTAGATTTTCATTGAGATTAGATAATCTGTCTGTAGAAAGGCAGGTTGTCATAAAGGATATTGTCATCCTTTTTTATTTGTATTCTTTTAATTTCTTCCTTCTCATGCATGTGTGCAAGAGGTTTTTCTGTTTCCAGTGCAATAAGTCCAATACCTGGAATAGTTACACAAGAAATTACCTTGCCTTCTCTGTGTCTTTCACGATCAAGTGATTTGATAACATTTGAAAGATTGACTACTTTTTCCGTTTTTTTCTTTCCCATAATATTTATTTTTAATTACTCTCTACATTATCATTAATTAAATATTTGTCAATCATTCAAGACAATTATACAGAATTATGATATAACTGCATTAATGGCAATCAAGAAAACAATCAAATCTCAGGACGAGAAAATTATTATCAAAGGAGCACGAACACATAATTTGAAAAATATTGATGTGGAAATTCCTCGTGGGACTATGACAGCAATTACAGGACTTTCTGGATCTGGAAAATCATCACTCGCATTTGATACAATTTTTGCAGAAGGACAACGACGATACGTAGAGAGTCTTTCTGCGTACGCACGGCAATTTTTAAAACAAATGGGAAAACCTGATGTGGATGAAATTACTGGGCTTTCACCTGCAATTTCTATCGATCAAAAATCTCGATCAAACAATCCTCGTTCGACGGTAGCAACCATCACTGAAATTTATGATTATTTACGAGTATTATATGCACGAGTTGGGAAACCGTATTGTGTGGAATGTGGGAGAAAAATCGAAAAACTTTCAACCGAAGAAATTCTCAATGTAATCAAGGAAAAAATTGCTCTTTTCCAGAAAATACACAAAGGCAAGAAGAAAATCCTTGGTATTGAATGGAGTGAAATCCAAGTACAGATTCTTGCTCCAGTTGTTCGTGGACGCAAAGGAGAATATTACCAAATGTTGTATGACATGCTTGGAAAAGGATACGTACGAGCACGCATTGATGGTTCTATGAAAAGTCTCCGAGAAAAAATACTACTCGATAAAAACTCAAAACATGATATTGATTTTTTGATTGATGAAATTACACTTCATGAATTTTCTGATAATCAAAAAGAAGCCGAAGAACGACTTGCTGAAGCAGTAGAACTCGCATTGCTCGAGGCAGAAAACATGGTGAGAATTGTTTTTTCGTTTCCTGAAGGTGTAGTTGCTGACACGGATGATGAGCATGAATTCCTTATGTCTGCAACGTTATCTTGTCCGCATGATGGTTTTTCATTTCCTGATATTGAACCTCGATTATTTTCTTTCAATAGTCCATACGGAGCATGTCCTGATTGTAATGGTTTGGGTGTGTATCATTTGCTAGGTAATGAGCATGATGATGTTTGTAAAACATGTAATGGTGCACGATTGCGTAACGAAGCTCTCAATGTATATTTGCATGGTAACACCGAATCAGATCGAGTTACTGGAAAAAATAGATCAGAATTTATGAATGTGGTTGATATTACCAATCTTTCTATTGAGTCTGCTATTGATTTTTTTTCAAAACTTGAATTATCTAAAAAAGATCGAGAAATTGCAGGGGTTGTTTTGAAAGAAATAGAAGACCGTCTCTTGTTCATGTATGACGTTGGTTTACAGTATCTCGCATTAAATCGTCGAGCAAATACATTATCAGGTGGTGAAGCACAACGAATCAGACTTGCTTCACAATTAGGTTCACAATTAGTTGGAGCACTGTATGTTCTTGACGAACCTACTATTGGTTTACATCAACGTGATAATGATCGATTGATTAATACGTTAAAAAATTTACGTGATGTTGGGAATACTATTGTAGTTGTGGAACATGATGAGGATACTATTTTTGCATCTGACTATATTGTTGATATTGGTCCTGGTGCAGGTGTGCATGGTGGAAATGTAATTGTTCAAGGATATTTAGAGACACTTCTTGCAGGAAAAAATAAGGAACAGTCACTTACTATTGATTATCTGCAAGGTGTTGCAAAAGTAGAAATACCAAGAGAACGTCGTAACAAAGATCACGGCTCAATAAAAGTTACTGGTGCGCATATTCATAATATTGAAAATTTGAATGCAGAAATTCCATTGGGAAGAATGTCAGTAATTTGTGGAGTGTCTGGTTCTGGAAAGTCATCGTTCATGTATGATGTCGTTCATAAAAATCTACAAGGATTACTCGAGCGTCGTTCTCGAACAGCTAAAATATTCAATGCGGCAAAATTTGAAAAAACAGGAGATGTTTCTCGAGTAGTTATGATTGACCAATCTCCAATTGGGAGAACTCCTCGGTCAAATCCTGCAACGTATACAGGAGCATGGACATTTATTCGAGACTTGTTCGCAAGTACTACAGAATCACGTGTTCGTGGTTGGAAATCTTCTCGATTTAGTTTTAATGTGAAAGGTGGTCGTTGTGAAGCATGCCAAGGAAATGGTGAAATTGCAGTAGAAATGCATTTCTTGCCTACAGTATATGTAACTTGTGATGTGTGTAATGGAAAACGATTCGATAAAGAAACCTTGAAAGTATATTACAAGCCAAGCAATGCAAAAAAAGGGAAAAATATCTATGAAATATTGGAAATGACTATCGAGGAAGCTTATGAGTTTTTCTTTGATATTCCTGCAATTGCTGATCGCTTGAAATCATTGCTCGATGTTGGGTTGGGATATATTAAACTCGGTCAATCGTCAGATACTTTGTCAGGAGGAGAGTCACAGCGTGTGAAAATTTCATCAGAATTATATCGTCCAATGACTCAAAAAACGATTTATCTACTTGATGAACCAACAGTAGGTCTTCATTTTGAAGATGTACGGAGACTGATCGAAGTGTTAAACAAGTTAGTTGAACGAGGAAATACAGTGGTTCTCATTGAGCATAATCTCGATGTGATAAAATGCGCAGATTATTTACTTGATTTTGGTCCAGAAGGAGGTTCTGGTGGTGGAAAAATTATCGCCAAGGGAACACCAGAAGATGTTGCAAATAATCCATCAAGTCATACAGGGAAATATCTTAAAAAAATCCTTAAAAAGAAATAAAAAACTAGAAATTTGTTTTTCTGGTTTTTTGTTATAAAAGACACTTTCAGTAACTTGATGTCCTTTACAAAAAAGTAGATTTGCGAGATAGTAACGCCCTATAAATATATTTGACTTTTATTTTGTCCTGTGATACTATGATAATATAACAAAAGGAATTCAATGTTTTACAAGCCTTTATGTTGTGTTCTTGTTTTATTTATTCATTTTTATTTAATTTGTAATCTACTGTTATGGCAAAGATATCTGTTAATTTTAAACCAAAACAAACTACTAAAAAATTGCTCAAGCATCTTCAAGATCGTGCGCAACAAGTAGTTATTAACCGTTTCGGTTTGAATGATACTGGTGAACAAATGACTCTCGAAGCAATCGGTCAAAAATATGGTATTACTCGTGAACGTGTTCGTCAAATCGAGAATTTTGCCTTGAACGCAATCAAGAAATCAGAAAGTTTCCCAGAAGCCGAAGAAATTTTCGTTGAGCTCAAGAAAATCATTAACGATTTAGGTGGTGTAGTTGCAGAACGTGATTTTCTCCCAATGGTTGCAAGTGACAAGGTAACGCAGAATCATATTGGGTTTTTCCTTACATTAGGTGATGATTTTGTAGAATCAAAAGAGGATCATACGTTCAAGAAACGATGGGTAATCAATCAACAAGTTGCAGATCGTGTACACAAAGCACTCGCTGATATTCATAGTGAATTATCTGAGCATGACTTGATTTCAGAAAATGAAATCGTTGATCGTATTATGTGTCATGATGGAATTTGTGAAATTACGACTCATTCTGTTGATGATAGTATGGTAAAACGATGGCTTTCTATCTCTAAGGCGCTTTCTTCTAATAAATTAGGTGAATGGGGACGAGCAAGTTCTCCTAATGTGAAAACTCGAGGAGTAAAGGATTATTCATATTTGGTAATGCGACGACATGGTTCGCCAATGCATTTCCGTGAAGTTGCATCTGCAATCAATAAAACATTTGGTAAAAATGTTCATGTTGCAACGACTCACAATGAATTAATCAAAGACGATCGATTTGTATTAGTTGGACGAGGAGTGTACGCTCTCAAGGAATGGGGATACAAGACAGGAGTTGTTCGTGATGTTATTGCAGATATTCTCAAAGCAGAAGGCCCAATGGCAAAAGAAGACATTGTCGACAAGGTAATGAAGGAACGATATCTCAAGAAAAATACCATTCTTGTAAACCTACAAAATCCAAAATATTTCAAGAAAACCAAAGATGGACTCTACGATGTAGCATAAAAACAACAGCATAGCTGTTGTTTTTTGTTTGTGAGGATTGTGGTATACTTGTTCTATATTTATGTTTGAATTGCTTGCACTTGCATTTACAGATTTACTTGTTCCTATTGCGGTAAAAACGGCAGTTTTTTGGATTCCTGTTGTATGTTTTATTATTGGACGAAAAGTATGGCTTGAAATTTTGGAAAAAGAATCATTGCTTGCAATGGAGTGGGTTATGCTCGAGGTCAAAATTCCAAAAGATGTTCACAAAACACCACAAGCAATGGAAATTATTTTTTCTGGGCTGGAACAAGGAACACCAGAAGATGATTGGTTCAAGAAATGGTGGAAAGGGGGACATGTAGCTGCGTTCTCTTCATTAGAGATTGTTTCTATTGAAGGAAATGTATATTTCTTTATTCGTACTCAGAAAAAACATCGAGGAGTACTTGAATCTTTGATTTATTCTCAATATCCTGGAGCAGAAATTGTTTCGGTAGATGATTATACTCGATATGTACCTGAATGGAAACCTGATAATGGTTGGGTGCTCGACACGGCAGAATTCTACCTCAAGGAATCTGACCCTCTTCCGATAAAGACTTATGTTGATTATGGACTTGATACAAAATCACTTTCCTTGGATGAAGAACAAAAAATTGATCCAATTACACCGTTGATTGAAATTCTCGGTTCTCTCAAGAAAGGTGAACAGATATGGATTCAAATTGTTGTCCGTCAAGCTACAAAGCGTTGGAAAAATAAAAAAGGTGAAGACCTTGAATGGATCAAACAAGGACGTGATATGGTCGATACTCTGATTGCAGATTATAGTAATACAGTTATTGGCGAAGGAGAAAAAGCAAAAAAGATAGGTGGATACAAAAATCTTTCTCCTGCCGATCAGTTAAAAGTTGATGCTATCGAACGAAGTATTCAGAAAGTTGGTTTTGATACAGGAATTCGTGCATTATATATTGCCAAAAAAGAAAGTGACAAAAAACGTATGGGAGCAATAAAAACTGCTTTCAAACAATTTGGTTCGCCACATTTGAATTCGTTCAAAGCAGATGGTCCAGGTTTCAAATATCCGTGGGATGATTATAATAATCTCAGAAAGAACAAAAATTTGAAAAAAATATTTCAACAATATATTAATCGATCATTTTTCTATGAAGATTTATTAAGTAAGAAAAAGATTTTTACTTTAAATTCAGAAGAATTGGCAACTATTTTTCATTTTCCTGGTCGTGTTGCTACAACAAGTTCGTTCGAACGTGTGCAAGCACAAAAAGCAGAACCACCATCAAATCTCCCTATTTAATTTTTTATGAAACAGAAATTTTTTAATTTTATTCAACCAGTAATACAATTTGCAAAAAGTATTTTTCAAAAACTACCTCAAATTCATTTGAGGCAGTTTCGATATGGGATATTTTTCCTTGTAGGTATTGTGGTAGGTATACTTTTTTGGTTTGTTTTAATTTCGCAAGCTCCTCGGAATTTCAAGAAAGATACGATTATTACAATATATTCAGGAATGACTACACGAGACTTGTCATCACTTTTGGAACACCAAGGAATTATCCGTTCGAGCGAATGGTTTCATATACTCATGCGAACATTGTTACGCGGAGAAAAAGTTATTGCAGGTGATTATATTTTTCAAGAAAAACAATCAGTTTTTTCTATTGCTCGTCGAATTACACAAGGTGACTATGGAGATAGTCAGATCAAGATTACGTTCCCAGAAGGTATTACTCGACATGAAATAACAGATATATTATCGCAATCAATACCAGAATTTGCTCGAGATGAATTTTTACAAAAAACATATTCTTTGGAAGGTGTTATTTTTCCAGATACGTATTATTTTTTTCGAACTCAATCAGTTGATGAAATATTAACAAGTATACAAAAACATTGGAATAATAAAAAATTATTACTCCAAAATTATTTTGTTTCAGAGGAGGTTCCACAATTAACCACATTAACCAAGCAAAAATTCGGAGGAAAACAGAGAACGCTCCAAGAAATAATTATTATGGCTTCTATTCTGGAGCGTGAGGCAAATAATGCAGAAGAATCTCGTGTTGTCGCTGGCATTCTCTGGAAACGAATTGAAAAAAATATGCCAATGCAAGTTGATGCTACATTTAAATATACTATTGGCAAAACAAGTAGTGAACTCACTCGCGCAGAATTACAAACAGATAATCCATATAATACTTATACTCGAACAGGACTTCCTATCGGTCCAATTGGAAATCCTGGTATGGCGATGATACTTTCGACACTTGAACCAGAATATTCAGATTATTGGTATTATTTGCATGATCCACAAGGAAAAATTTATTATGCAAAAAATCATGATCAGCATGTACAGAACAAGAAAAAGTATTTAAAATAATGAAAACCTAACGAAAACCACTATATTGTGATATAGTGGTTTTTATATGAAAGGAAAAAGACTTGCCTTTGTTGATATTGAAACAACAGGAATTAATCCATTTAAACATGAAATTATTGAAATAGGTTGCCTGATAGCAAAACAAAACGATCGAGGTGAATGGGTAACGGTTGATGAGTTCGAATTTAAAGTAAAACCAGAACATATCGAAACAGCCGAGACGGAAGCTTTGCGTATCAATGGATACGATGAGTCAGTATGGATGTTTGCTCACTCTTTAGAAGAAGCATTACAAACCTTGTCACAAAAATGTGATGGTTGTGTTTTGATTGGACAAAATATCAGCTTTGATTATTCATTTTTGTCATATGCGTTTGGTCAGAAAAAAATCAAAGATCCATTCTATTATGCGAAACTTGATACGATCTCTCTTGCATATATGCGTTTTCGGAAAGACGAAACTATGACTAGTTTTACGTTGCGTGAGTTATGTGAACGATTAGGAATTAAGAACGAGAAAGCTCACACGGCACTTGCAGATATTCGAGCAACTTTTGAAGTATTCAAAAAATTAATGATAATTTAACAAAAAGGTCTATAATAGACACTTTTTTGTTTTCTGGTATTGTAGTGAGTATTATGACATGGTTTTTTCAACATATTTGGAAACTTATTATTCAACCTGGACGAGGAAAACAGGTTTTTGTTGGTGTTTCTGGTGGTGTTGATTCGAGTGTTGCGGCATTACTTTTAAAAATATATGGATACAAAGTCACTGGAGTTTTTATTCGTACGTGGCAACCAGATTGGATAGAGTGTACTTGGCGTGATGAACGACGTGATGCAATGCGAGTTTGTGCACATTTGGAAATTCCCTTTCTTGAGCTTGATTTGGAACAAGAGTATAAAAATGGTGTAGCAGATTATATGATTGCAGAATATCGCAAAGGACGAACTCCGAATCCAGATGTTATGTGTAATCGAGAGGTAAAATTTGGGGGGTTTCTCCATTATGCAATTGAACAAGGTGCTGATTATGTTGCAACAGGTCATTATGCGCAAAATAGTAATAATCAGTTGGTAAAAGGTGTTGATAATGGAAAAGATCAATCTTATTTCTTGTGGACACTTACTCAGGAACAGTTACAATATATTTTATTTCCTGTAGGACATTTACCAAAATCGATTACTCGAATAATAGCTTCTTGGTATCGACTACCAACAGCGCAGAAAAAAGATTCACAAGGAATTTGTTTTATTGGAGAAATCGATATGAAAGATTTTCTCGGCCACTATATTGCAGAGAAACAAGGTCACGTATTAAACGAACAAGGAAATGTTATCGGGTTTCATTCTGGAGCGCTTTTCTTTACATTAGGTGAACGGCACGGTTTTACTATTACCGAGAAAACAACTGATGATCGTCCGTATTATATTATTCATAAAGATATTGAAAATAATACAATTACTGTTTCACATACGCTTCATCAAGAAAAAGTTTCACAAAAAATTACCATAAGAGAATGTATTTGGAGAATTATTCCACAAGAATCTATGCAGTATACTGCACAAATTCGTTATCATGGAGATTTGAAAGAGTGTTCAATCGTTCTTTTAAATCAAGAAAATGCAGAAGTGTATTTTTCAGAATATGATGGAACAATTGCACAAGGTCAGTCTGTTGTTGTATTCAAAGGAGATGTTTGTATTGGAGGTGGTATTGTTCAATAGCAAAAGAATATATTTTATGAAAAATAGTTTTAAAATTATTGTTGGAATATTTACTGGAATTGGAATTGTGTTTTCTGGTGTTTTTATTGCGATGCAATTTGGCTGGTTAAATGTACGTGGAACAATTACCGAAAGAAATAATTCATTTATGAATATTTCTAATACAAGAAAAGAAAGAAATACAAAAATAGAAAGTCGTGCGGTATTGCTTTGTAAAATCCATACACTTGCAGAATATGCACCACAAACTGCACAAGCAATTAATCAAGTATTAGAAACGGGTAAAGATTCGTTGCTTGTTATTCAAATGATTGAAAGTGCATCTGTTCGTTTTGGTGGGAATGAGTTTAATCAAAAAATGACTACCTGTGAAAAAGTGCTCGTATCTACAACAAAACCACTTGCGCAAACAGCATATGCTTGGGCAGATTCAGAAGAATGGTCAGTAATGAAATCTGCATTTACTCGAGACCAAGAATATATCACAAAAGCCGCAAAAGACGCTGGAATTTCTCCGCGTATATTGTTAGGTGGTGTAATTGGTGAACAATTCCGATTTTTCACCAATGCACGAGATTCGTTCAAACGATATTTTGAACCACTAAAAATACTTGCATCATTGTCACAGTTTTCATTTGGAATTGCAGGATTAAAACCTGAAACGGTTGCGCGTATTGATCAGAACTTAAAAAATCCAAGCTCAGTATTTTATCTCGGGAAAGAAATGGAGAATATTATAACGTATCCAGCAGGCTCAAACGAGGAAAATGTTCGTTTTAATCGAATTACGGATACTCAAAATACCTATTATTCATATTTGTATACTGGATTATTCATGCGACAAGTTTCTGCTCAATGGGCAAAATCTGATGTTGATATTTCAAAAAACCCAGGAGTTCTTGCAACTCTTTATAATCTTGGATTTAATCGATCAATTCCAAAAACAGAACCACGAATCGGAGGTGCACCAATTACGGTAAATGGGCAACAGTATACCTTTGGGGACTTGGCACATGAATTTTATTATTCAGGAGAATTGATGGATATTTTTCCATATTAATCATTGTTGTTTTATTTTGTTGTAGTATAATAGAATTATTATGGAAACAATTTTTGATCATCAATTTATTACTATTGCGTTGAAATTAACACTCGCAATGTTCCTTGGTTTATTATTAGGATTTGAACGAATTTTAGTGCATAAAACTGCAGGAATGCGAACGTATGCATTGGTGAGTATGACCTCGGCAATGTTTATTGCTATTAGTGAAGTGGTTACTCGATCATATGCAATGAGTGACATGGTTATCAATACGGATCCATTACGTGTTGCGGCACAGGTGGTGGTTGGTATTGGATTTTTGGGTGCTGGTTTGATTATCTTTAAAAATAATCAAGTACAAAATATTACTACTGCTGGAGGGTTATGGACCTGTGCAGCGATTGGTATGGCAGTTGGATTTGGGTTGTATGCGGAGGCGATTTTTGCAACACTGCTCACATTTTTTGTTCTTGCAATTTTGTCGTTACTAGAAAGAAAGGTTCGATTGCGAATTTTCCCTGATCCAGAGTTTGAACAAGAATTAAAAGAAGGGAAATAAGAGTTTAGGATAGTAAAATATAAAATTATAAAAGCTGGATTTGCGTAGCAAATCCAGCTTTTTCTTTCCCTGTATTTCATGCTACAGTATTCTATATGAAAAAAGGAACAAAAAATACTGGATACAAAACTGATTGGAATTTGGGATTATTATACAAA
>JACCDZ010311217.1_pt1 | contig 11761 bp, 12 predicted proteins | sample 7449551 | NCBI WGS metagenome assembly JACCDZ01 (sample SAMN15323452, study PRJNA562643) | freshwater metagenome | isolation source: river surface water | place: USA:Blue River Watershed | collected 2017-08-18
GCGTATATCCCGGATACCGCTCGCGACAATCAATATATTTTGGCCGAATTACAGGTTAGCGAAGCCTTATTGCAACATTACACGGACGAGTTAAGTTGTTATCAGCAGCTTAGCCATCAATTTTTTGTGTTAGCGCAACAAGCTGGACTGCGCAATGTGCACTTTATTGCGAATGACAAACTGCCTGTGGTGCGCTTCCACACCGAAGCGTTTACCTTCCAGACCGCGGACCAAATCTTGTTTTTCTACAATCCGCAGTATCATGAAGCGCAACAAAGTTTCTTTGACGGCTTTCATCGGGCGAGGAAAATCTCATTATTGTGTCTAGCGACCGGCACAGAAATCCGCAATAACTCGGCGCAGTTTCATCAACAAGTGCAGCAAGTGGTGCGGGCGTTTAAACAACAATTGCCAATCGCCGACGTCACGATGAAAATTCGCGATCATCAACATTTGTCCTATGACTTGTATGCGCGGGAGAAAGGTTGCGACAGCAGTTTCGGTTACAAGCTGCGAGGTGTCGCCGAACGGTATGTCGCACGAGACTGTCAGCTGCCGATTGATCATCATGCGATGAACTATGTTAGTTGCAGTTTGCCGGTGAGTCGTCGCTTGAAAGAAGTCGTTGGTGGTGCGGCGGATTTAACCATCCCATTTACCGCATTTTATCTGGCATTGGAGCAAAATTTGCTGCAAGCAGCGCAAGAGCATCATCTCACCAGGATAGGTTTAGTGGCTGATGGCAGCACGCCCATCGTGCGAAACAGTCGCTCAGATAAAGCTCGTGCAGGCAGAGAACTTCGGATGTTGAGCTTTGATATCACCTCGCCGCATCAACAGTTTTTTAGCCATTGGCATCCAGACGAATTGGTCGACACCCTGCATTTTGTTTTGGCCGCCGGTCAAGACGATCATACCGAATATGGTTATGGCCGATTTATGAATCAGGTGGAAGGCGCGCTGAAACAACTGAGTAAATCGGTAGCTCTGCAGCCAGAAAAAGACGATTTTATCGTCCGCTTCCATCAGCATATTAGCTACAACATCTAAAGAAACTCGCGCTGTGTGGGGCAACCACGCAGCGCGTTATGCTTTGGCGTTATTCTTCGTCAAACTGATTTGCTTGATTAAAACTTGTTAAATCTGAAGCTTCCGCAGTTTTACTTGAGCCTAATAACATGGTTTCAAGCTCAGCCATTTCTGCGGCAGTTAGCTCGCGCCATTGGCCAACCGCCAAATTACTCAGTCGAACATTCATAATACGCACGCGTTTTAATTTGGTGACATTAAAACCTAAAAACTCAGTCATGCGACGAATTTGCCGATTCAGACCTTGGCGCAGCACGATGTTAAAGGTTTGGCGAGACACCTGTTTGATGGTGCAAGGCAAAGTGATGGTCTCGAGAATTGGCACGCCTGATGCCATTTTTTTCAAAAAATGTGCATGAATTGGCTTATCCACAGTCACCACATATTCTTTGTCATGCGCGTTACCTGCACGCAAAATTTTATTGACGATATCGCCATCGTTGGTCAAAAAAATCAAACCTTCAGATTCTTTATCCAACCGACCGATCGGGAAAATACGTTCAGGGTATTTCACCGCATCAACAATATTACCTTTGATATGCAGTTCGGTCGTGCAAGTGATGCCAACCGGTTTATGGTACGCCAAATACACCCGACGTGGCCGCGACTTGAGTGGCTGTCCTGAGACTTCGACCTGATCGGCGAAGCTTACTTTAGTGCCAACCAGTGCAACTTGCCCATTGACCTTCACCTGACCTGCTTCAATCAGCTTATCGGCTTCGCGGCGCGAACAAAAACCAGTGTCACTGATAAATTTATTCAGACGGTATAATTCACTGCTATCGTTCACGGCATCTGTCCTAGCTTGGCAAAAGCGCAAGTGTAATGGCAGCACCCACAGACAGCAATAATTTTGGCGAGATATAGCGACCGCAAAATGCGGTGATTGGTCGTTGAACTTGCAGATTTAGAGCGCTCAGGGTGCTGTAACTTAGCAACCTGAGCTCAGTTTTTTTACCGAATCTGCGACCAATTAACGGCTGATCACAAAATCTTCAGTGCTACGACGGACTTTTTTCAGATTAACTAACCAATCGCCTTCGGCAGCGCGATAGCCCAGTGGTAACAACAATACTGAACGTAAACCAAGCTCCGCTAAACCAAGAATGGCGTCGACTTTCTCCGGTTCGAACCCTTCCATCGGCGTGCTATCAATTTTTAATTCGGCAGCAGCAAGTAAGGCACTACCAAGGCCGATATAAGCCTGGCGCGCCGCGTGTTGGAAGTTTTCTTCACTGCTGCGTTTTGGGTAGTAGCCGAGTAATTTTTGGCGATATGCTTCCCAGCCCGCATTTTCAAAACCACGTTGCTGATTCACTAAATCGAACATCATGTTGATACGATCTTCGGTGTAGTTATCCCATGCTGCAAATACTAATAAATGAGAACAATCAACAATTTGACCTTGTCCCCACGCCACTGGCTGAATTTGCGCTTTCACGGCTGGATCGGTGATAACCAGCACTTGATAAGGTTGCAAACCGCTTGAACTGGCACTTAAACGGATAGATTCAAGAATGTATTCTAAATCGTCCGCAGCCACGGCTTGGCTTGCATCTAATTTTTTGGCGGCATAACGCCAAGACAGCAACTCATTAATATTCGACATGACACACCTCGTGGAAAGAAGTCGCCATTCTGCCAATTTTATACCAAAAGGTACAATAGTATTTTTATCTAAGTTATAAAAAGGAAGGGCCGAACCGAGAGAGCAAAAAGGGACGCGAACGTCCCTTGCATTTTTGATGCTGCCAACGTGGGCAATTAATCGATAATTTTATGCACGATTGGCGACAAGGTCACTGCATCTGCGCTTAAAGTTAATGCCGCTAAGTACTCGCTACTGGCTTTGGCTGCAGCTTCCAGCGATGCCGCATGCACTCGCGCAATCACATCACCTGCAGCAACTTTAGCACCCAGTGGTTTGACATCACTAAAACCAACAACAGGGTCAATCACTTGTGCAGGATGTGCACGACCGCCACCCAAACGCACCACCGCCATGCCAACAGCAACAGTGTCACTGGTCGCTAGATATTGACCTTTTTCAGCAAGTTCTGCAGGTAAGACAATATCTTGCACTACAGGCGCTTTGCCTAAGTACAATTCTGGTTTTTCCATTAAATCAGCTGGACCACCGAGGGCTGCGACCATTTTCGCGAAAATCTCAGCAGCTTTGCCTGAACTCAAACTATGTTCGAGCGCAGCGATCGCACTGGCTTTATCTGGTTGTAGGCCCGCCAGTTGTAACATACTAGCGCCTAATTCTAAGGTCACCTGATGCAAACGTGGTTCACGGTATTTACCAGTCAGATAATCAAGTGTTTCCAGCACTTCAAGGACGTTGCCTGCGGTCGCGCCTAAGCATTCATTCATGTCGGTTAACAGCGCTTGCGTCGGGACACCGGCCCCTTTGGCGGTATTCACAATGCTAGTAGCTAAGGCAGAAGCATCATCAATGTTTTTCATGATAGCGCCTGAGCCGATTTTCACATCCATGGTTAGCACATCTAGTCCTGCCGCCAATTTCTTCGACAAAATCGATGCGGTGATAAGAGGAATAGATTCGACAGTGGCCGTCACATCACGAATTAAATACAAACGACGATCGGCTGGGGCTAACTCGCCACTTTGGCCAACAATCACACACCCTAGACGCGCGACTTCAGTCTGAATTTTTTCCAGTGGCTGCGTACAGCTATATCCAGGAATAGTTTCCAGCTTATCAACGGTGCCACCGGTATGACCAAGGCCACGTCCCGCAATCATTGGCACATAAGCGCCACAGGCCGCAACCATCGGCGCAAGCATTAAACTAACTTTATCGCCCACACCACCAGTGGAGTGCTTGTCGACCACTGGGCCATCTAACTTACCGCGCCAATTCAACACTGCACCGCTGTCACGCATCGCTCGAGTTAAGGCCACAGTTTCTTCAGTAGCCATGCCGTTGAGATAAATCGACATCGCCAGTGCAGCGATTTGACCTTCACTAAAACTACCATCGGTCAGGCCGTTGACAAATTGCTGGATCGCGGCAGTCGACAATTGACCGCCATTGCGTTTTAACTTAATGATTTCTTGAGGTAAATACATAAAACGTCCTCTTTTTAACAATTAAACTTTATGACTCGCATTCAAATACATTGGTGTAAATGCATCTGGCAATAATTCTTGTAAGGTCCAACTTTGCAATTGCTCTAAGTGGTTGCAACTGGCAATTGGACTTTCTGGGGTAAAAAACTCCGCAATCACTTGCCGACAAATGCCACAAGGTGGGGTGAGTTTTTCTTGGGGTGTATAAACGACTAAAGCTTGGAATTGGCGTTCGCCAGCGACCACAGCTGCAGCGATGGCATTACGTTCAGCACAAGTGGTACCACCATAAGAGGCATTTTCAACATTACAGCCAGTATAAATCTGACCGGAAGCGGCCAAAATAGCGACGCCAACTGGGAAACGACTGTAAGGGGCATAGGCCTGTAATGATGCGGTTTTAGCGTGTTGTTGCAGGGCTGCCCAATCAATTGATGCACTCATCAATATTCTCTCTTTTGTTCGGGCAGCATGTTATGCGCCTAAATGCAAAAAGAATCAAGATCTGAACCAGCAAATGCTAATTAATTGTACGACTTTTACCGAATTTAATGATTTTAAATGCTGAACGAGGCAAATAATTGATGGCTACAGCCAAAAACCGCCGAACGGCGGTCTTGGTGATTAGTGCTGGATTAAACGGCCAAACTCGCGGCTGACACGCCAGCGATAACTATATTGGATGGCATGTGGTTGTCCATATTGCCGAGCCTGCAGCTGGATTAATTGCCGCTCGTTGCCATCTAAAGGACGGAAGTGTTCGTAGCCGATTAACAGCAGCAATCCCATGCCGCAGGCTAACAACGAGCGCCAAACGAAGTGATCCACACCAACAATAATTAGGGTAAACACTGCTATGAAAGTCAGTAAAACCAGGCACTGTACCCAGGTTTTGTCGACCAGTTCTAACATCAGTTCGTTGGTAGATTGTGAGTTTGCCATGATAGTAGTCCTTCATTGCTGCATAGTTCCTTATCGACTCACTTTGGCAAAACTTTAGCGCGACCAGCAAAATTTCGCCGCAAGCGGCAAATTACTGCCGCAGCTACGATCAATGTGTGTGCGGTGACAGACATGCAAGAAACTCCAGATCAGCGTATGATATGCGGTGATATCGGGACTGACACGGAACGTGCCAGCGCAATAGTTTGGAGACTAAGATGAAATATTTGCTAGTTCTTGCACTGATGTTCTGCTGCAACGTCTTTGCACAAAGCACAGATGAAACTGGTGCAAAACATACCTTTGTCGATGAGAATTCATTAATCAAATCGCCGCCGGTCGAAGAATGTCGAATTGCGCACACTGGTTTGCCATTTTGTACCCCAAACGCCACTGACTGTTTAGCCGACGACAAAGCCGTTGCCTGTGGCGGTAAAGCGACATACTGCCGCGAGGCCAAAAATGGCGCGGTTGCTTGTGGCGATGAAGCCATTTATTGCCATAAATCGAAGACTGGTGAAGTTGCTTGTGGTGCATCCGCGAGCCTTTGCGAAATCACTAAAACTGCTGCTGCTTGCGGTGGTTTAGCCGATCATTGTACGTCGACAGAATCGGGCGCCGTGGCTTGTGGTGGTCTAGCAACCACTTGCGTTACAGGTAAAACAGGTCTGAAAAGTTGCGGAGGCAAAAGCACAGAATGTGCGGCGGCCAATCGCAAAGACAAAAAATACAAAGATATTTTATGTCCTTGGTTATTTGATTAAACCGCAACACCTTTCGTTTTGACATAACGGCTAAACCAAAACGCGGACACGCAAAGCCAAGCTGCGACCATCGGCACCATCCAAAATGCGGTGCCGATCCCTTGGCCTTGCGCCCACAAGCCAGTGCCTAAACCCACCACTTGGCAGCCCAAAGAACCAGCGATATTCGATAACCCTGAGAGTACCGGACCATTGTCCGGATCTAAGTCCATAGCACTTGATAACAACAATGGGTAAATACCGCCAAGACCAAGCCCTAGTAACAAATTACCGACCGCTAACGCAGTTTCGCCATGCAGTAACTTAATTGCCAGCGCGCCTGACACCATCAATAACGCCAAAATCTGCAGTAGTCGCCGTGAGCCCAACAATGGAATAAACCAAGCAAAAGCCAGACGACTCACTACCATCCCCGCGGTGAAAAACGCAAATACCAGCCGCGCACGCTGCGTATCGATAGCTAACGAAGAATTGGCATAACTGACAAACCAGTTGCCATTCCCCCATTCCACAGCGCCATAACCAAACATTGCAAAAGCCAGCGCAACAAAGGCCGGTTGCGCGAGTACTGCTCGGTAAGACAAGCTGTGGCGAGCACCAGTGAACGCGGCTTCCGGCACTTCAACATGCTGTTTTGCCAGCCAATAGGCGTAAAGCGCGAGCAGCAACAACAGCGCCGCGAGCAATCGCAGTGAATCGCGCCAGTCAGCTTCCGACCAATAAATGGCTACCACCAAAAACGGCGCGGCGAGCGTACCGAGACTAAACATAAAATCCATCAAGCCCATCATTTTAGCTCGGCGATTAGCATGCAAACGGGCAATTAAGGTGTGACCAATGGTAAACATCACTGAACAGAATAAACCGAAGCAGAAAATACCGAGTAACAGCTGCCAGCTTTGCTCGACCATAGAAACCAACAGCAACACAACAGCTTCAGTCAAAGCCAGTGCGGCAAACAATAAGAGGAAATCGAATTTTTGGACGTATTTGCCACCAAGATAGGCCCCTGTGACAGTCCCGACCGCCATGGTTAAAAAAAACCAACCGCTTTGCGCAGGACTCATCGCCAAATCACGACTTAAATCAGGCAGCACCACACCCCAAAGAATGATTAATAAACCAAGCAGAAAAAAGCCGATAAAAATCAGGGTGGTTGTGTGAAACCGTTGCGTTAGCATGCCGCTCTCCTGTGCGATAATTAACCGCAGTATAACCCATCACTGCAAATTGTAAGAGCTTACATTTTCTAAAATAGCGAAATCAGTGGTAACATACGAATGCAGTTTGTGCACAAATAAAAACTTGGTTGCTTGCCCGCTTTAAACCTTTTGCGGCAAACTAACTACTAAGTTGGCGTCATCAATGCACTCTTAGGGATATTCCGATGCAATCATTTATTCGACACTTAGCCTTGATCACTTTATTTAGTGTGATCCCAAACATAAACGCGGCCGAATTACCTGCGCCTGCGCTTACTGAAATTCAACAACTGCTAAGCGCCCTCGAAAACTCTGGCTGTCAGTTTAATCGGAATGGTCATTGGTATGATGGCGCCGACGCCCGTCAACATTTACAGCGGAAACTCGATTATCTACAAGATCATCAGCTTATCCAAAGTGCTGAAGACTTTATTCGGGATGGCGCCAGCACGAGCAGTTCTAGCGGTAAAGCTTATCAAGTGCAATGCAAGGGATCAGCCGCAGTCTCTAGCCAAGAATGGTTATCTGAGACTTTAAAGAAACTGCGAGCTGCCGCGACCAAATAAACTACTTACGCTTCGGTTGCACTGCCGTGATCGGCAGTGCTGGCGTTTGCTTGCGACTCCAGAAAACAATAAATAAGCCAACGAAAACAAAGGGCACACTAAGCCATTGGCCAACTGTCAGCGACATCGCACCTTGGTAAGTTGCTTGCTCCACTTTGAAAAATTCAAGACCAATGCGGATCAAAAACACTAACACCAGAAATAGGCCGAAACTCGCTGCACGATGTTGAATCAGACGCGACCAACTTACCACCATAATGCCAAGTGCCATCGCATAAGCAATGGCTTCATACAGCTGCACCGGATGACGGACAACTTGATCGATCCGTTCGAAAATCACTCCCCAACTTTGGTCCGTGGCTATGCCATAAATTTCCGAATTGCAGAAATTGCCAAGTCGCACCATCACCGCAAAAATCAGAGTTGGGAAAACCATCCGATCTAGCAACCACCACAACGAGATATTCTTTCGATGACAAACCCATGCAGCGCCAATTAACGCGCCCAAACCACCGCCATGACTGGCTAAACCGCCTTGCCAAAAGTATAAAATTTCCAGCGGCCGAGCGAGATAATAGTCAGGCTCATAGGCGAGGCAATGCAACAACCGAGCACCAATAATCACCCCAGCAACAATCGCATAAAATAACTGGTCCATCAGCACCAGCGGCACTTGCTCGCGAACAAAAAAGCCTTTCATCGCATGAGTGCCAAGCAATAAGGCGGATGCAAAAAACAGCCCGTACCAATGGATACTGACGCTTGCGAAACTCAATGCCACTGGATCTAAATTCCAAGATAAAATCACTTGTACTCCTTTGGTAAATGACCAAAAACTGGTTGGTGCATTTTATTATTCAATCAATTCAAACGCATCTGCATCAAGCGCTGCCGGGAACTGCTGACGAAAATGCTGTAACTGCAAAACATCTAACTGCGCTTTAATTACCGAATCTGCATTTGCTTGCGCACAAGACAAAGGCAAGCCGACAAAATCCAATAGCACCGAGTCTCCAGAATAATTAAGCTGATTGCCATCTTGGCCAACGCGGTTACACCCGATCACAAATGCCTGATTTTCAATAGCGCGCGCAGCAAGTAAGGTCGACCAAATGCGACTGCGCTCTTGCGGCCAATTCGCGACATAAAGAATGGCGTCGTAGTCACTGCGATTGCGGGAAAATACCGGAAAGCGCAAATCATAACAAACTTGCAGTAAAAACCGCACACCGCGGAAACTGACGATTTTGCGCTGCAGCCCGGCTTGATAATGCCGATGCTCTTGTCCCATCCGAAACAAATGACGCTTGTCGTAGTATTCCACTTCCCCAGATGGCAGCACAAAGACCAAGCGGTTAACAATCCCACTATGGCCATCCACAGCGCCATCCAAGCGAATGGCTAAAGAGCCACAAATCGCCACATCAAATTGCGCAGCTTGCTCGCGCAGCCATTGCATCGTTGGCCCAGACATAGACTCGGCAAAAACTTCTGGCTGCATGGAAAAGCCACTGTTGAACATTTCAGGCAATACAATGACATCCGCCGGTAACGCTTGCGGCAGCAACTCGCTAAAATGCGCACGATTCGCCGCACTATCTTGCCAATGCAAGGCCGTTTGTAGCACGGCCACTGTTAAAGTTTGCATAAACGCTCCGCGGCTTGTTCTAAAGTCTGATCTTGTTTGGCAAAACAAAACCGGACTATTTTTGCCGACTGCTGTTGCCTAGAAAATACTGAAAGTGGGATGGCAGCAACCCCATGTTCGACCGTTAACCATCGACAAAATTCGACATCCGCTAAGTCGGAGATTTCGCTGTAATCGGCCAATTGGAAATAAGTGCCTTGGCAAGGCAACAACGTAAAGCGACTTTTCGCCATTAGCTTCTGAAATAAATCACGTTTTTCTTGATAGAATGCCGCTAACTCATGAACCAGCTCTCGCTGTTGCGCCAGCATATCGGCTATTGCAAATTGGGCAGGGGTATAGCTGGAAAAAGTCACATATTGATGGATTTTCCTAAATTCACTCGTGAGCGCCAAAGGCGCAACGCAATAACCTAATTTCCAGCCGGTAACATGAAAGGTTTTGCCAAACGACGACACCACAAAAGTTCGGGCGGCCAGCGCAGCAAAGCAATTGGCACTTAACTTTTGCGCACCGGCAAACACCATATGCTCATAGACTTCATCACTGATACAGAATAAATCATGCGCCAGCACCAGCGCCTGCAACGCGGAAAAATCGTCGGCAGAAAACACCATGCCAGTTGGGTTATGCGGACTGTTGACAATAATCAGTCGGGTATTCGCAGTAACCCGCTTCGCAACCGCAGCCCAATCAGGACGAAAATCTGGGGCAGTGAGCTGAATATGCACAGTTTTACCACCCGCTAATTCCACCGCAGGCCGATAACTGTCGTAGGCTGGGTCAAAAACAATCACTTCGTCGCCTGGGCGCACCACAGCTTGAATCGCGACAAATAAGGCTTCAGTGGCGCCGCTGGTGACAGTGACTTCGAGTTCCGGATCGACGAAACGCTGGTAGCAATTTTGTGTTAAATCAGCGATTTGCTGACGTAATGCCGCAACACCAATCATCGGCGCATATTGATTATGTCCGGACAGCACATGCTCGTTGACCGCAGCCAGCAGCCGCGAGTCTGCTGAGAAATCCGGAAAACCTTGTGACAGATTGATAGCGCCAGTTTGCTGCGCTAATTGTGACATTTGACTGAAAATGGTGGTTCCCACCCACGGCAACTTTGTTTGAATATCCATACCATCTCTCTGATCCACTGCAGTGCAGTTGATGCTACCACGGAATCTATTGATTTGCCCTTAGTGTGCCATGTTCATCGGAAATAACAGCAATTCACTGCACCAAATTCGTGCAATAACGATTGATTTTTTAGCAAGAAAATCTCAAAAAACCATGCCACTCCATATGAATCAATAAGTTAACTGATGGCTTGATGCTTGCTTATGCTAGGTTCTATTGAAATGGAGAAGTAAGTTATGGCTGTGCACACCCCTCTGCGTGGCTTGCGCTGTTTTTGTGTTGCTGCCGAGTGCTTGAGCTTTAAGGAAACTGCCCGGCAGTTGTATCTAACACCCTCAGCGGTAAGCCACCAAATCAAACAGTTAGAAGAGAGTCTTGGCTTTGCTTTATTCGAGCGGCAGACTCGCGCTGTAGTGTTGACGACAGAAGGTCGGCGGTTCTATTTGGCGATAAACCCATTGCTGCAAGGTATTGCCAGCACGGTCAGTGAATTTTGTCAGCAACAACGCGAGCAACGCGTCAGCATTAGTTTGCCAGAGTTTTTTGCCAGTGAGTTTTTTGTACCACGGTTAGTCGGTTGGTCTGAATTACATCCGGACATTAACTTGCAGTTAGAAACCGTAAAAAGTCGCAGCGAGCCGGGCCGTCACACCGACCTGCAAATTGTGCTGGCGAGTTCAAAACCAACGGATAAACCAAGCTACCAACTTTTTCCAATAAGCTATGTGCCAGCGTGCAGCCCAGAGTTATACCTGCGTTTGCAAGATGATGAAGCGCAATTGGCGCCACTGGAAAATGCGCCGTTGATTGTGCATCAGGCGCGGCCATGGTGCTGGCATCAATGGGCTGATCAAAATGGCTTCGATGATTTCCGTCCACGCCAAATAATCCAACTCGATAGTATGTTTAGCGTGGCCCGAGCCGCACAACAAGGTCTTGGCGTCGCGTTAATCCCGTTGCCGATTAGCACCGCTTGGTTCGACAGTGGTAGTCTGGTTAAGTTGTTCGATGATGAGCTGACAACCCGTGACTTCTACTATTTAGTCGAACATGAAAATGCCGACAATCGACCAGAAATCCAATTGTTGATTAATTGGGTGTTGCAGAAATTTCGTTTGGAATCATCAGCCACTGAATAGGTGAAGTTGCTTCACCTAACGGCTGCATTTTTCTCGTTTGTCAGTGTTGCAGGCACAGCGTTAGTCTGTAGTTACGCAATCAGCCGATTGCGGTCACTGAGGACTTTACGATGAAACTGACAGCGAAATACCCACTAACAATGCTCACCTTGTTGGTAGCCAGTTTTGCCAGTCAAGCAAA
>JACCDZ011433327.1_pt1 | contig 11761 bp, 12 predicted proteins | sample 7449551 | NCBI WGS metagenome assembly JACCDZ01 (sample SAMN15323452, study PRJNA562643) | freshwater metagenome | isolation source: river surface water | place: USA:Blue River Watershed | collected 2017-08-18
CGAGCTTCTGAAATGAGGGTGGCAAGATTTTTTGAAAATCTGCATCCTCCTCTCAAAAGTGCCTCAAAAATGACGCTATAATTCGTGTATTGTTCCTCAATAGCTCAGTCGGTAGAGCGCCGGACTGTTAATCCGTAGGTCCCTGGTTCGAGCCCAGGTTGAGGAGCCAAAAAGACAAGCCTCTGCATTCACGTGCAGAGGCTTTTTCTTTGGTCTATCGCAAGTGGCGATCGCCAGAACAAGCCCACAAAAGTGGGTCGACTGCGTGACACGCCAGGCGAGGTGTTTGGCCAATACTGCCGGGATGAAAATTTTCTTCTCACCCACCTCGCCCTACGTTCGCAAATGCATGGTCACGGCGCATGAAGTCGGTTTGGTCGATCAGCTGGAGTTGCTCCCCGCCAGCGCACACCCCGTCACACGCGACCAGAACATCGTTGCCAGCAACCCCTTGGGCAAAGTACCCACCTTGGTCAACGATCAGGGACACGCGCTTTATGACAGCCGGGTCATCTGCGAATACCTCAACGAATTGGGCGGCGGTCGTTTGCTGGCCAAAGAAGGCGCTGGGCGTTGGGAAGCCTTGACCCTGCAATCCCTGGGGGATGGCCTTCTGGATGCGGCGCTGCTGGTCCGCTATGAAAACCATGTCCGACCTGAAGCATTGCGATGGGCCGATTGGGTCAAAGGCAAACTGGACGCCATCCACACTTCCTTGAGGGAATTGAACCAGCATCCCGAATGGTTTGAACGTGATTTCAACCTCGGTTTGCTGACCATCGGCTGCGCGCTTTGGTACCTTGATCTGCGTTATCCCGAGCTGAACTGGCGCCAGAACTACCCGCAACTGGCCCAAGCGGCAGAGCCCTTGCTCAAGCGCGAGTCCATGCAACAGACATGGGCCTTGCCAGCTTGATGCTCTGATGGGTGGCACAGATCACCCAACCCCATTCGTCACACACAAAGGATTCACCATGCAAGCCGCTTGGTACAGCCAAAATGGAGAAGCCCGGGCCGTCCTGCTTGTCGGTGAGCAGGCGACACCGACACCACAGACCGGGGAAGTGCGGGTCAAACTGCACACCTCAGGGGTCAATCCGTCTGACGTCAAATCACGCAAGGCCAGACCCGTTTCAGATCCGCTCATCATTCCGCACAGCGATGGCGCTGGTGTGATCGATGCAGTCGGTGATGGCGTGCCCAGCACCAGAGTGGGAGAACGTGTTTGGGTCTGGAATGGCCAATGGCAGCGCCCTCTGGGCACAGCCTGCGAGTACATCACCTTGCCAGCCGAACAAGCCGTGTCATTGCCCCCGGACATCGACGACGATGCAGCGGCTTGTTTCGGCATCCCGGCCCTGACGGCGGTTCAGGCAGTCCGTTTGGCCGGTGACGTTCACAAGAAAACCGTTCTGGTCACGGGCGCTTCTTCGGCCGTGGGCCACTACATTGCCCAACTGCTCACTTTGCAAGGTGCGCATGTGGTGGGCACCGTTGGGTCAGAAGCCAAAGCGGCTCATGCGCGGGCGGCCGGCTGCCAAGACATCATTTTTTACAAAACAGAATCTGTGGCCCAACGCCTTCAGGAGATCACGCAAGGCGCTGGTGTGGACCTGATCATCGACATGGACTTCGCCACAACCAGCCTATTGATTCCTGCGGGTGCGCTCAAGCCGCACGGCACCGTGGTGTGCTACGGCTCCAACAACCCTGGCGACATGACCATCAACTTCCGCTCACTGCTTTGGGGCTCCATGACGCTGAAGTTCTTTTTGGTTTATGACCTCAGCACAGAAGACCGCCATGGGTGCATCAACGCCTTGCGTGAGTTGCTCAATGCCAATACCCTGCAACACACCATTGCCGCCAAGTTCAAGCTCCAAGACATTGCTTTGGCCCATGAAGCGGTTGAGCAAGGTCAGCTGATTGGCAATGTGGTGATCGATTTGACATGATGTCCATGGCACCTGCGGGCACCTTGCGTGCCGTGATCAACTTGGGTAACCCGATACTGGCGCACCAGGACAAGTCAACGGGTGAACTTTTCGGTGTCTCGGTCGACCTGGCCCGAGCCCTGGCCGAGGAATTACAGCTGCCCTTGTCGCTGATGCCTGTGGACTCGGCTGCCAAATCTGTAGAAGCGGTCACCCAAGGCACGGCCGATATTGGTTTTTTTGCGATCGATCCAGTGCGTGGTCAAGGCATCGCATTCACGCCGCCCTATGTTTTGATCGAAGGCTGTTATCTGGTCAGGGCAGACTCACCGCTCACAGACAACGCACAGGTGGACCAGGCGCCGCATCGCGTGGTGGCAGGACAAGGCAGTGCCTACGATCTTTTCTTGACGCGCTCGCTCCAAAAGGCCCAACTGGTCAAAGCGCCGACCTCGCCCCAGGTGGTCCCTTTTTTCTTGAATGGCGCGTATGACGTGGCCGCCGGCGTGAAACAGCAACTGGCATCGGATGTTCAAAAATTTGCAGGACTGCGCTTGCTGCCAGGCCGCTTCATGGTCATCGAACAAGCCATGGGGCAACCGAGCAACACGTCTGCCAGTGCGCGTGCATACCTGACCGCTTTTGTGGCGCGCATGAAAGCCAACGGATTCATCGCGCAAAGTCTGCTTCGGCACCACATTGAAGGGGCCAGCATCGCGCCTTGAGCGCTGCTTGGGCAAAGCTGTATGCCTGGCCGTGGCATGCATGCGAGACCCGCCGGCGTGTTCGCATCTGAACACACGATGTTTGCGCGTTAACGGCACAAGCCTTGGCTCCAGAACCAAGGGAAATAAAGCGCTCAGCCTGGTGACGCGCTGTGTCGACATCTTTGAATTCGTGGCTGAAAACATGGGGTCTGGCGACATGGTGTGGGCCAGGATCGACGCTGGCGGGAAAATGCTGCCCTACAAAGTGTTGGAGAGACCCCACTGAGACGATTTTTGCCATCGATTGACATCCAACAAAACAATAAAAATGATATTGATAAAGAAATCGTATTTTTAAAAATTATGCGACCTTAGAAGTAAAAAATTTGATTAAAAGCTAAAATTCCACCCCTACGTCATCTTTGAGTCTGGCGCAGGATTTTTTATGGAATTGATCACACTCGTATCGATCGCTACAGCGGCCGTGCTGGCTTGGCATTCAGCACAGATGCCCCAGCAACGGATCATCTTGCTGCCTTCGGCCAATGGGGCTCCCAGTGCAGTCGTGGTCAAAGGTGCTGATGGCGAGCATTTGCTGAACAAGCCCTATGCCAGCCTGGATGTGATGCCCAACGGCACCACCCAAGGGGTACCGCTGTCCGAATCGGATGTGCGTGCGCGATACACCCAATTGCTGGATGCTCAGCCCCCTAGACCGCAAAGTTTTCAGCTGTACTTTGTGAGCGGCTCAGACAGCCAACTGACACCAGAATCCGCCCAAGTACTCCAAGGTCTCAAGGCATACCTTCAAACACGACCAGCGCCTGAGGTCACGGTGATCGGCCACACCGACCGCACAGGCAGTGCGGCCATCAACGATGCTTTGTCCCTGAAAAGGGCCCAAAGTGTGCGCGAATTGATGCGTCAATCGGGCATAGCCACCGACGACATGCCAGCTTTCGGCCGAGGCTCGAGAGAGCCACTGGCAGGAAACTCGCAAGACAGCTTGAATCGCCGCGTCGAAATTCATGTACGCTGAGCCACTGTTCAGGGGGAAAACATGAAACTGATCAAACAAATACTGATCACGGGCAGAGGACGCCCGGCTGCGTTGTTCATATTGTTGTGGGCACTGACGATGAACATCTTGACGGAACTGCCACCGTCATGGCCGCCATTGAAAAAACCGTGGAATCTGGTCACCTCGTATTTCGGGACACCTTTTGCGTCAGGGCGCCACTTGCTGTTTGACGGCTATCAAAAAGAATACCCCCGCCAGCCGCAGTCACAACCCGTCACCATCGTGGCCATTGATGAAAAAAGCCTGCAGGCTTTTGGCCAGTGGCCTTGGCCACGTTACAGACTGGCCGAATTGATCGATGCCATTGCCAAGCACAAGCCAGCTGCGGTGGGGCTGGATCTCTACATGCCGGAGTTTGACCAAACATCACCGGCCCAGGTGGCCAAAGGTTTGAAGCCCGAACACCAAGCCCTGGCGGAGCAATTGCGCACTCTGCCATCGAACGAGCAGGTGTTGGCCCAATCCTTCAGGAAAACCCCCATTGTTCTCAGTGCCGCAGGCTTCGATCAGCCTGCCTACACCACCACAGCGGGCATGCGAACGTGGCCCGTGCAGCTTGAAGGCGCGGATAAACTGCCCGTTTTTTCACGGCACTTTGACCACGTTCTGGCCAGTTTGCCTGAATTGCAAGCGGCCGCCCGCGGTCAAGCACTGGTGAGCGTGGACCTGGAAAACGGTCTGGTCAGGCACGTCCCCTTGGTGATGAATCTGGCCGATCAGGCCGTACCCAGCTTGGCGCTTGAAATGTTCCGTGTGGCAACCGGCTCATCAGCTGTGCAGGTGCGGGTCAATCCTCGCGGCATTGAATCTGTTGGGGTAGCCGACTTGAATGTCCAGACCCTTGCCAAAGGTGATATCCCACTGCACTTTGCCCAGCACCAAACCATGGCCACACGCTATGTGTCAGCCACTGACGTGATTCAGGGCCGCGTTGCTTCCCAAATGTTGACGGGCAAATTGGTCTTGGTTGGCTTGACCGGATCAGGCCTGAGCGATATGCGAACCACAGCCATCGGAGAAACCGTCCCTGGCATCGAGATCCAAGCGCAACTCATTGAATCTTTGTTTGATGGTCGGATTTTGCAAAGACCCTATTGGTTCAAATGGGCTGAAACACTGGCCTTGCTGCTGGTCGGCGGTATTTTGATTTGGTATGTGCCACGCCCACACTCGCTGCTGTCGGTCTATCTGCGCAAGGTCCCCAAATCCAGCTTGTGGTTAACGCTGGCCACCAACGGCTTGATCATTTGGATCGGTTTTCGAATTTTTGCCAAAACAGGCCTGCTGTTTGATGCGGCATCTTTCTTTTTGATCATCAGCGCTGTGATGGGCAGCTTGGTCTCCACCGTGTTGGCCGAAATTGACAACCTCAAGAAGTCACAAGAAGAAACAAAACACGACGTGGCTTTGCAGGCAGCCCACATCAACTCAGATCGCACAGCCATGGCCAGACAAAGCATTTCCACGGCCAACGCTGCACCCGATTTTTCGATCCGATACGACGACGAGATCCGAACATGAAGAAACTCACCCTTTTGATCTGCACTGGCCTGCTGGCCATGAGCACCCAAGCCGCCGATGTAGCAGGCACCGTCAAATCCGTGAAAGGCCAAGCCCACATTGAACGGGGCAGTGAACGCATCAAGGTGGCTGTAGGCACGCGTTTACACGCTCAAGACCGATTGGTCAGCGGCGCCGACAGCAGCATTGGCATCAGCTTGAGTGACAGCACCCTTTTGACAGCGGGGCCCAACTCCACCATCGAGCTGAACCAATACGCTTTTGATCGCAACACCAATACTGGGCGAATGGACACCACCGTCAAACGCGGCAGCATGGCGGTGGTCTCCGGTCAAATTGCCAAAGCCAACCCAGACCAAGTGGTCTTTCGCACCAGCACAGTGACGTTGGGTGTCAGGGGAACTGAATTCATCATTGACGTGGATGCCGAAACAAAATAGACCAAATGAACCCGTTCTGGCTAGGATGGGTCAAAAGTGGTGTAAATTGTCATTCATGTCAAAATCACGGCTTCGCAACTCCCCGCCATCGACACGATCGTTGATGGACCTGATCTTTTGAAGATGAACACCAAGGCAATGCACATCGCCAAATGGCGCTGGCCCAGCTTGAAACCCAGCCTTGTGTGGCTGTGGTTCTGCTTGCTGAGCATGCCCAGTCACGCCTTGACTTTGGGTGATTTGGCCGTCTCTTCAAGTGCTGCCCCAAGCTTTTCTGCCAGCTTTCCATTTTCAGATGACCGCCCTGTTCGGCTGACCGAAATGCAAGCACGGCTGGCCACCCGAGGCGAATATGCGCGATGGGGCTATCCAACGCCTGCTGTCCTGCGCGAACTGCGCGTGCGCGTTGTCCCTGCATCTGAAACCGTAGGCTACGTCGAGCTTTATTCGCCAGTGCCTTTGTCTCAAAACAATTTCGATTTGCTGGTCTGGTCAACCTATGCCGGGCAAACGACAATGACCCATTACAGGGTCAGTTTGAACGAAGTACCTTCCCTGATCAAGGGCAAAGCATTGAGCTCAGCGCAAGTGCTGACGCCAACAAGCCGAGCCGAAACCCCTGCTGTGGCACCGGCTGAGAAGCCCAAGAAGAACGCTCGCACCAGCAAAGCAACTGTTGCAGCGGCCACCGCGAGCTCTGACACTGTCAAGCAAGTTGACACCGAATTGACCACTGCCGAAATCATCTGGGTGCAGGACCAACCGCTGCCTGCACAAGAGCCCGTCAATCCAACCCCTATTGCAGCAGCTGTCAATGGTTCCGCAAGTGACTCAAAGATGGTCCAAGCAAGCCAAGCAGACGCGCCGTCGTTACTGCCTGCTGCGGATGCACGCCCTCCTTCGTTGGTATCGAAGGATTCAGACAGTGAATTCAATACGGGCGGCGCTATTTTGGTGTCCTCTTTGGTCCTGTTCTTGATCGGGTTTCTCGTCGGCAGGCTGCGCGGCAACCGAATCAAAACAGTTCATCCGGCAAGTCCTGAGCGCGCAACTGCGGAACACAATGACAAAGCTGCAGCGCATGCGTCGCAACGGTCAGTGGACAGCGAATTATTTGGCTCTGTGCCCGCCGCCGCGTTTTCGCATGCCCTGTCGCCAGAACGCCCTCAATGGAGGGATGGCCCTCATGAGGACCTGGCCCCCATGGTGATGACTGCGCCTGTGCGCCATGCGCAGGGCTCTTCAGTGATCGCTCGCAAACCTGCATCGTCATTGCCCACGCCGGGATTGGCGCATGGTATTGGTCGCTCAAGAAAAACGAGTCAAACCAAATCTGCTGCACATGCCAACATTGATCTGGCCAAAATTTACCTCAGCATGGGAGACCCCAGCACTGCACAGAAGTTGTTGCAACAGGTGCTGGAACAGGGCAATGAAGCCGAAAAAGACACGGCCACACAGTTATTGAACGAAATGGCCTGAAACCGCTGAAGCGGCCACAAAAGTGCCTAGTCTGCTTACTGCTTGATCTTGCGGTAGAGCGTCCGCAAAGTGACCCCTGCGATCTCCGCTGCCTTCTTTTTATCGCCCTCACAGAAGTCAATCAACTTCATGATGTAGTCGCGCTCTTGCGCTTTAAGGGCTGTGAACGAATTGGCAGCATCCACGTCAACCTCAGTTGGCTTGTCTGAACCCCACATTGCGCTGGGTGAGGCTGCATTGAAGTGACGCGCCATGTAGGCCTGACCGTGCTTTTGACCTGCGATTTGGGCTGCAAGAAACTCGTCATCTGCCATATCTTGAGCGGACAGCTTATCCAGATCATCATCTGTCACATCAGCACCCGATTGATTGGTGTGCGAGGCGCTGGTGTAGTGCCCGCGATTTGTCGCAATGAAGCTGGCCGACTCCTGCGGATCCTCAGCATCAGACTGACGACGCATCCCGCTTGCATTGGCGACATAGCCCTTGAAGTCCGGCAACATTGAACGCTGAGAACTCTTCTCGATCACGCGTTCTGACTTACTCGAAGGTGTCCCAGCGTGTATGGACTGGATGACATGATGCTCGGAATAAACATCTGTCTCAAAGGTACCCACCAGACGGTGAATGATGTTGCGCAGCTCCAGAATATTGGCGGTGTACCTGTGATGACACAAAACCTCCATGGCTTCTGGTGTGATATTTTTGCCTGCTGCGGTAGGCATTTCCAGAAGAATGGAACGCACCAAATCGGCGATATCGTCCCTGCGCTCGTTGAGCGAAGGCGTGCGGATGGTCAGGGTGTTGATGTGATGCAACAAATCATTGCGGAACTTGCCGTGCTCCACCATGGCCATCAAATCTTGGCTGGATGACGTGATCAAACGAAAGTCACTGTTGTAGGTATCGCTGGAATTGACCGGTGAATAGGTGTTGCTCTCCACCAATCGCAAGAGCAAGGTCTGACAAGCAGGTGGCAACTCCCCGACTTCATGCAGATACAAAGTACCGCCTTCAGCCAAGGCGATGGCACCTTGGCGCAGCTGATGGTTGTAGGGATTCAAGACACCCAACATCTCCAATTCAAACTTGCTTTCTTTGATGCCCAGGCAATCGATCTGGACAAAATTTCCTCCACTTCGCCCTCCCACATTGTGGACAGTCGATGCAGACTGGCGTTTTCCGGTGCCCACTTCACCGGCCAGCAAAACCGGATCGTCCGATTGGCTGGCCAAATGCAAACGACGGACAAAACTGTGAAAAGCCGCACTGGTGGGGCTCTTATGAAGTGTCAGAGCAGATTGATCAGAGACAAAGGGTGGCATAGTGGTCGCAAGTTGATGGCAGTGACAATTTTGACACTGCGTTCAATTTTACGACCAGATGAAAACTTTTGAACAGATATAAACTGCAAAATGAGCGTTTAAAATATATTAAATTTAATACATTCAACTATATCGCAAAATAAACTCAAGCGGAAAACCTGCGCTCGCATGATTTTGGAGAAATGGTTGGATCAACCCTCACAATACCTCATCGAGACTTTTTGTCCGAGCAACAAGTCCCCCTGCAAGCTGCGGTATTTGTACTCAAACGCTTTGCCACTGCGCAAATAGCTGACATTGTCACTGTCGCCACATGTCCATTCGATCACTTTCTGGCGCAGATCCTTACGCGCTTCAATCGTCAATTTGGGGTAGTTCACATTGAAAACGTACTCGTAAATGATGGTGTTATCGGCTCGCTTAAGTCCTAGCAAAGTTGTCATGCCATCTATTTTCGAAGGCATGCTCAAGTTGATCTTCGACAGCGCCTTGTCAATGTTCTTGTCACTGGTCGTGGCGACCACCTTGGTAACACTGCGCCTGACATCGTTATCGTCAAAGATGCTCCACAGGCCCCCAGCGCTACCAGCCATGACCTGGCCACTGAGCGCACCCAAGATCGAAAAAGCAGAAATAATCTTCAATCGCATAAGACAGTGGCAAAAAGTTAAAACAGGCACACCCACAATCCATAAACCTTCGGTAAAGAAAAGTTCATTTTGTTGGTTTTTTTATTATATTTTATCAATAATTAATCCACAGGAAACAGTTGTCACAAGCTGTAAATTTGACCTCGACGCCCCTCAAATCGCGGGTGATGTGGCGCACAAAGCGTGCTCTCAATAAATGGATGAGATTGAAATCAGCTTTGTACAAATGTTCAATGAATCCATGACCACGGCAGTCAACCCTTTGCCTCAGTCGACGGCACGCGAAAGTGCCATGCCACAGGGGCCCGCATCACTGGGCTGGGTCTTGCCCATCAATGAGCACTCGCTCCGGATTTAGGCGCTGGGGCAGATCAAAGAAGAAGGCGATCTCGTCAAAATGCGCTCGCGCCTCAATAGCAAATTGTGGGAAGAGCTGTCCTAAAAAGAACACCCGGCCAAATCCGATATGGTCATCATGAAGTTACGCCGCTTGATGCAAAAACCACTGCAACATGACCAGATCAAGCAGGTCAGAGCCTTGATCGGAACTGAGCACCCGTCAAATTCACCGCGGGGAATTTTCTCGTTGTCGTGAGTGATGTAGCGATGTCAGCGGTGCTTGCACGCATGAAATCCATGCTCTGTCGAAGCAGCCCTCAGTAGAGGTTTGTGAACTGTTTGAAGACACGGTCAGCTGAAAACGGGACCGGTGCATGCAATAAAAAACGGGTTACATCTTGTGAGATGTAACCCGTTGGTTCAGTATAGATGGTCGGCGTGGCGGGATTCGAACTCGCGACCCCTTGCACCCCATGCAAGTGCGCTACCAGGCTGCGCTACACGCCGACTAGACATCAATTATAGCCTGAGAAATTCGCCTCAAACAGTCAGAAGCGCACGAATTTCCAAAAGCTCTCGGTGCAATGCGGGGCCATCCGCCGCAGATACGCCCAAATCGAAAGTCGGCGCATCAGCGCCCTCTTCTTGCGCCAAATCCGCTCCGAAATCGGCATCGTCCACTTCCGGCTGCCCGCGACGGCCCTGGCGGTCTGCCTGCACAAGCTCTTGCAACTTGTTGCGCGCACCACTGATGGTGAAGCCCTGGTCATAGAGCAGATCGCGAATACGGCGGATCATCAGCACCTCATGGTGCTGGTAATAGCGGCGGTTGCCGCGACGCTTGACCGGACGTAACTGGGTGAATTCTTGCTCCCAATAGCGCAACACATGGGGCTTAACGCCACACAGCTCGCCTACTTCACCAATGGTGAAGTAGCGTTTGGCAGGAATGGGGGGGAGCGAACTGTCCATGAACGACAACAAGTTACGTGGAAAACCTTGTAGCTTACTGCAACTCATGGACTGTGGTCTAGCCCTTCTTGCAGATGTTTCATTTATTGGGTCAGTACAGATGAATACGAGACACCGTGACCGGCCAAGCTGGTCAGTGCCCCCAAGGCTCCTTGGCGTCAAAAAATGAAAAAGCGGCACAGGTTCAGGACCTGTGCCGCTTTTTCTGTTGAAACAGAAAGAAGATTACTTCTTCTTGTTCACGGCAGCCTTGAAGGCGGCGCCGGCGGTGAATTTAGGAACGGTTGCGGCTGCAATTTTCAGCTTCTCACCGGTGCGTGGGTTCTTGCCAGCACGGGCGGCACGCTTGGCGGCCTTGAAAGTGCCAAAGCCGATCAATTGCACGTCTTGCTTCTTGGCCACGGTTTTGGTGATGATGTCAACCAATGCCGACACAGCACGGCCAGCAGCGGCTTTGGACAATTCGGTTTCTTTAGCCAGGGCTTCGATCAGTTCTGCTTTGTTCACGAGTTATCTCCTTAAAAGGTGGTGTAGAAAACCTAATCATAAATCATGCGGAGGACAATTCCTCAAAAATGGAGAATTGTCACGACAACTTATGAAAGCGCCAGAGGTGTTAAACCTTTCTGAAATAGAAAAAGCCCCGTAAATCTATGATTTACGGGGCTTGAATCTGGTGGGCGATACATGGATCGAACATGTGACCCCTGCAGTGTGAATGCAGTGCTCTACCGCTGAGCTAATCGCCCTATCGCTTTGCAGCGTAGACCGCAATTATGACACAAAATTTCAGCCTCTTTGATCGGGGCTGAACAAATTTTGAACTCAGTGAGGCTGTGCCGCCTGACGCCAAATGGTTTTACCGCCGCTGGACTTGTCCATTTGTGTCAGCACTTCTTCATGGGCGGCAAGCTCTTGCTCATTGGCGCTCAGCACAGGCAAGACAAAAGCGGTCAAGTCCACCTGCACGGAAACTCCGGACGCATCGGTGTTTGACTCTTGACCCGCGTCGATGAGCAAGGCTTCCTGACCACGCGTCATGTTGATGTACACATCGGCCAACAACTCGGCATCCAGCAAAGCGCCGTGCAAGGTGCGCCCGGAGTTGTCCACCTCCAGGCGATCGCACAGCGCATCCAGGCTGTTGCGCTTGCCGGGGAACATCTCCTTGGCCATGGCCAAGGTGTCGATGACATTGCTGACGTAGGCCTTCAGCGGTTTTTTGCCCACACGTTCGAGCTCTTTGTTCAAAAAGCCAATGTCGAACGCCGCGTTGTGGATGATGAGTTCGGCATCGCTCAAGTAGTCGA
>JACCDZ011552996.1_pt1 | contig 11760 bp, 9 predicted proteins | sample 7449551 | NCBI WGS metagenome assembly JACCDZ01 (sample SAMN15323452, study PRJNA562643) | freshwater metagenome | isolation source: river surface water | place: USA:Blue River Watershed | collected 2017-08-18
ATTCAAGTCATCCATTTAGCGGATGTGCTTGCAAGTGGATATTAATTTATTGCAATTTTCAAGTCTCAACTCAACAATCTTTATACACAATTGTTATAGATAAAATATCTTTTTTATGGCCTACTGGTTAATCAAATCTGAACCATTTAAGTATTCTTGGGATCAATTCAATAAAGACAAACGAACTTTTTGGGATGGCGTAAGAAATTATGGCGCAAGAAACAATTTAAGGTCCATGAAAAAAGGAGACCTGGCTTTTTGGTACCATAGCAACGAAGGCATGGAAATTGTTGGTATTGCAAAAGTGGTTAAAGAAGCTTACCAAGACCCTACCACAGAAGAGACAGCATGGGTAGCTGTTGATTTTGTGCCTCACAAAAAACTTAAAAACCCGGTGACATTAGCAGATATAAAAGCCAATACAAATTTGAAAGAAATGGCTTTAGTAAGATTAGGTAGACTCTCAGTTCAGCCTGTTACAGATGCTGAATGGGATGAAGTGATGAAGATGAGCCAAGGTAAATAATACCTTAAAAGATTTTATTAATTTTCTTTTTAGTGAAAAAAGGAATAGCCAATGAATATGGCAATCACCACTCCTATTAAATCTGCAAATAAGCCTGCCCAAACTGCATACCTTACCTTTTTAATGCCTACACTTCCAAAATACAGGGCAATGATATAAAATGTAGTATCAGCAGATCCTTGGAATATGGAAGCCAATTTACCAACAAAAGAATCTGGCCCTTGTGTTTGAAAAATATCAAGCATCATACCCCTTGCACCACTTCCACTTAGAGGTTTCATGATAGCAACAGGTAAAGCCCCAACAAAATCGGTGTTCATTCCAGTAAGCTGAATTAAAAAACTTATTCCATTTAAGACATAGATCATTGCGCCGCTATCTCTAAATACGCGTATGGCAACCAACATGGCTACTAAATAAGGAATGATCTTCACAATTACATCAAATCCATTCTTTGCACCTTCAATAAATGCGTCAAAAACAGAAACTTTTTTATATGCACCGCCAAGTATAATTGTTACTACTATCCCAATTAGAATACTTGATCCTGCAATTTTAGAAAATAATTCTTTTTGAATTGGTGAAAGACTATTGACTCCAAATAAAACAGTACCCATAAATAGTATTAGTCCCAATAACCAACTAATCAATACCCTATCCCATTTTATCTTCTGGTAGACACCCACCACAATAATTGATGCTAATGTGGTACCTATAGTGGCTAATACACAAGGAATAAAAATACTAGCAGCGTCTAGAGAACCAGCTGCTAATCGATAAGATATAATTGTAAGAGGAATAATGGTCAATCCACTGGTGTGTAATACCAAAAACATGATTTGAGCATTGGTTGCTCTTTCCTTCTCTGGATTTAGACTTTGTAAGCTTTCCATTGCTTTTAAACCAAATGGTGTAGCAGCATTGTCTAACCCTAACATGTTGGCACTAAAATTCATCACCATCTGCCCCATCGCTGGATGATTCTGTGGCACTTCTGGGAATAAACGACTTAAAAATGGGTTCATCCATTTGGCTAATTTTTGAATGGCACCTGCTTTTTCTGCAATATTCATTAATCCTAAAAAGAAAACCATTGTTCCAGCTAAAGGAAAAGCTACATCGATCACAGAAGATTTTGCTGAATCAAATAAGCCATCCGCTAATAGTTTAAATATCTCTGTATCACCTAAAAAGATCAATTTAAAGAGTGCTACGACAAAAGCAATTACAAAAAAAGCGATCCAGATGATATTCAATGCCATATCTAATTGTTTATGGTACTAATATAGCCCATTTTGCGATTAGAATTGTATTTTTGCATACTTAAACAATCTAAAATATCATGGCTTTACAGGCAGGCATTGTGGGTTTACCTAACGTGGGCAAATCAACCTTATTTAACGCAGTTAGTAATAGTGCAAAAGCACAAGCAAGTAATTATCGTTTTTGTACCATTGAACCAAATGTTGGTCTAGTAGATGTACCTGATATGCGTATCGGTCAATTGGCTGAATTGATTAATCCAGCAAGAGTCGTTCCAACCCAATTAGAAATTGTGGATATAGCAGGCTTAGTAAAAGGCGCAAGCAAGGGCGAAGGTTTAGGTAATAAATTTTTGGCAAATATTAGAGAAGTGAGTGCCATAATTCATGTGATCCGTTGTTTTGAAGATGAAAATGTATTAAGAGAAGAAGGAAAAATTAATCCAATTGGTGATAAAGACATCATAGAAACAGAATTGCAATTAAAGGATTTGGATAGCGTAGAGAAAAAGATACAGCGTACCGAAAAAATGGCTAAAACAGACCCAAAAGCAAAAGTAGAATTGGAAGTTTTAAATAAGTGCAAAGCACATTTAGAAGATGGAAGAAGTATTCGTTCATTAGATTTATCTAAGGAAGAATATGTTGCCATTGCAGATATCTTTTTGTTGACTGCTAAGCCAGTGATGTATGTAGCCAATGTTGATGAGGCTTCCATGCATACTGGTAATGCCTATTCTGAACAATTGGTTGCTATGGCGAAACAAGAAGGTGCCGAAGTGATTGTAATGTGTAATAATATCGAGGCACAAATTTCAGAAATGGAAGACCCGGATGACAAGGCATTGTTTATGGAGGAATACCAAATGAAGGAGCCTGCTTTAAATAGATTAATACAAACTGCTTACAAATTATTGAAATTAGAGACCTATTTTACAGCTGGTGTGCAAGAAGTGCGTGCTTGGACGATTGGTTCTGGCTGGAAAGCACCACAGGCAGCAAGCGTAATACATACAGATTTTGAAAAAGGATTTATTAAAGCAGAAGTGATTGCATTTGATGATTATATTAAATTCAAAAGTGAAGCTGCTTGTAGAGATAATGGCAAATTAAGAATAGAAGGAAAAGAATACATTGTTAAAGATGGTGATGTAATGCATTTTAGATTTAATGTTTAATAAAGCATGAAAAAATATTTAGCAGTACTTATTGGTTTATTTACAATTGCATGTAATAACACAGAACCATCCGAGCAAACTGATAGCAACAATGCTGGAAATACTGCTATTGCAGCCCCTACTGCTTTAAATTACTTGATACAAAAGGTATACCCACATGATACCTCAGCCTATACGCAGGGATTGGAATGGTATAATAATAGATTGGTTGAAGGCACTGGATTAAGAGGAAAAAGTGTTTTGTACCAAATGGATGAGCAGTTAAAACCAGTTGGCAAGAAGGTAAACTTAGAACTACCCTATTTTGGTGAAGGGATTACTGTATTTGATGGTAAAATTTATCAATTAACCTGGGAAGAGCATGCCGTTTTTGTTTATGACGCTACAACATTCAAAAAAATCAATACACTCAATTGGCCTTATGAAGGTTGGGGATTAACTCATAATGATACTTCATTAATTGTCTCCACAGGTAGCAGCAATTTATATTTTGTAAATCCTACAGACTTTTCTATTCAAAAAACTTTAGGTGTTTTTAATGAATATGGATATCAGAGTATGCTCAATGAATTAGAATATGTAGATGGCAAAATATTTGCAAATATTTATGGACAAAACGATATCGTTGTCATTGATCCAAACACAGGTAGAATTATGAATAAAATAGATTGTAGTAATTTACTTGCACAAGCTAAAGTGAATTATAACCCTTTAACAATAGATGCCGGGTTTGTATTAAATGGAATTGCTTATAAAAAATCAACCAACACCTATTTTATAACAGGAAAATGTTGGCCGGTAATTGTAGAAGTAAAATTGAATTAAATAAGCTAATAATTATATTGAACTAATTACAAAATATATACCTTGGATTAGTTTGCTTTTTTAACTTCATAGATAATACTACTGCCTTTAGATGCTTCCCTTATAGCCATTAAATTAGAGATTAACCCTATAAATCCAGCTAATAGCGTACCTAATTTCCCAGACTGTTTGTACTTTTCACTTAATAAGCTTACATAGAAACTATCATACCACATTGGCTTTAAAGCAACAATTTCAAAGCCCATCTCTTTCAATAAAATTGCCATTGATTTAGGAGAAAAATGATATAAATGTCTAGGCAAATCATAAGCTGCCCAGTATTTTTTATAATAGGAAGCATCAAAGCTAGTATAGTTGGGAACCGCAATGATTAATCTACCATTTTGTTTTAGGCATTTAAAACATTGATGTAAATAAGGCTTTAGATCATGCACATGTTCTAAAACATGCCACATCGTTATGACTTCATATTCTTTTTCAGGTAAATTATAAATGTTGTCAGTAGATTGTAAATTTAATTTATAATTTTCGAATGCTTTATCTCTAGTAGCTGCGTCTGGTTCTAATCCTGTAACTTTCCAAGATTTTTGTTGCATTGCATGTACAAATGCCCCTGTACCAGCACCAATATCTAATAAATGCCCCTTATGTCCAGTAAAGAGAGACTGTATCCAACTTGTTTTTTGAGCCAATGTTTTAGAACGAATTAAATGGTATAAACGGTTCATCCAACCCTCTTTAACATCCGTATGTGATATGTATTCTACGAATTTATAATACTGCCCTATTTGGTCTTGAGCGGGTAAAGGTGATGTGAATCTTACACTGCAATGAGTACAATGCAAAATAGAAAAGGGTTGTTGCGTTAATGAAAAGTCTTGACTTTCTATTGCGATTATTGGATTGGAATGATTGCAAACAGGACAGTTCATACTATTTATTTTAATAGGATTGCTACAATAGCGATTATTGCAATAATCAGCGGTAAAATCCACCATTGCTTGGATGAAGTGTTGAAATTATTTTCTGTTTGGTCTTCTATTTGAACTTTATCTAATTGGATTGGTTGAAAATAATGAGCACTGTTATAGTTTGATTCGAAAGTATAAGCATCATTCAAAATATTCAATTGCCCTAGATTACCTAAGTCAACGATATTAGACGATGATAATTGACTTGTAAAAAATGATGCATAATCAATAATGGCTTGTTCAACGGTACAATCTAAATGATCAGATAAATAAATATAAAATAACTTATTTGGTTTAGTTGTTGGTTCAATGATAGCATCAAACACAATTTGATGTACTGGTGGTTGAAATTGACCATTCAATTGAACGGCATCTATCTGGTTCATCCTTAAATGTCCAATGCCTGGTAAAACCAATTGTCCATGCTCTAAGAAATATTTTTCTAAAATTGTAAGCATCATTATTTTCTAAATTTATATTGAATTCCAGCAACAATTTGTACTCCTAGAGAAGGATAATTTGCCCAACGTTGGTATTGCTGGTCTAATAAATTCTCCCCTTTACCCCAGAAAGTCCAATGATCTGAAATGGTATATTGCATTCCTGCGTTCAGTACAAAGGTATTGTTTAATTGGTAAGCATTACCCAATCCAGCACTGGTTTTAGATCCTGTCCAAAATTGTCCAGAAGCATCTAATTGAAGCTTTTTATTGTAAACCCAATTCAATTGAGAATTGAATTCAAATGGTAGAATACCCCAAGCTTGTGTATTCTCTCGAATTAAATTAAATTGAATATACTTGAAGTTGTTTTTCCATAATAACTTGTCGCTAAATTGATACCTTAAATTACCAACCAATTCAATTGCTATCGCTCTTTTTTCAAATAATACATCAAATTTCAATCCTTCTTGAATTGGATTATTCAATAATTTGGTTTGATTGAAAAAAGGTAGTTCACGATAATCATTTAAAGCCATATTGAATCCATAATTTAATCGCTTGCTCACAGTAACTTGCACATTGAAGTATTTGTTTTCTTTCGAACTAATTGGCATATTATTTGGAGCTGATATCCAATGATTTTGACCAATTAATTGAATAAGTTGATTATTGATGACACTTGTATTCCAACCAGCATCAATTACAAAATTGGTATCTTTTAATTTCTTTGTTAGTTCTATTTTAGGGTACAAAGCAAAATCTCCATTTGCAATAGTTGGCCTTACTCCTAAATTTAAACGATATTGATTTTTATTAAGCTCAAGAGACGGATCAATTTGAAAGATTGTATTATTAATTGAAGCACTGATTACAGGATTATATTGATTATAACTAAAGTTTAAATCTGCATGAATTTTAAGGTTATTTTTTAAATTATACATTATAGGGCTGTATAAGTCTAATACAAGGTTATTGGCTTGGCTTACTAAATTACTATGATTGAATTTTAAGATAGGTGCGAAATACAATTGATCAGAAATCACTTGTTTATTAGTAAGTGCAAAATTTGCTCCAATTACAGTTAATTTTTGCTCGAAATTTTTGAGCGGTAGAATAGTCGTGTCAGGAACTAATCCATAGCGGTATCTATTGGATTGATTGAAATAAAATTGAGTATTTAGAACTTTGTTTTTATTCATTGAAAAACCACCATTATAATTGAGCCCTATCATATTCCACTTTTGAATAGGATGCGGCCCTGCAATGGATTCATTGAGGATATTTAAATGATGTTGCTGTGCCTTTTGATCTACTAATGCCCCTTCTAATTGGATGAATTGAGAATAATAATTACCCAAACCAATTTTTACATTGGCAGATTGTTTTATCGTCTTGATTGAATCAATTTTAATAGCCCTTGGTACCAATGCAATTGGTTGATATTGGAAACTTAAATTCTGACTTGGAACCTGATAAGATAAAAGAACTGAATTGGTGTCCACCAAAGCAGTTGCATTTAAAAATCCGATTTTAGCAACATTTTTAAGTTGAGGTTTAAATGCAGAAACAATCGTGACTACTTTTTCTGGAATACTATCCATTGTAATTTTCTTGAATGGTAAACTTGTGATTGGAGTCGATGGACTGATTGTATCAGCTACTTTATAGGTGGCAACACTAGGTCTTTTTTTAATTATTTGCTTCTTTCTAGAGCTTGCTTTTTTATTAGACTTCTTCTTATTCGGCTTTTTCTTCTTTTTAGTGCTAATAGTGGTTTTTGCCTTCTTTTTAGTTTTTTTCTGAGCAATACCCAAATGACTAAAACAAAATAAAGTCAATGCTAATAGTGCGTATCTTATAATTAATTTCATAATCTTATGTTATTGAGCTTTAATGGTTTCGGTAATTGCTTTCAGCTTATCTGAAGCAATTTGTTGTAAAGCTGGAATGGTTGCATTTTCGGCAATACTTTTATATGTGGCAATGGCATTAAAGCTATCATTTTGTGCTAAGTAGATATCCCCTAATAAAATATAGCTTTTTGTTACCCAGAATTCATAAGAAGCTTGTTTTTTAATCACGTCAAAGGCTGTCTTTTCTGCTATATTGTATTTATGTTGATCAAAATATAAACTTGCAGTTAAGTAGTGGGCCTCGGCTGTGTACATTGAACTATTTGATTTTAACACTGTATTTAATATTTGTAGAGCGCTGATAGTATCTTTTTGAGCAATTGTCTGATGGTACAATGCCATATTCGCCATCAATACATCATCTGTAGCACTATTTTTATCAGCCAAAATAAGGACTGCTGTCTTGGAGGCTTCAACCCAATTTTCTGCCTTATATTGACATCTTAATAGCCCTTTGATTGCTTCATTTTTTTGCTCTTGTTGTGTTGCATACTGAAGGACTATTTTAAAGTATTGTTCTGCACCTACATAATCTTTTAAATTAAAATAATACAATCTGGCCGCTGTAATGGCTGCTCTATCAGAAAATTGATTCGGTGCTTTATTTGCTATTTTTCCAAAGTATACTGCAGCTGTATCATACTGATCTAAAGAATAGGCCATCTCCGCTAAATAATTCATTGCATTTAATTGATATTTTCCCTCAGGGAAACCATCTAAATATTTTCTGAACCCATTTGTAGCATTGTTGTATTTTTTGTCTTCGTATTGAATGATTGCAGCGCGATACATTAATGAATCTTGTTCACTGAATGACAATGGTTTTCCAAAATTATTCATAAACTGAACATAAGCCTCTGGCTGTTGCTCTTCTACAAAGATATTTCTAATGTATTCCAATGCATTATCACTTTCGGCTGAATTTGGATAGGCACTATACAATGATTTGAAATTTTGTAAGGCTTCTTGGTTCTTATTCAAATTAAAATACACAATACCTAATTTATAATAAGCCAATGGGTAGAACTCGGTCGCTTTATTGTCTGATAAAACTTTTGACAATGGTGTAATTGCTTCTTGAAATTGTTCTTTACTTGTATAGGTGTCTGCTAATTCCATTCTAGCATCACTTAAATACTTAGATTGGCTAAAATCAGTATCATAACTATTTAATATTTTTAGCTTTTCCTTATTTAAACCAAGCGCTCCATAGATAATTGCTTTTTGCAAACTGGCATAGTCTTCAAAATTCCAACCTAAATCAATAATTTTTTGGTAAGATTTTAATGCCTGCTTGTATTGCTTTGTCATAAATTGACAATCCGACAAACGAACTAATGCATCTTTCTGATAAGCAGAAGATTCTATGTATGGATTAAAGTCTGCAGCAATCGTGAATAATTGCAATGCTTTTGTGTAGTTATTGTTTTTTAAATAGCAGTAGCCTAAAGTATAATTGGCATGTTTTTTTGTGATTTCTCCAATCTCAATAGGATCTAAAATATATTTTTCAAGGTGCTCTATCGCCTCATCTATTCTACCCATTTTATAAGCAAGTTCTCCAATCCAGAAATAGGTTTGTGCTAAAACATTCTTGTTATAAGGTATGTTTTTAACTTGATTGAACAGCTCATACGCTTTTTCATTTTGACCATCGTTGATTGAAAGCGCAGCCTTCCCAAACAAAATATTTGGATACAATTTCAAAAGTGCCTCATCTAAAGTATCCATTTTTTGATAGGCGTCATAGGCTTTATTGAAATCATTGCTATAAGCAAGTGCGGTTACATATAAACTTTTAACTTCTTTACTATATACACTATTTGGATATGTTTGTGTAAATTTTTCTACCGATTGTAAGGCTACGCTATATTCTTTTAATTCAATAGACAATTTAGCATAATTAAATAAAGCAATTTCCTTCTGTGCTAAATTCTGACTTTTTGTTGCACATAATAGAAATGCATTTTTAGCTCCCAATTTATTATTCGTTTTTAAATAAGAGGTAGCCAATAAGTACATACTATTTTGTCCTAATGAATCCTCTACATTTGCCAATTGTTTGAAACCAAGAATAGCTTCATTCCATTGCTGCGCTTGGAAATAACAAAAAGACAATTGGTATAAATCTTGTGATTCTACTTGTTTTTGAGATTTCACATAATTTGCTAAATAAGGCAATGCTTTTTCATATTGTTTCTGCTCAAACAATAAGTGCCCCATTAATTGAGCTAATTGGCTGGTATAATATTGTCCATTTTTTTGTAAAGCTTGTTCTGTATTTTTTATTGCTGCGTCTACATCCCCAAGAAAATAATACAACTGACTAATATAAAAAGGAGTTAATGTGCTATAAGCTTTATTTTGTTCAGCGATTTTAAAACAGCTTAAAGCCAAATTGAAATCTTTCTGTTGTAAAGCAACAAATCCTGCATAGTAATTTGCATCAGTATAAAACGGACTTGTTTGAACTTGTCTTATACTCATTAAAAGGCTTGAAGATTGCTCCCAATCCCCTTTTTTAAAATACAAATAACCTAATTGAAACTGCATTAATGCCAGTTCATTATTTTCAAGGTCATCTATGCTGATTTTTTGATACGCTTGAATGGATGCATCTACCTGTTGTTTTCTAAAAAAGTTTTTTGCTAATTCAAAATTTAATCTAGACTGATAGATCTTATTTGAATTATTTTTCAACCAATTTTCGGCTTGCATAACAGCATAATCCTTATCTAAAGCCACAGATAATAAATGATAGTAGAAAGCTATATCAACATTATTCGGTTCAAAATGATGCGCAGATTGAATTGTTTGATAAGCAGCTAAACTATCCCCTTGCTGAAGGGATTTTAATCCATTTTGATATAATTGACTAAGTGGCGCCTCAAAATGCATTAATTGACTTGAAACGGGTACTGTGAAAAGTAAGGTACAGGTTAAAAGCAACAGGATTGGACTTGCTTTTTTATTGGGTTTTAACATAGGATCCGTTGTTTAGTAGGATAGTATTATAAAAATACACTATGATTATAAAACGCTTCGTTAAATAAGCTTATTGTGGAAAAACAGATACAATCCTTAAATTTGTCAACAAATGCAATAAATATGTATGAACATTCGACAACAGTAAGGGTTAGGTATGCAGAAACAGATAGAATGGATGTGGTGTATTATGGCAATTATGCGATGTATTTTGAAATTGGTCGTGTAGAGGCAATTAGAAACCTTGGGGTATCCTACAAGGATATTGAAGATATGGGCATTATTTTACCTGTTGTGGAGCTTAATATTAAGTATTTAAGACCAGCCAAATACGATGACCTAATTACCATTAAAAGTCAGATTAAGACCTTGCCAACCGACCATAAAATTATATTTGACCAAGAAGTTTATAATGAAGCTGGAAAGCTGTTAACTGTTGGACAGGTTAAACTTTATTTCATGGATGCCTCAATGCATAATAAAATCGAAATGCCAGCCATTTTGAAGGAAAAACTAAGTGTCTATTTTAGTTAAACCGCCTTTTTTGGGTTTACTTTGCAACCAAATTGAAGCATATCTATGAGGGATCAAATTCAGGCTACTATTATCACTATTGGAGACGAATTATTAATTGGTCAAGTGATTGATACCAATAGTGCTTTTATAGCTCAAAAGTTAAATTCAATTGGTGTGCAAGTGCACCAAAGAATTGCTGTTGGAGATGAGGCTCAATCTATCACCAATGCATTAGATACTGCCATTGAAAAAAGTCAAATTGTTATTATTACTGGAGGATTAGGCCCTACAGCAGACGATATTACCAAACCTTTGTTGAATCGTTATTTTGGTGGTAAAATGGTGCTTGACCAACCTACATTAGACCATATCATTTATATATTTGAGCAGGTTCATAAGCGTCCAATGATTGAAAGAAATCGTAAACAAGCTGAAGTTCCTGATGTTTCTGAGGTTTTATTCAATCAAACAGGAACTGCACCAGGTATGCTTTTTAAGAAAAACAACAGTCTCATTTTTTCATTACCAGGTGTCCCTCATGAAATGCAATGGTTGATGAATGAAAAAGTTTTACCAATTATTCTAGAAAGAATTAAACTAGGCGTAATAGCACATAGGACATTATTAACAGCAGGTGTTGGAGAGTCATTCTTAGCTGAATCTATCCAATCTTTCGAAACAAACCTTCCAGAAAATATCAAATTAGCCTACCTACCCTCCTATGGTATGGTAAGATTAAGATTGACAGGTAAAAGTGATGATGCAGCTAGTTTAAATAATCAATTAGATTCCTTATTTGAGCAATTAAAAGAACAAGTAAAAGAACACCTTGTTACAGATAAAGATGAACCTATTGAAGTGGTGGTTGGTCAACTTTTGAAAGCAAATAACCAAACTGTTTCTACCGCAGAAAGTTGTACTGGAGGCTATATTGGTCATCTTTTATCAAAACATGCTGGTTCATCCACCTTTTTTACAGGAAGTATTGTTAGTTATGATAACCGTATCAAAACGGAGTTTTTAGATGTCCCAACCAATATATTAAAAACGGTTGGAGCAGTAAGCAAGGAAGCTGTGGAACAAATGGCCTTAGCTATAAGGTCAAAAATGAACACTGATTTTGGGATATCTGTGAGTGGTA
>JACCDZ011806717.1_pt1 | contig 11758 bp, 7 predicted proteins | sample 7449551 | NCBI WGS metagenome assembly JACCDZ01 (sample SAMN15323452, study PRJNA562643) | freshwater metagenome | isolation source: river surface water | place: USA:Blue River Watershed | collected 2017-08-18
GGTACTTCAAAAAGATATCGCCCCAAATGTCAGGCGGGTCGGCCCGCTTGCCCCTGGATTTGAAAATCTCAGATTCTTTGTCCATGGCCTCCAGATTCCTGAGAATGAAAGCAGGGTCACGGCCAAGGTACATCGAGGCGGTGGTGATGGGCAAGAGGTTGATGCCATGAATTTGCCTTGGTTCATCCGTCCACCAAGTGTTGTGTGCATACTTGCCGCCAAAAAGCATGCTCACCTCCACATTCTTGTATTCCTTGGGAAACACGAGCTTGTACAGGTCAAACCAGTAGTGTTGAATGGCTTCGATTTCGGAGGTGTAAAGCCACACGCCCAAATCTCGCAGGGCGCGGTCGCCTTTCAGCTCTCCCCACAGGATCAGGCCCACCCAGGCGTTGATGGCCTCCGATGAAGACTCTTGGTTGTTGCCGTCAGGACCCAAGCCGATGCCTGAAGCCCAAGAATGGCTTTCATAGGGATCGAAGTTGCGCAGGAAAGGAAAATCACGCCGCCCACGCTCCGGGGTGGCAATGTCTTTGATGAGGAGGTCGATCATGCCCCCCCATTCACTGGCTTGCGCCCACTGCGGGTCACGCATGGCCACCTCGGCTGCGGCACGAATCCAGTAGCCATAGTGGAAATGGTGGTCGTTCATTTGCTGGACGCTGAAATACTCTTCCGGATAAGAGACCACCGTGCCCAGGTTGCGGTCGTAATGAAAATAGGTTTTGCGGCTGTCCCCGCCCAGCCATTGGGCCATGCGCCCCTTGACCAACTCCAGCAATCGATCACGTCCTGCGGTGTGGCCTTGCTGCTCGAACACGGCCAGCATTTGCGTCAGCCGTTGCAAGCCTTTGCCCTGCCAATACGGCCCCTCCCCCATGGGCAACAGCATGCTGCGCGCCTGGCGCAAGTCTGCTGACATGACCTCTTCGAGCAAGGCTTTTTTGTTGCCGGCATCCACCGCGGGCCAGTGGGGCAACAAGCCGGTGAAGGTTTTTTCAGTGCGAAACTCTGCGGCAGGAAGCAGTCGGATCAAGCCCCGAATGGAGGGCAAGGCTTTGCTGGTTTGCGCCAGGACAGCGTCATTGCGGAACCAATGGTGCGGATACAAACCCAGCACGGGACGGCTTTCAGGGCCTTCCATGGTTTCGGTGCTGGCCTTGAACGTTGTTGTCACCTTGCTGTTTTTCTCATCGTAGTGCCATTCCACCCGTGTGTCGCTGATGAACGCATAAGCATGGGGCGACAGCTCCGCCAAAGTGGCATCCGATGGGTCCGGCAGCACCAGGGCAGAAAAGTATTTTTTGCCCTCTGGCAACTGCAGGCGCCAATGTCCCGGCGACCGCATGGTCCAAACGCCCCCTGTGGGACCAAAGACCGCAAAGAACTGTCCGGATGCGTCGACGCGAAGAACACGTGAGTCAGCACCAACTTTAGCGCTTGCCCCCTGCGGCAAATGCAGGTCCACGTCACCCTCTGAAAGCCTGAACGACACAAAGGGCGAGCCGTGCGCCACCGTTGCCTTCAGCTGCTTTGCACCCTCGCCACTGGCCACATCGATGGCCCAATCCGAGGCTTTGTCCAGCGTGGAGCGAGCAGTCTTGAAATGGGTGGGCTGAAAGACCAAAGGATTGGCATGGGGGTAATGCACTTCCACATCCAAGCGCGGCGTCGGCACGATTTGCTTTTGCGGGTAAGCCACTTCCACGCCCTTGGCGGTAGGCTTGACGCTCAAGGGGTGGGCAAACAAAGCCTCGGACGCCTCCTTGAAGACCAGGCTGGCGTACCACTGGTTGGTCGGGACCGCCCGCTCCAGCATCACCCCCGAGCGGTAGGGCGCGCTGGGGGGCGCTTTGTCACTGCCTTTGGGCTGGGTGAAGTATTTGCCCTTGCCCAAAGTGACGCTTTCTCCTTGCGCCATCGCAGAAGAGTAAGACAGCGCCAAAAGACAAGCCAATGCGCATCGGGTCCACAGCGCATGCCAGGAGCGGGACAGAACGTGGGGGTTTTTCATCAGCTTAGCATAATGAAAGCGCTTTCATAAATCAACTGGGATCTTCTCCCATGCCGTTGGCTGCGCTGCCTTTGGCCTAAACCGAAGTCCAACTGCCGTCAACATCCCCTCTCAAAATGCCAATCAAATCAACTCATTGGCACGCGAAGCGAAGTCATGCGTGACAGGCTTTGAGCTGGTGAGACTTTTCGAAATCACGGCGCCCGAGGTGCTCTGCCAGGCATCAGCCCTCTTGCAGCAAATCAATGGAGCCGATGCTTTCTTGAAGGTGATTTCGCAGCGCCTGTACATGGGTGAGTTCCAGTCGCTCTTCGGGAATGTGCATGCGAGCCCACATTTCGGACACGGGATAGTCGTCCAGTACCGTGACAAGCTGACCACTTTGGATGAACGGCAGGCTGGTGTAGTCGCTGATCAAGCACAGGCCATTTCCCATACAAGCGGCACTCATCAGGTGATGTGCGTTGTTGCTCATCAACAGCGGGCTGACCTTGATCTCTATGGGTCCCGTTTGGCTTTGGAAAATCCAGACCATTCCGGGGACTTGCAGGTGCAAAAGGTCGTGGTTCACCAAATCACCAGGAACGCGCGGTGTGCCACGCTTGGCCAGGTAGCTGGGCGACGCCACCACATGGCGCTTCATGGTCGCAAGTTCCAAATTGGCCACGCCCGGCCACGTGATGGGCAGCAACACAATGGAAACATCAAAGCCTTCCTCGATGGGGTTCACCGGCCGGTCAATGGCCAAGACCTCCAGGCTGATGCCCGGATGGCGTTCTTGAAAACGGTTCAACACATCGCTCAAATAGGCACCCAACATGCAGGTCGGCGCCTTCACTCGCAAACGTCCTTCCAGACGTTGCGGCCGAGAGCCCATTTGCGCCAGCAAGAGATCCACCTGGCTGACTGCGGCGCGTGTCTTGAGCAAATGCCGCCGGCCAGCATCCGTCAAGGTCATGCGGCGGGTGCTGCGTTCGAACAGCACGACACCCACCTGAGACTCCAGATGGTCAATGCGCTTTTTCACCAAGGACACTGCCACCTTGAGATGTCGGGCAGCGTTGGTGAAATTGCCCGCCTCGACCACCGCAATAAAGGTTTTGAGGTTGTCAATGATGTCCATGGCTGCTCATCAGTTCTTGGGGGTTGCTAAACACTTTGGATGATCTCAGATTTTTCCGGTCAGCGGTGACGCACGCTCCATGGCATCACCTTGACTCGACAGGCGGTCACTGGTTTCTTATCATGCAGTTTATGTCTGTTGCAGTCACGAAATTGAAGGTAAAAAAGTTGTATTCACTCGGCCTTGCTTCCATCGTTGCTGCCGCTGTCCTCGTTGGACTTTGGACACCTGATTGGGACAGGGCCGATCTGGAAAAGAAGTACCAGACACCGGACACCCATTTTTCAGACATCCATGGACATCGCGTTCATTTTCAAGACTCAGGCCCCAAAGACGCTCCCGTGCTTTTGATGCTGCACGGATTTGGCTCGAGCCTGCAAACCTGGGACACCTGGGCGCAATCTCTTCAAAAGAACTACAGGGTGGTCCGTCTTGACTTGCCGGGCTTCGGCTTGTCTGGCGCAAGCCCGCGCAATACCTACGCAGAAGAAGACGATGTTCTCTTTATTGAAAATTTTGTCAATTCGATCGGCGTTCACGAGTTCAGCTTGATCGGTCACTCCATGGGCGGAAAGATTGCTTGGCATGTCGCGGCAACATACCCCGCCAAAGTCAAGCGCCTGATTCTGATGGCGCCAGACGGCTATGCCAATCCGGAAGACATGGGGGCCAAACCTTACGAAATGCCGACCTTCATGCATGTCATGAAGTACGCTTTGCCTGAGTTTTTTGTCAAGAAATCGCTGGAGCCGGCGTTTTTCGACACCCAGGCTTTGAATGCCGGCTTGCTGACCCGGTATCACGATTTTCTCCGAGCGCCTGGGGTTCGACAGGCCATCATTGACCGGGCAAACCAAACCGTCAACACCGATCCTGTGGCACGCCTGAAAAGAATTAGCGCCCCGACTTTGCTTTTATGGGGCGAGAACGATCAGATGATTCCCCAGGATAACGCCAAACGTTATGCGCAAGTTTTGGCCAATGCCACCACGGTTGTGTTGCCCAAGCAGGGGCACCTGCTGCAAGAGGAGCGGCCGCAGGAGGGCTTGGCTCAGGTGCTGGCGTTTTTAAACGCGGTTCATTGACGAGGCAGTTTGGTAGCTGGGCAGCCCCCCATCATTTATACGTTGATAATTTTTATATCATTTGAGCACTTTAAGTCTAATGGGCTGTGGAGTTCGTACGAAAAGCATTTCTTGTGTGCGCTGGCGCACACAACCTCCCATCTGGAAAACTCACAATACAGTGTTTTGTTGTCGTAAATTTATATGCAAAACAATAAGATTGACCAACTGCAGAAACAGTTCAGTGCCTTGACCCTCGAAGTGGCGGACTTGAAAAAGGAACACCTCGAAACCAAGAGGAGCTACTCCTCTTCGTTGCGCGTTTTGAGGGATACGACAGTTCATGCGTCTGAAACTGCGCAAAAAGCGGCCAGGGCGGCAGAACACTCTGTGCTGTGTTCTGAGAAATGTCTTAAAGCAGCCCAAACTGCAGCCCAAACCAATGTGGTGGAAGCAGCCAAAGCCGCCTCAGAAGCAGCAACGCACGCGGCGCACTCGGCCCTGGAGAGTGCCGCCACAGCAGCCACTGCCGCAGCCACAGCGGCTATGGCCGTGGCCAACCATGAAGAGGATATTTCCAGTACGGCCTCTGCTGCTGCGGCAGAGGCTTCTAGGATTGCGGCTGCTTTTGCCGCACAAGCTGTGGTTTTCTCAAACCAAGCGCGTGAATTTTTCGATCAAAGCATCAGCAATCAAAACCAAAACCGCCCCTGAAAGGGGCTCTTGGCGGAAGCGGTGTCCGTTTTTTCATTGCGTCATAACATGTCACTACACTCCATTTCTTTGATATTTCCCTATGAGGGTCTGTAACCTCTTGTGTCAGGGCATGTCAAGGTATATCATCCAATTTCAATTATTTGGGTATGTACATTGGTATGCCAAAGATCGCCAAAGAGCTCTCAGCAATCGAGGTTAAGCGCCTGATCCGCCCCGGTTGGCACGCCGTTGGCGGCGTGGCTGGCTTGCTTTTACAGATCAGGGAGCCTACCCGTGAAGGTGCACCGCAGCCCCGCTCTTGGATTTTGCGTCTGCGCGTGGCCGGTGAGCGCCAGCCCATCGGTTTAGGCTCATACCCACAGGTATCCTTAGCTCAAGCCCGTGAACAGGCCAAAAAGCTCAGTCTTGAGGCCAAAGGTGGCATCAACCTTCTGGCCCGCAAACGTGCCCAGCGCAGTGCCCTGATTGCAGCAGCCTCACGTAATAAAACCTTTGAAGAGTGCGCCAAAGCGTACATGGAGGCCCATGCTTCGGATTACACCAACGACAAGCACCGCAAGCAGTGGGCATCCACCCTTGAGACTTACGCCTTCCCCGTGATGGGCAATATGCTGGTTGCCGACATAACCATGCGCCGTGTCTTGGATGTGCTGCTTCAAGAAACAGTCCACAGAAACGGCACCAGCGGCAAACTCTGGTATGTCAAGGCCGAAACCGCCAAACGGCTGTTGGATCGTATTCGTACGGTTTTGGACTTTGCCGCGGTCAACGAATACCGCTCAGGCACTAACCCAGCCACATGGAAGGGCTACCTTGACACCCAACTGCCATCACCCCGTGGGTTAAAGAAGGTCAAACACCAGCCTGCTGTGCCGTACCGGCAAGTGGGTGACTTCATGGTCAACCTGCGCAATAACGCCAGTATCAGCGCAAAAGCCTTGGAGTTCTTGATCCTTACAGCCGTTCGATCCGGGTCAGTTCGCATGGCCACTTGGGATGAGATTGATCTGGAGGAAAGTCTTTGGACGATCCCAGCTGCGCACACCAAGACCAAAGATGAACACAGGGTTCCCCTTCAGTCCCAAGCCATCAAGCTACTCAAATCCTTGCCACGTATGGCTGGAACTGATTTGGTGTTCCCAAGCCCAACAGGAAAAGCGTTGTCGGATATGGCGCTAAGCCAATTGATGCGGGGTATGCGTGAGCGAGGGGAGCTCATCGTTGATGCCGTGCCTCACGGATTCAGAAGCACGTTCAGGGATTGGGCGGCGGAACAAACGACGTACCCTGATGAAATCCGCAAGGCGGCATCAATGCACGCTGTTGGCGACCAGGTCAAGTCGGCTTACCAGCGAACAGACTTGCTGGAGAAGCGCAGACGCTTGATGATTGACTGGGCAAAATTCATTGACAAACCATCTGTCAGCATGACAGCAAAAGTGACACCCATAAGGAGGAAGTCATGAGCCATGAGGACCAAAAGCGAATTTTACTGGACCTTGCGCGCCAGCTTGATGCGGGAGAGGAACTCGATGCAAGCCAAATGCGGTACCTCGCCATCGTCTTCTACAGAATCGCAAGCGGTGAGAATGCAAACGTGGTGCTGGGGGTAAAGCCTTCGCGTGGTCAGAAACCAGCAGACATTACCAATAGGCGGAGGATGAGCATGATCTTGCACTGGGTTGCTTGTGCAATGCAGCCAAGCCCAAGCAGTGACCAAAAAGCTATGACTTTAGCGGAAGCTTGTGTTCTCGCAATGGATACTGTAGTCCCAAAAGCAAAATTAGCCTTCCCCGGTGCCGAGGACAAAATTTACGATGCCGATTACATTCAGCGTTGTTGGACCGACCCGGCATATGCGCATATGCGCTCTACAAAAAGAACTTTTTTTGACAAAGACCTCCCCTATCAAACCCTTTAAATCATGTCAAGGACCCCAGATCAGCTGATCTCAGGTCCGTGACGAAAGGGGGCTGGCTCTGGGACCATCACGGCATTGCATGCGACGCCGTGGAGGTTCAACGTGGATCACATAAATTTTGACAGCTTGCCCGATGATGCCTTGATCAGGCTTTATTTCTTACAACTTTGGGGCATTGTTCCATTTAGCGCATCTACATTTTGGCGCAGGGTTCGTGAAGGCAAGTTCCCACCCCCAGTAAAAGTTTCATCAGCCGTTACGGCCTGGCGTGTGAAGGATGTCAGGACTTGGCTTCAAAATCCGGCTCAGTACAAGGCTGAGGTAATCACCACCCTTGGTAATCGGGGACGCTCATGAAAGGCCCAAATCACCACTCAGTGCTGCGATATTTGGCATCGGACATAGAGTCCGTTATACCCGAAGAACTGAGGCATCTCGAGCACTGGATAACTTGGCAAGCAGGCCCGATCAAACCAGACGGAAAGTTCACGAAATTTCCAAAGGGCAGAGATGGTCATGGTGATGAATGGCAGCGACCTCAACAATGGATGACGTTTAGCGAAGCCATTCAAATGGCTCAACGCCGTGGGCATTCGGGCATTGGTTTGGTGTTACCTGCTGAAATAACCGAAGGTCAGCATGTCGTTGGTCTTGATTTTGATTGTGTTGATCTCTCCAGCGAGAACAGTCCGCGCATGAAGGAAATCCGTACACTGCATGAACGTCTACATAACCCTTACATTGAGGAGTCCCCCAGTGGCAAAGGTTTGAGAATGTTTGTGCAATCATCCAACCGCCTGGAACAAATCTCTTCACCGAATCCTCTGGGCGGCAAAGACGAACTATTTTGTGCAAGCCCAAAATGGGTCACCGTTACAGGTTTCAAACTTGGCGGCTCTGACATTCCTGATGCGACTGTTGAAATTATCGCAATTGTCAATGAGTGGCAGGCGCGAATGCAAAAACAAGCGCCCAAGCAACCCGCGTCTCAAGCTGGTAATAACGCCCCCCTTGGGCATTTAACGAGTGGCTGGACAGGATGGCCCAGCACCAAGCTGCATGACGGTGATGGCAGAGAGGAAATGATTCTGCGCTACGCCGGCCATTTGCGCGCCAATGGCCTGAGTCAGGCCAACATTGAACGTTTGTGTCTTGAAGCCAACCAAGCCCACTATGTGGACCCGCTTGACGAAAACACCGTTTTGGATCGGGCTCGGCGTTATGAAGGCCATGAAGCGCTACAAGAGCAAACAGCAGATGACGATGTGCTGACAAATGTAGACCAGACAGATGCCGGCAATGTGGCCCGTTTGTATGAAATCAGCCAAGGTGATCTGCGTTTTGTGTACGAGTCAGATGTGTGGATTGCATGGACAGGGTGTCGTTGGGAATACGACAGAAGTCGATCCAGGCTTTACAAGCAATCTCTTGGCGTGGCCAAGAGCTACATGCTCAAAGCCAAGCGCATACAAACGCTGATTGATGACCCAGCCACCAGCGACGAGCAGCGCAAGGGGCTTAAAGATGCCTTAAAAAGCATGCAAAAGTGGATTGCCCAATGCCGTGACCGTAAGCGCCTTGACGCCATGGTGGCACTGGCGCAGAAGGACCCAAGATTCGTGATTTATGCAAGTGAGCTCGACCGAGACCCTTATTTGCTGGGGGTTGCCAATGGAGTGGTGTGCCTGCGCACAGGCTCGTTGCGTCCAGACAGCAAATCAGAGTACATCTTGCGCCGTTCTACCATTGACTTCAATCCGGCTGCATCTACCTTCCACTTTGCACACTTCATTACGGAGGTGACCTGCTGCCCCGATGGCTTTGAAGATGGCAAGGTCAAGCCTAAAGCAAGGCCAACGCTGGCGCGACACCTGCAAAAGGTGGGGGGTTATTGCCTGACCGGCGAGGTAAAGGAACAGGTGTTGTTCATGCTGTGCGGCACGGGGGCCAACGGTAAAAGCCTGTTTGTGGACTTGCTCAGAGAGGTGCTGGGAGACTATGGCGAGGTCATACAGCCAGAAATCTTACTTGCTGCCAAAGGTTCAGCCAGCGCAGAACAGGCCAGTCCAAGCACCAGAAAACTTGCAGGGGCGCGCTGCGCCATCACCAGTGAAAGTAAGGAAGGGGCGAAGCTGGATGTGGCTGTGGTCAAGCGCCATACGGGGGACAGCAAAATGACCGCGCGAGGGCTTTATGAACGACCAATCACCTTTGATATCACACACAAGTTGGTTCTGCTGACTAACCATCCCCCACGGGTGGATCACATGGACGATGCCATCAAAGGGCGGATTCAGGTCATCCCGTTTGACATGCGTTGGAATCGTCCCAGCACCACAGAGTACGACCCAACACTGCCCGATGCTGACAAGGACCTGTTTGCCAAACTTAAAGCCGATGCTGAAGGGGTTTTGCTGTACTTGATTCAAGGGGCAGTTCTTTACATTCAAGAGGGTTTAACACCACCCAGTGAGGTCAAAGCGTTCACCCAGAACTACATTGCATCTCAGGATACGGTTCGGCGTTGGGTGGCTGAATGTGAGACCTGTCCAACCGAGGAGGGGCTCACCGCCAAGCAGTTGCTGGAGTCATACCGGGAGTACTGTGCTGGTGAGGGTGAAGTGGCACAAGTGGATACCGCAGAAGCGCTTGGTCGTCGCCTTGTGCAGCTTGGCTTTAAGTCACGGCGAACGCGGGCGGGCTCCCAATACGGACTCAAACCAAGGGTGCTACCAGACCTTCTAGGCTTTGAAATTATGGCTGTCAGTGGGCAACAACCGGCTGTGATGTGACAGAGTGACAGATGTGACGGTGGTTTGTGATTCTCTACTAGAAGCAGAAAAATGGGTTCTTTGGAAGGAAAGTAATAACCACTGTCACAACCGTCACACTGTCACAGATTACAGGCAAGATGCCGTGATCGGTCTTAGAGGTCCTTGGTTTAAAAAAATTCATGGCTCCCTTTGACCCCCCTATTAAGGTGCAAACCGATGTCAAAGAACTTTATCTTAAGAACAGCAGGTGGGCGTATTCTGTGCGTCCAGTGTCAGGCTAACGCAAAAACCACCCGGCAACAATGCCGCCGCCCCGCAACCAAAGGCAAAAAGGTTTGTAGGCTGCACGGCGGCGCCAGCACGGGGCCAAAGACTCCACAAGGTCGGCAGCGTTGTGCACAGGCACGTTTGGTTCACGGCCAAGAGACAACAGCCATACGTAATGCGCGAAGCATAGGCAGCGCACGCTTAGCGGTTCTTGAAGCGGTGGGTCATGCTCTTGGAATGCTGACGGGTCCACGTACCCAAGGCCCAAAACCAAAACGTATGGGCGAGGCTTACCCCGAACTTCAATATGCAGCCCTGAATCTACTGCAAGAAAAAATAAAAAATAACGGTATGTGAGTTGTAACAAATGACAAATTTGAACCGGAATCGGCTGCTTGTCTACGGCACGCTGTATCAAAAATACACGTATATGCTCACTGTGACAACGCGCCAATTATTTGAATAATCCACAAAAGAAGTTTCCTGGACATACACGGATTTGAACCAGTAAATCAGTCACTGAAATTTACTCACACACACAAGCTGAATTTGCTAAAGGAAGTTTCCACAGCATTGCCTATGGAGGATGAGCACCATTCAGAGCAAGCTTATGTATATGTGGAACTCCCCCCAAAGCAGCCATTCCGCGCCGCACCTATACAGTCATAAATGGATTTCTTTACTTGAGCAAAGGACCGAAGCAAGAAAGAATTTTGCTGATGCAAGGCTATAAAGCTCCAATGAAGCTTAGGTCGCATTTGTTGGTAAGGCAAAATGTTACCCAAATAATTTTTTGATTTTTATACCATGCCCAATTCAATTGACGGCCCCTCCATCAAGACCATTATTCTTGTGGGATTTGCTGGGTGTTTCTTGACCTCCTTGGCAGGTGTTTCAGGATCAATGCTCATATCTGGATGGGAAATATCAGGCGGGTGGTCGGAATGGATTAAAAGATTGGGCTTGGGCTATCCCTGCGCCTGCCTTGTTGTGCTGCTGGTATTTCCTATCATGGTGCCAAAAATGACTCGGCTTTTAGAAAGTCAACGAAACCAGACTTACTGAAATAGCAAACTCAAAAAATCGTTACAGCTGGAATCATTATTTTTTCTACCAAAAGTTCTCGCAAGTGATAGCATTTGGTTGGGTGCTGCATGAATGCTCGTGCATCAGGACAGGTGAAGGTCGGGCCGCCTCACCGCACGGACATGTCCGTTGGAGTCCTGCGAATGAACCACCCCTTGTTGCCCTGGATGGCAGCCGGCATCTTTGCGCTAGCCGTGCTGCACACCTTCTGCACCAAGTACTTTGAGCACTTGGCTCACACACACCCGCGACACGCTGGCATCTGGCACCTTCTGGGCGAGGTTGAAGTGGTGTTTGGCTTGTGGGCGATGGTGCTGGCCATTGTCATGTTGGCCTTGGTCGGCAAAGCCCCCACCCTCGCGTACCTCGAATCTCGCAATTTCACAGAGCCGCTTTTCGTTTTTGCCATCATGGTGGTGGCGGGCACAAGGCCCATCCTGCAAGCTTGCGGTGTGCTGGTGCAGCAGATCGCACGGCATGCACCGTTGCCCACGACCCTGGTTAACTACTTCCTGCTGCTGTCGGTGGTGCCACTGCTCGGCTCCTTGATCACTGAGCCTGCGGCCATGACCCTGGCAGCGCTGATGTTGCGAGATTCCGTTTTCTCAGCGCAGGTGAGTGAGCGCCTGAAGTACGCCACGTTGGGCGTGCTGTTTGTTAATGTTTCCATCGGCGGAACGCTGACCCCCTTTGCCGCACCGCCTGTGCTGATGGTGGCCGCCACTTGGCAGTGGGACCTGCCCTTCATGCTCCAGACCTTCGGCTGGAAGGCGGCCATCGCGGTCTGGGTCA
>JACCDZ011433975.1_pt1 | contig 11752 bp, 9 predicted proteins | sample 7449551 | NCBI WGS metagenome assembly JACCDZ01 (sample SAMN15323452, study PRJNA562643) | freshwater metagenome | isolation source: river surface water | place: USA:Blue River Watershed | collected 2017-08-18
AGTCTATGGAGTCTTTGGTTAATCGTGTACTCAAGTTATTTGGTTTGGGTAAAGTAAGAGAAGTTAAAGATATTGATTTGTTTAACTTACTTAAAACTGATACTCAAGTAAGTATTCGTGAGGCTAACCAGTATGCCCATAGTATTAAAAAATTTGATATTAATACTATGGATTCTGAAATAGCTTTAGGTAATCGTAAACATACAGGTAAATTGTATAGAGAATTCTTAGCCAATAATAAAGCTCCTTTGTCAGATTTGTTACAGGTATTCAGAGATACACTAGTAGCTGCTGATAGCAAGACTGCTGCTGTATATGGTGTACTACTGGATACTATTGATAACCATCTTGATAACAACACAGTAGTCAGAGTTATATCTACTGCTAAAGAGCTACAAGAGTATATAGGTAGTATTCCTCTTACTGATTTGGAATCTTTACATCCTAATATTTCTACAGGCAGAGCTTATTACTACCCTAGAAACAATGAGGTTGTATTGTTTGCTTTGAATAATAGTAATAGTGATGTATCCATTAATCCAGAAGTAGTTATTCATGAATTGTTTCATGCTGTTACTGCAGATAAATTAACTAAGGATACCCAATCAGTAAAAGACATTACTGATTTGAGAGAGAAGTTAATTGCTGGTAACTACACTGAGGATATTGCTGCTGTAGTAGGTAGAGATTTGGCTAATGACTACAAGTATGCATTAACCAGTAATGACGAGTTTATATCTACTATTCTGGCTAGTCCTGTATTGGCTAATGCTCTTGCACGTATCAGTCATGAGCCAGTAAGTATGGATGACTTCAGTAAACGTATAGCTAAAGTAATGGGTATTAGAAATGATAATGTACTTGCTGCTTATTATAACTATGTGGGTAGATTGCTTAACACCAATATGGATACAGATGTAGTGAAACAACCTACTGTACATAATGCCCCACCTAGTAACATAGCTAGTACCAGTGGTAGTAAAGTTAAAGGCATGACTCCTCATGAAGTCTATGAGCAGCTAGGTGGTACTGATACTCGTATCAAAGAAGTATTTGATATGTATCTTGAGCCTATGCTTGCAGCTATAGACCCTGCTCTTATTACTGGTGTAGATGGTGTTAAGGTATGGAATAAAGCTATGCGTAATGGTAAAGCTGTCTATGCTAGTACATTGGTTAGTTCTGGATTCCAATTATCAGATGCTGAAATGTATGCAGCAGAAGTTATTGAAGTAGCCATGAATGAGTCATTTAATAACAATGCTGAGTCTATGGCTTATCGTGAATTATTTAAAACTTATGAAGCTGCTCAACGTGATATTAAACCAGAGGATATGTATGCAGGTGTATGGGCTAATGCTACTCAACAAGAGAAAGATATTGCTCAAAAACAATGGGACTTTGTATTTAAACCAAGTAAAGCAGATGCTAATGCCAATAGATATTTGTCACGCTTTGTAGCTCTCACAATAGCTTCTCCTGAGTTTGCTAATACCTTGGATAGGGTAGCTGAAGAAGACCCTACTCTGAGTGAGCTAAGTGGCTTTGATAGGGTAGTTAGATGGTTCTCTAAACTAGTGGAGTGGATGTTTGATATGTCTACTGGTACTAGAGCCTACGACACCTACAAAGATAATATTAATACTATGGCTGATAAGTTAGCTGATATTGATTCTAGATATCGTAATAGAGCTAATGGTATTTGGTTAGAAGAAAAGTGGCAGGAAGTTGATGATAAAGTTTCTAGTATGTTTGGAGGCTTTGCTAATAAGAATGCTTTGTTTACTAAGTTATCCAATATGAAATTATTGAAGAATAATATTATTGGAAGTATCACTGGTATTGCTGGACGTTCAGATACTATTGATGCATTGCCTAGCGAAGTTAATAAAACTATTGATGCCTTAAGTCCTAATCAATACTTGGGTACTATGCGTTCTATCTTAACTGAGATTGGTAAATACACTGATACTCAGAAGATGGTAAATGGCTTCTTGAGTTTAACCAAGAATCATGAACAACATAAACAGTTCATCAGTGAGCAAACACGTAAAGTTATCTTAAGTGGTTTTGAGAAAAAAGGTAAGAAAATTTCTAAGCAACTACAGACAGCCATTACCTACAATGTATTACGTACTGATTTACAAGTATTGGCTAATCATTATGGTAATGGTTCATTGGCTAAGTTATTTAACAACAGTGCTTATTTAGATACTGAGATTAGTAAACTAGAGAAGACTGTGACTAAGCATAACTACGGTAAAGATAAACTTACCCAAGCTAAGAAACTAGCTGATTTCATGGTTACTGGTAATGCCCGTACGGGTATGGTTACTAATCCAAGTGCTATTGCTGCTGGTTGGGGTACTAGTTATAAATCTAATAACTTCTCAGTTTCTGAGAGTAATGAAATTGATAGATTGATTAGTATGTATGCATTGCGTGACCAGATTGCTAGAACCAATCCTGAGTATATTACAGCTATAGTAGAAGAATTAAATAGAAGTCCTGATAATGGTATTACTAGAGCAATCGAGATTCACTCACGACTAGTTAAGGAATCCAAAGAATTATTCTTGGATAACCCTATGAGCTATGTAAAAGGTTACATGCCAGATATTGTGAATAAGAATATTGAATTGCAATCTGTACCTGTGTCTAAGCGTGCTGAGTTAGAAAAGAAAGGTTGGCAGTATGTAACTGATTTACACCCTGATACTGTAGATACCAATATTGAACCAATGGTTTTAATGTTGATTCCTGACAGTGGTGTACAGCGTGTTACTTCTGGTGCTTTGGTATTGTCTGATACTGGCCGCAAGGGTACAGATAATAATTCTGATATGCAGGCTAGTATCAAGAACATGATTAAATACATGGATACCCAGAATAAGAAGGGTGCTGTATTAGGTGGTGTGGCCAATGGTTTAGTACCTACATTTGATGTAGACGGTAACATCATTGGTTTACGTTATCTAATGAACAATGCAACTAAGGATAATTACCTACAACGTAATAATGACTTCTCTAGATTACTGGGTAGTATGGCTGCTATGAATATAGATAAGGTCTACAGTAAACAAGAGAATGCAGATTTACTTGATGCATTGCATGATGACTACAAAGCCAATTTCTCTAAACAGGCTAACCAGTATGTAGAGATAAGTGCTACTGCTCCTACAGCTAAAGGTAGGGAAATATTCCGTATGATGTCATGGCATTCTAGACAGCATGTATATAACACTTGGCCTGATGGAAAGATGTATGTAAGTAACCGTGTTGTTGATTCTGTATTTGGTTATGTGAATCCATCTATTACTAGTATGTTCAAGAAAGATAGAGACCAGAGAAATACCTTGGAAAAGATTATCACTGATTACGCAGAGTTTTTTATTGGTGATACTGCTGAGTTAAGATTTGCTCAAGTGGAAAGAGCTATCCAAGATATTACTCGTACGTTTAAAGACTTCATTGTTATTCGTAACTTTGAAACTATGTGGAATAATATTATTTCAAATACGTTCCTATTAATGACCTATGGTGTTAATCCAGTGTTTATTGCTCGTGAGGGTAAGAAAGCATTACAACATGGTTTGCAGTATCGTAAAGACCGTGATGGGTTAACTACTGCTTTGATTCAGTTGTCTGCTGGTATTGGAGATAGAGCTGAATTAGAAGCTAAGGTTATCAAATACGAAGAAGCTATTAAACGTAATCCGTTGAGGTCTTTTATTGAAGATGACCATATGCAATCTAGTATTGTAGAAGACGTTGCTTTGATGGCTGACCACTACGAGTATGAATCACCTATGGGTGCTAAGATTACTGAGCTTAGAGAGAAGTATTTAAATGAGACTGCTAATAATGTTATTGATACATTACTGGTTGCTCCTAATACTCCTATGTATAAGTTCTTAGCATTGGCTACAAGTGAAGGTGACTTTGTAGCCAAGTATGTAATGCACCAATGGTTTAGTAAGGCTGCACCTAAGAAAGATAGAGTATCTCATGAGCGTGCTCTAGAGATGGCACAAGAGGCATTCATTAATTATGATATACCTCACAGTGCTACTATCCAGTATTTGAATAACATGGGTGTATGGATGTTTACTAAATATAATATTCGTATCCAGAAAGCTATCTTGTATTTAATGGCTAATAAGCCTGGGAGATTAGCTTTTAGTGCAGGTGTAATGGCAGGTATATTAGGTGCTCCTAGTATTGCTTCAGAGTCAGTACTGAACAATATAGGTAATCCTCTAGGTTTTGCTCCTACTAATGCACTCTCTATGTTTGGTGAGCCTTTACCAATAAAAGTTATTAGTGATGTAGTATTCTAATAAATCAAAATAGCCCCTAATATAGGGGCTATTTCTTTTGGTTGGTTAACTACGTTTAACTCTACCAAATACTTTGTTACGTGGTTTATCTTCTTCAACAGTTTCTACTGGTGCTTCTGTTTGGTTATCATCAGTATCAAATGGAGGGTTATCTGCATCAGTATCTTCTGATGTATCTGGCTCGTCTACAAGGGCATCAGAAGCCTTCAGAACAGCAGCAGGAGCTTTAGTCTTAGGTTTGTCTTTAACCTTCGCTACTGCGCTTGTATCAATGCGTACGATGGCTTCATAGTCTTCATTGATAGTAATATCTTCTGGGTTAACTGCGTAACCATTAGCAGCAAATACATTAGCTACAGCTTCTAATACTTCTTCTGTGGTTAAGGTGGCATTTAAAATCATTTGTTTAATCCTGTATATATAGTGAGCAATGCGTCTGCTATATGCTCAGCTTTGTTTTTTAAAATACTTCCATCTTTCTTTTTAGGTAAGAAGTCTGGATGTCTTTGGTTAATCCAATCAATTACATCATCCTTAGATGCTGTTTTATTTCCTACTGTTTTCTTGTTAGCCATTGCTGTTACTGGAATTATATTAACTCCACATAACAATAAAGAACCTAATAGAGTCTGACACATAGTAGCCGATACTGCTGCTTGGCTACTCTTACCTCCATGCGGTACTTCTACATAAATATCATATACGCCTGCTACATCATCTAATACAGTTATTAACTCTCTTAGTATTGCAGAAGCTCTATAGATATTCTGTACTGGTTTACTCTTGGATATAGTAGGGTCTGCTGATACACAAATAACCCCACTCATGAGTGGGGTTATATTTCCATCTACGATATCAGCTAGAACCCAACCCCAGTTAGACATACTAGGGTCGAATCCTAGAACCCTCATTCTGTAGGTTCTTCTTCAGTAGCTACCTTTTGAAGTGGGAACTCTTTGAGGCTAGCAATGGCTACTTCAATACCAGTAAAGAATGCTTTACGTTCTTCACCAACGATATTTACTTCTTCACCTGTAGCATGGTTTTCTACAATTAATTCATCTTCTTCTGGAAAAGCCAATAGATGATTTAAATGTGCTAAGTTGTCTTCATGCCATGTATACAGGTCTGAAATCAATCCATGCAAATTAGCTAAATGTTGTTTGTAGAATTCAGTAGTACCTTCTTCAGGGGCTGCTGTGTAATCGTATTCAGACATTATTGTTGTCCTTTCAAGAAGCCAGATTTCTTAGTAGCAGGTTTACCTTCTTTACCTTTATTAGCAGCAGCTTTACCTTTGGTTTTATCGTAGGTACGGCCTGCATTAGTAGCTAACCATTCATCATGGTACAAAGCTTCTTCTTGTTCTGTTTGAATTTCATGAGCAGTCATCTTGGTTTCAACATGCATCACATTGATGATTTCATTTTCTTCTTGAGTCTCAGAAGTATCCACCCAAGTGTTGCCTTGTTGAGTACGTTTAAACTTCACTTGTTTCTGAATGGCTACCAAAACTTCTACATCATGTAATTGAGTGAAGCATTCAACTTCTTTCGGTAATTCTTTCTTGGCATCTTTGTCATACATTTTGACAATCTTTTCTTCGTTCTCTAAATCGAAGACATCATCTACTTCACCTTCGGTAGCAATGTAAGCAAAGTTAGAAGCCAAGGTATAACCAGTCATGATGTTTTGTGTACCATCTTTCTTGGTATAGAAGTTTTCTTTATCTTGGTTAGTTAACCATAGAGTTTCACGGTAGCCTTGACCATCAATCTCCAAATGTAGAATCAGGCCATATGCACCTTTGGTTGATTCAGTAAAGATTGCTGCTTTAATGATGGCTTTATAAATACCAGTTTCAAGACGTTTAAAACCACCAACTACACGGTCTTGTTGTACTTCAGCTTTGCTACTTTTCTTTGCGTTATTAAATAAGCTCATAATTATTTCTTTCTTTGTCCATGGTTTATATGGAAACCAAACTCCAATAGTTTAGCTTCCCTAGCTTCTGCTGCTTCTTCTATATCATCAAAATGTTTCTGATATATCTTACGTCCATCTAAGGTAATCTCAGCTTTCCATTTACCTTTGGAATGGTCAAACCAAATACCTTGATAGCCTGATGTATTGGAATCTAATAAACCTCTGTTACGTGCATTCTCTGCTTTGGTTACTTGTCTTAGATTCGCAATACGGTTATCTGACCTCTCTTGGTTAATGTGGTCTATCTGGTCAGTAGCCCATACTCCATTAACCCAGAACCATATCAGATGGTGTTCTTGATAACTAACACCGAATACTTTAATGACTCTGTATCCAGTGTCCTTGAGCATACCTGCTCTAGCTCCTCTCTTAACTCTCTTAGAATACTTCTTACTCTTCCAAGTGAGCCAACCAGATTCGGGATTATAATCCAAAACTTCCCGTAGGAAGTCTTGAGTTAAATCCTCACGCTTAATCGTGGGCATAGTATTCCATGATACGTTCAATGACATGAGCTAAGTCATTATCAATGTACGTCTCATTGGTATCCCACATACCTAATGGTGAACGTATACGCTCACCTCTGGTTTTACGAGTAAGCTTGGTTTGGAATACGTATTTGAAACCAAGTGCTTCATCATCTGGAGTAATATCCAGATACTTATTTTCAAAGTCTTTTAACTCTTTCAAGTCTACTTTCTTAGTAGCCAGTACAGAGGTAAAGTAAGCTTCGATACCTTGATTACCTAATGCACCTTTGATAGGTACACTAGTACGATACTCACCTTTTTCTTCGTCTAATACAGAACGTGTATGAGCTAGGAAGATAAATGCTTTAGGTGAGTTGGCTACATATTCAAACATCAATTCTTTAAAGAATGTAGCGTAAGTACCCCATGCACGCATGGTGTTATCTGAGTTAAGTACATACTGCATCTCATACATATCCATAAGGAAAGTAAGAGTATCAATTACTACTACATCAATATCATCTGATTCATTTACTTCTTCGATTAAATCAAAGATATCCCTTGGGTCTGTTAATACTACTTGCTGACACTTGGCTTTAAATGGAAGCTTCTTACCAGCCTCACAGTTAACATACAGTACACGTTCATTATCAATGTTACGTAATGATGCAGACTTACCTGTGGCTGATTCACCTCCAATTAAAACTACGTTATCATTTACTTGAGTTTGTTCAGACATCTTAAATCCTTAAAGTTATACAGCCATGAAAGGGTGCGGAGCACCCCTATGTTTATCTATCTCGTTCATGGATAGCATTGGCTACAGTTTGCATTACTGTAGTTACAATCTCCTCTTCTGATAGCTTTTCTGGTAGCTTATTATTAAGCTCCATAATCTTCTCTTGGATTACTCCATAGTCGTATCCTTTATCTACCAATACTCGTGCATACTTATGCATCTGGTGGTTACGATTACCTGCACCAGTATTATTTAAGAACCAGTATTCCAAGCCATCCAAATTACCGTAGGCTTTATGTTGCTCAATACGATTCTCATTTTTCTTGGTTTGTGGAATGAATGGAGTTACGTCAAATAAGTCACCATCAATTTCATGTACTTCACCATCATGAGAAGTCCACTTCTTACATCTATGGTCTCCTTGTTCGTCCATCTTAAATGGTAAAAACTCATACACGTTATGCATGAATTGTTTGTACTCTTCACGCTCCATTCTAAGGATATGGTTTAAAGGCAGTATAATGCGGTAATGCGGGGATTTATCTGTATGGCTCTTAGTTGTATAGAACAAAGCTTTATAGCCCTGTAGGATAGTCTTAGCAGCCTCTAATGGGTATGTACCATCAACATCCAATACAAGCATGTTAAACCCTGGTACTGCATTGGTTTCCTTTCTATAACCATTAACCAAGTGGTGATTAACCCAGTGTACATTAGGAGTTTCACCCAGTACTCTTAACTCTTCCCAAGGGACATATACAGCTTCGTAACCCTCAGTAATGTCATCACTGGTAGCAATAATCATTTCATCTAGATTGGTTACACCTAGAGTTTCGCCTTCGATAAATAGAATACCATCACGGAATGTCTTCTTAATAATGATGTTGTTTGAGTAACCCCAAGCAATAGCCATATTAAGCATGTCATCCTTAGTAGCCCTACTACCTTTGAAGTAAGGTAAATCATTATCCAAGTCTGGTAATGTTTGTTCCTTACCTACTTCTGCTAAGTGATTGGCTAACTTTTCATAAGGTCTTTCTGGTTCACACATCTCAGTAAAACTGGTATTACCTGATTCTTCTACTAATGCAATAGCATTAAATAATAAGTCTTCAGTAATATCAGGACTACCATCAATGAATGCATAAGCACCTGCAATCTTTAATACCTTAAAGTATCTGTGTAGCATCTCCATCTTGAATACTTCTTGATGGGCTTTAAATTCAGATGCTCTTCTCTCACAATCTAGTTTATAAGTAACTAGATGCAGTAATACATCTTTAGGTAAATCTACTGTTTTACCTACGTTATCTATATCTGCTAACTTACCTATGTTCATAGAGATAGTATCTATAAACATATCACTACTAGAATCAAACATCTTGGATACGATTTCTTCAGGTGTTAATTCTTCTTTAGCAGGTATATTTCTGGTGTAAGCAAAGATACTCCTACGTGCGTATCCCATGGTTAGAAATTCAATGAATGCAGTCTCTGTTGCAGCACCATCAAATATCTTAGATGGTGTACCTACTAACAACATATTAGTTGGTGTACTACCTTCCAGTTTTTCATAACGGATATTTTCAGCAGAGGATTTAAGTAACTTCTCTTTAATGAAGCCCTTATCGTATAACTCTAAGAATGATGTTAATGCCTCTGTTTGGTTTAACAAGTTAGCACCAATCTCATCAATTTGAAGACTTAATGCACCTACTTCAGCTAGTAAGAATTTATTACGTAGTTGTTTAATAGCTGCTGTACTAGCAGAATCAAATACAAATAAAGGACTACCCAAACTAGCATACTCTTTCTGTAGCAAAGGCATTTCATCTGTTAAGGCATCTGTACCATTTCTAGCTGCACGTATAGAAGCCAGTCTGTCTAGGTTATGGTCTGCACACATATTGAATGTGCTACTGTAAAACTCATCTTTAAATGTTTGGATTACATCACGTTCTACAATAGATGTACTAAAGCCTTTACCTGTACCTGATGGTGATAATGCAATTGCGTAAACATTCACAGGTATTTCTTGTCTACCAAAACCTGTAATGCTAATACGCATATTAGAAGCCACTACACCCAAGTAATAAGCAACAATAACTCTAAATAATTTAAGGTCATTGTTTTGTACTTTATCACTAATGATTTGAACTATCTTTTCACTGGTTGGGTGGAATGGTAAGTTTTTATAATCCATAGTTATCCTAATTCATCAGCAGCAGCTAATTCTGCTCGTTGTTGACAGATGGTAGCAGCCATACAGTAACTACATGCTTTGGCTTTACCATCAACTTGTTTGATAAATCCCCGACCTCCTTTAGAAGACATATGCATTGCAGCATCTACCATGTTGCTAAAGTTCTTAGATGAGCGAGTAGCTGTATCACTAGCATAGTATTTAAATACAGCTTCACCTCTCCATAAGTCTTCACTGGAACACTCTGGTATATCTTCTTCTGGACTATCCATATATCTATTGATATCACGTAGTTTATTACGTATGTACTTCTCTGTTTGTTCTAAGCTTAGTAATGGATATTCTTCTTGGATAAGAGCTGTTCTAGGGTATGTAGCATCACCTAATGCTCTTGTTGCTGACAAGTCTTTAAGAATGTAATTAATAGCAATAGTATCTTTAGTAATTAAATCAGGATTTAACCATCTATAAATGCTACCCTGTAGAATATAGTCATTCTTCTTGGAATCATTTTTAAGGTAGGTGTAAACACTGGTGGATTTGTAGTCTTGTACTTGACCATCAAATATCAAATCATATTTACCTGATACTACTTTAGTACCCACTTTCTTATAGGTACGTTGTTCCATATAGATAGCTATATCGTCTTCAGCTACTGTGCTTGGGTCAGGGTTAATCTTAATCTTGGATATACCCATCTCAGAGATGCCTAATCTAGTTAGCGCATCATTTGGATTTAACCAAGCTTGTTCAATAGAATCATGTAATGCAGTACCTATGGTACTAGCAGCTAATGAAGATACATCAAGACATAAATCATCTTTATTAACTCGCTTAGATAAGATGATTTGTTTCAATGGTTTCATTAGTGTAGTTACAGATATCTCATTCGGTTCTTTATTTCCATCATAGTTACTCGTAGCTAACCAGACTGCCAGAGGTAATGGAATATTGTTTAGATTGGTCAGTCTCATCTAATTCCTATCAATAAAAATACCTCCCCCATATAGAGAGAGGTTGTTGTTAATACTGGATTTATTTTATTGCTGATTCACCAGCTAATGCAAAGTAAGCTGCGCCATCTACGTAGTCATCTGGGTGTGGTTGTCCATTGGCACTACGAGCTGCTTTAATCATAACCATGAACATCCATCCTTGTTCTTCAGTTAGCTCTGTACCATACATCGCATTAAAGGCCTCTACGCAACGTGCCATGCTACGTTCACCATCTAGGGTATCTCTTAGTATTGCCCGTTGTTTAAGTGTCTCTGCAGCCTCTTGTAGCATACCTACTGCGCTATTACTTGCGTAAGGGTTTTCAATCATTGTGTTTCCTTAGTAACTGGTTAAAGCTTTCCAAGCTTCTGGGTATAGAGGTTCAATAATCTCACGAACCTTTTCTGCTAACTCACGAATCTCTGCTTGAGCATGTGAGTCTGTACGAGCACGGTAGAATCTAGCAAATGCAAATAAGCTACCTGTCCACACCCAGTTAACCATAGCTCCCTGTGGTAGTACAAGTCTAGCTTGCTCAGGACATACACCTTCTTCTAACAAATACTCATAATTATTAACTGCTTCATTAACCATGGCACTATATAACTCATGCAGTCTGTCATTATTCTCATGCTTACCAGCAGAGCCTTGTTTTATATTGGCAGCTTTAGCTCTTATATAATCAGGATTAAATAACTCAGGCATATACGTAACATACCTTCTAGATTCTTCATTCTCTACAAAACCAAATTTATGTTTAAAACATTGAGTACGAATTGGGATAGGTGCAGTAACACCAATAGAGATACAAGTATGAGCAAATGGTGTCCAATGAATAGATGTACCTCTATAAGTTCTAATAGCATTTTCAATTTGGTTGCCGCCAACCATGTGCGTAATATCATCCACTATTTTGTCATACATTTTACTGGACATACCACGAGCCAAGTAGTGCAATAATTTGATATTATCCTGCATGGAATAATTATCTGCTTCATCATTCATAGAGATGCGTGCA